>LNFM01005346.1_pt1 | contig 22382 bp, 19 predicted proteins | sample 596031 | NCBI WGS metagenome assembly LNFM01 (sample SAMN04254537, study PRJNA301005) | activated carbon metagenome | isolation source: dual media filters at the Ann Arbor, Michigan drinking water treatment plant | place: USA: Ann Arbor | reverse complement strand
CCGCCATCGGAGGAATGAACACCGCCGACTTGTTCGGACCGGCGCCGTCCGCCTCGAACTCGCCCATGCCGAGCGTGTTCTTGCCGTCCTTGTCCATGAAGACGATCTTGGTCTTCGCGGTGTCATCCAGAATCAGCCGGTGCCCCGAGCGGCTCCGGTAGCCGCGGAAGTTGTTCTTGCCGTCCTCGTTCGGCTCCGGCGACACGTCGACCTTGCTCCAGATGCCGCCGAACGCGACCGGCTGTCCCATGGCACCGGCGATGAACATCACGGTGACCACATCTCCGATATCAGGCAGCGAGTACCAGCCGAACTCCTTCCCTTCCATCGGCGTGATGTACTGGCACCAGTTCGACTCGTCTTCGTCGCCCTTCTCGAGCCAGGGAAACTTCACCTTGATCCGCTCGAGCTTCTCCGGATCTTGATTCTGCGTGACGATCCCGTAGTGAATCCCGTAGCGCGGGTTCTCCTTCGACGATGATCCCTTGGGGAGCGGCTTCACGGATTACCCGTCCTCCGCGTCGCGCGCGAGGCTGAGCACGGTCACGAAGCCTTCGTTGGCGCTCTTGCTGAGCACGTGCTCGTGCTTGATCCCCATCACGTAGTACTTGCCGTTGAACGGGTCTTTGCCCATCGCGTTCTGCTCGATCTCCACGACGTCGGCGAGCTCGAAGTCCGCACTTCCGGCGCACTTCGCCTGGCCCGTGATGAAGTTGAGATTCCGCTCCAGCAGTCGAGCCTTGGCGAGCGCCTTCGCTTCCTCCTTGCTCGCCACCGGCTCGTCGACAACGAACAACTCGGGCGTGCCGCCGTCATCGGCAGCGGCTGAAGCGTGCTTCGAGCCCAGCTTCGATCCCGAGGCTGTCTCGGTATGGACGATGAGCTCCTTCTTCTCGGGATCCCACGACTTGACGGTCACCTTCTTCAAGCCCGCCCCATCGAATCGGTAGGGCTTGAACGAGCGAAGGATGCCCGCCTTGTCGACCGACAGCTTGGTACTCGCAGTCTTCGAGAAGTCAGGCTCCTTGACGAAGACCTTCTTGTCCCAGCCCCAGATATGGCAGCCGATCCGAGATGCGCGCTGGGTGATGAAGTCGAGGGCGTTGAGGTTGTGCTGGTAGACGTGCTTGTGGACGATCTGCGGCCCTTTGAACTCGAGCGTGAGCCCCGCCTTCGAGAGGATCTCTTCGATGATCTGCTTGTCGTTTTTATCCTGGAACGTCAGCGACTTCGCGCCGAGCGTCCGCAGGCTGTCGAGCTTGCCCACGCCGCGAATCGCCGCCGACGAACCTCCGCCATTGCCGGAGGTCGGCATGCCTTGACGCACGGTCCCCATGAAGACCGTCTTCTTGTCCTTGCCGATCTTGATCTCGAGCGACTGTCCGGGCTTCAGCGAATCGGCGTGCACGTCACTCTGGTTCGTCACCGTGATGGACGCCGTATCGGCGTAGCCCATCTTCCGGTCGACGACCCATGACTTGATGTCGCCGTCTGGAATCTCCTTGCCGTTGACGATGATGTCTACGTTAGGTGCTCCAGGCTTCCCCTCATCAGCCACGGTTACTTCGCCTTCTTCTGCGCGACGCTATCCGCTTCCTTCAGCTTCACCGTGCAGGTCGCGCGGAGCGGAACGCCCTTCGAGGAGAACATCGTGTACTTCGTCGAGAGTGCTTCGATGACGCACTTGAAGCTCGGCATACCGCCGTCGCCCCAGCTGACGATGCAGTGATGCGGACGGCGCATGTTCTCGTCGTCCGACGACGGGTTGCGTACGCGCGCCATCTCTTCGAGCTTGCCGACCTGGCCGGCGATGCTCGTGCCCTTCTCGTACCCGTCGAACAGGAGCTCGACGCTCATCGTGCGGCCTTCGGCGCCCGTGAACTCGAGGGTCAGATAGTTCTCGTCCTTCTTGTCAGCGTTCGTCTGGTTCGCAGACTGAGGCTTCTTCCAAGGCACGGTCTGATCGACCTGGAGCTCCTTGGGGTTGTACTGGGCCTTCACCGTCAGCCCCGAGTTGTCGAGGCTGCCGATGGTGAGTTTCGCTGAGGCCGGATTGAAGCTCATGTGAAGTCTCCGGATGCCATACGGACCTGCTTCTTCAGTTGTTCGAACTTCTCGTAGACGTCTTGGGCGATACTTTCGAGATCGAGCCCCGAGTCTTCGTCCTTCTCGTGCGGACCGTGGTCGGCGACCGCCGTGTTCGCCTTGCCAGCGCTCACGCTATCGGCGGCGATCGCGCCCGACGGGGCGTTGTTCACGAGGGTGAGCTCGGCGAGCGAGATGCCCTCGGCACCGCCGGTCGAGCCCTTCTCGGCAAACATCCGGCGCGCAGCCGCCTCGAACCAGGCGGGGATTTCGGCCTCGCCGCCACCGGAGCGGCCCGAGGGACGGCCGGTCTGGACCATCTCCTGGGCGGCCGTCGGCGCGCGACGGATCGCGCCTTCGTTGCCCGCATACGAGGAGGACGACGAGAACGACGAGCCGGAGGGAATGGCCTGTTGTGTGACGTAGGAGCCGAGCGCCTCGCCCGCACGCGCGGAGAGCGAGCTCAGGCCCGGACGACCATCGACGGCGAAGTCGGCGTCAGAGCGTCCTGACGAGGACGATGAGGAGCGCGTGAGGTCGCCAGCGACAAGCGTTCCTTCCCAGCCGCGGAGGGCCGCCCGGCGCTCGAGGCCGCGGAGCGGCGCGCCACCGATGAGCGCGGCTTCCTCGGCCGCATCTTCGCGGTCGTAATCCTCGGCGAATACGACGGGCAGAACATCCCACGCAGCGGCGGCACGCTCGCGCGCAGAGAGGGACACCCCGTCGTCGGCGCGGCCGGCGAGGGCAAGCGCACGGGCGGCGCGGGCGGCCGGAGAGAGCGAGCGGCCTGGTCCCGTCTGGCCGAGGGCGACGTAGAGGGCGTCGAAGCGGATGCGGCGGTTCACGTCGACCATACCGCGCGCCTGGCTGACGACGTCGGCCTCGGGCAGCTCGGCGCCGGGGCCGTCGGCGTTCGGGGCCGTGTCGGGTGTCGCAGGACGGCGACCGTCGATGACCTGCTGGGCGGTCGCGAGGCGCGCCTGCCCACCGGTCACGGCAACATCATCGAGGTTCGTCGCATCGGAGGACGCATCGAACGTCGCCCCGCGCGTCGAGACCATTGGTGCGTGATCGCCGAGGGCCACGAACGTGCCCAGCTCGGCAACGGACTGGGCCGCGAGGAGCTCGAGGGCGGCGACCGACATGGACGATTCGCCGTCAGGCGCGGCGGCGTTGAGGCCGAGGGCGGCAACCGTGCCGGCAGGCCAGAGGGTCGCACCACGCGGAGTGCGGCGCTCGACGCCGAACGCCGAGGCGGCAAGCGGCGCCGCTGCGAGCGGCGTCATCATCGGGGCCGAGCCCGAGAGCGGAGACGCCATCGGGGCATCCAGCGCATCGCTGGCCGACGGGGTGAAGCCGCCAGCGAGCGACGGCGTGCTCGCCGGGGCCTGCGCAGCCGCGTAGCCCGTCGAGGACGAGCCCGCGTAGCCCGGCATCGTGCCGCGACGCTCGGCCTCGATGGCGAGCGCCTGGACGAAGGTGCGGTCGACGGTGCCCGCCATCGCGGAGAGCTGACCGGGGCCCGCGACCGCGAGGCGCGCGGCCTGCGCGGCTTCGGCCGGCCCGAGACCGTACACCCGCGCCGCGAGGATGAGCTCGGGGGGGACGAAGTCAAAGGAGAGGTCGGCGCTCGAGCGCTCCTGCGCGACGGACCAGGTCTGCGCGCGATTCGCGAGCATCCCAGGCGCCATCCACGAGGCCCCTTCCACGGCCGTGGTGCGATCCTCGTCCGAGGTGTAGTCGCCGAGTCCGCCGAGCAGCGGGAGGCTCATCGCCTCGAGCATCTGGCGGGCGGGGGCGCCCGACGTCGATGACGAGAGGGCAGCGGGTGCGGCGAGCGTCGGGGCCGACGTCGGGGCGCCCGAAGCGTCGACGTCGATATCCCACGCGAGGAGGGCCGTGCGGAGTGTCTGGAGCTGCGCGACGGCCGCGCGGGCGGACTCGATTTGCGCGAGCTGAGCGGGCGCCAACCCGGGTGCAGCCGCATCGGCGGGTATCGCGCTGGCGGGCATCGCCGCGGAGGACGCGAGAGCGTCGCGCGGGTCGCCGAAGGCGCCCGGGTCGCCGAAGGTGCTCGGGTCGCCGAAGGCACCGGTGCGCGGGCCCTCGAGGGCCTCGGGGGAGACGTAGGTCGAGTCCCAGTCGATGGCCGTGCGACCGGGCTCGCCCCCGTCCGTCGACGCTGCCGCCGCCTCGGCGAACGCACCGATGCGCGGCACGAACTCCATGGCCCCGACCGTCGGCAGCCCCGCTGCCGTCTGGATCACGTGCGCGTCGGAGGCGATGAGGCCAGCGAGGAAGGTCGACGACAGACCGGCCCCGAAGAGCGCGCGGACGTCGAAGCTCGGGGATGTCGCGATGGGCAGGACATGACGCAGCGCGGGGGCGAACGGCGACGAGCCGAGCTGCGCGGAGAAGCCGGCATCGGGCGCCGAGGGCGCGTGGTGCGCGAGCACGTCCGCAGCGCCCATGCGCTCGAAGTGCGGTTCGGCCACCACCGGCGTGGGCGGCGCGATCTTGGCGACGCGCTGCTGGGCGACGGCGAACGCGACGGACGCGAGCTCGTCGTCGGAGGCTGCGGCCGTATCGTCCACGACGCTGGCGCGCGCGGGCGGCGACAGCGTCGGGGCCAGGCTCGACGCCGGCGCCGCGCGGCGCGGCTGCGGGGCCGCGGTCATCGGGTGACCGCTCGCGTCGAAGATGACCCGCGGCGACTGGCGCTCGGTGTCGACCATTGGAGCGATGAAGACTTCGCTCGGGGCGGCTTCGGCGAGCGCGAGGCGCGAGGCGGAGCCTCCACGCGTACCAGCGGAGAACGTCGCAAGCGACTGCTCCGATGCACCCGCGAAGCGGGCGAGCCAGCGGTCCGCCCACGCGACGTGACCGAGCGCGGCCGGAGCCTGTCCCGCCGTGGCCGCGAGCGCGCTCGTCGGCGCGGTGGTGTCGCGAGGCGCGACGTAGGAGAACGAAGGCGTCGCGGTCGACCCCATCGACCCCATCGCCGAGACCATCGGACGAACGGATGGCGCCGACGGCGCGACGGAGGCTGCGCCGAACACCTGCGGGCGGCCGGCGAGCGACGGCGTCGGCATGGCGCCCGAGCTCGGGGCCAGCGTCGAGACCAGACCGCCGAGGCCGGCGGGCATGAGGAGGCGCGGACCACGCGTCGCTTCGAAGGCGGTGCCGGTCGCCGTGCCGTGCGCCATCAGCTCGACGGTGCGGAGTGATTCGGTCAGCTCCGCGATCGCAGAGATCGCAGCGCGAGCCGACGTCGCGCCGGCGAGCTGCTGCGCGAGGGCCGGCGGCAGGGCGCTGATCGCCGCGAGCACGTCCGCGGACGGCGGAGGCGCGACGGGGCGCGGCGGGGCGATAGGCGTGGGCGGAGCGATGGTCGTCGGCAACGATGCACGCGCGTGCTCGGCGGCCTGGGCGCGCGCCTGCTCGTGCAGCCGATGGGTCGCCACCTGCTCGGCCTGACGACGCTCCACGAGTCGCTGCTGGATGCGCTCCTCGATGCGAGCCTGCTCCGCGTCGACGGGCGCGACGGGCGCGACGGGCGCGATTGACGCCACGGGCGTCTCCGGCGCGGCGGCGACGGTGGATGGCGCCGCCTGCGAAGCCACGCGCGCGAGGAGAGCGCGCTCGGTCTGCGCGACGGAGGTGGTCACCTCGGACGGCGCCTGCGCACTGCGCTGAGCTTCGGAGATCTGCGCGATGCGCGCGACCTCGGCGACGCGAGCGCGTTGCTCGGCGAACTGGGAGGCCTGGTGCTGAGCAGCCATCTGCTCGGGACCCTGCGGCGCCCGCGGCGACGGCGGCGTCTCGAGCGTAGGGGCGCGCTCGGCGACCCGCGTCGACGGCATCTCCGTCGGGATCGCGGCACGCTCCATGAGCGAGGCGAAGACCTGGTTGAGCGAGCCGGCGGCGGTCGGCAGGGTGGCTGTCCCGACCGAGCTCACGTGCGACGTGAAGCCAGGCATCACCGCACGCGCCATCAGCTCGGCCGCCTGCACGGCGGCGAGGGGCACGAGCGGAGAGTAGGCAGCGGCCTGCTGGGGCGCGGGGTTGGCGAACGATGCGGCGATCGGCGCGGCCGGGGTACGGGCCCCACCGCTCGCATCGAACACGGGCTGGGTCGGCGAGCGACCGGCCGTGATGGTCCCGGCGGCGACCGAGAGCGACGGCGCGACATACTCGAACAGCGCCTCCGGCATCACCCGCTGGGACGGCGGCATGGCCGGAGCGATCGTCGGCATCGCCGACGGAGCGACGTAGGTGCCACGCGTCGTGAAGACGCTGTCGCTGGTCTGACGCTGTCCCTGCATGCGGGAGGCAGCCATCCAGTCGAGCTCGTCCTGATACCAGGGACGCGGGAAGACCCACGAGACCGGCTTCCCGTCGTGCGCGGCGAACGCAGGATTCCCGTCCGTGCTGTACTGCGAGAACATGCGCATCGACGCCGAGCGCTGTGCCGTCTGCAGCCACGGCGCGACGAGGCGGTCGACAAAGCCGAGCGAGGCCATGGGCCGATTGCGGCCCGCGGTCGCTTCAGGAGCCCAGCGCTCCACGTGACGGGTCGCCGAGTGCAATGCGCTACCGCCCACACGCGACATGAACGCGGGGCCAGAGAGCGCTGCATTCAGCGCACGATCAGTTCCGGTGGGGCGTTGGGTGACCATGGGTTAGGCCCAGGTAATCCCTTCGTGTGTGATCTCGAGCGTCTCGATCGCGAGCTCGCTCTTCTGCGCGTCGTATTCGGCGACCTCCCACTTGGAGGGCCAGCCGCGGACGAAGCTCCACGCACCGATCTCCTTGAGCGACGTATCGAGCTGGACGATGCGGCCGTTGTGGCGCGTCATCCCATCGCCCCTCACCCACGCCTGGCGCCACTTCAAGAGCTCACTGCCCTTGGTGAAGCCTTGCTTCAGGATGATGGGCCCCCACTTCGTCGAGCCGGGGAGCATGAACGTCGTGTCGTTTGCGCCGCCCTCACGAACGGGAACGACTTCGGTCTCGAACTTGAGACCGGAGACTGACTTGAAGAACAAGTCTCCCGGCATGCTGCCGATCTTCACGCGGAAGCAGAATGAGGGAAGCGGGTCCTTTCGCTGTGCCGTGGCCATCGCTTGCGTCTCCTACTGGGAATTTCCCATCACCTGCGTGAGCGAGATCATGATGAATTCTGCCGGGGTGGTCGGTGCGACGCCGATGTCGCAAATCAAGAAGCCCGAGTCGATTTGCTCGGGGGGATTGTTCTCAGCGTCGCATTTTACGAAGAAAGCCTCTTCCGCATTCCTCCCCGCCAGCATCCCCTTCGTGTGTAGGGAAGCGAGGAACTCCGCCCCACGTGAGCGCACGGTCTCCCACGTGTCGGGGTGGTTCGGCTCGAAGGCGACCCAGGCGAATCCGGACTCGAGCGAACGACGCAACATGATGAAAAGACGGCGAATTGGAATGTATCGCCACTCGGGATCGGAGGAGGCAGTGCGGGCTCCCCAGGCCCGGACGCCGCGCTGAATCCGGAAGGTGTTCACGCTCTCGGCGTTCAACTGCCCGATGTGGTCCTCCGTGACCCGGAGGGCGAGATCGTCGATTCCTTCGATTTCCTGGTTGGCCGGGGCGTTGTGGACGCCCTCGAGATCCATCCGGGCGTAACAGCCAGACAGGTAGCCCGACGGCGGAACGGTGCGGCGCGCCCCCGCCTCCCCCGTCGTCTTGAACCAGGGCCAGTAGTACGCGCAGTACGAGCTATCCGTGCGGCGACGCCAGCGACGAACCCACTCGATGTCCTTCGACATCGGGATATCGAGCACCGCGAAGCGATCACGCTGCCGCTCGCAGATCGAGATGAGCTCGTCCTGGAGTCGTTGCGCTTTCATCTCGCCCGCCGGGCCCGGCTCGCGATCGTAGAACCGCATCGCATCGGGCACCACGAGGAGCGCGATCTCCTCGTTCGCGGAGAGCGCCGCCATCCCGGTGCGCTCCCCGGGTCCGAAGTCATGCCCGATGAAGTCCTCCGGCGTGAGCGCCTCGAGGCCATCACGTCCGCCGGCCAGCCGCGTCATCGCCGTCGCCACGGGGATGTTGTGAGGCACCGGCGACTTCGTGTGGAGATCATCGAGGCGCACCAGCCGCGAGCGCTGCGAGACCACGCGTGGGCCGTAGTTGCGCGAGGACGGGTGCATCTGCAGGCCCTTGAAGACCTCGCGGCGCTCCTTCATCGCGACATGAATCTCGAACGTCATCACCTCGAGGTGGGTGGGAGCCGCCGCGCGATGCCGCCGGTTCACCGGCGTCTCGCTCGACCACTTCACCAGCTTGTCGTTGACCTCGGTGAGGACCACGTAGTCGGTGTTCTCGCGGTCGTAGATGCGAACTGTCGCGCCGACCTCGAAGCCGCGCGTCGTGTTGACGTGCGCTTCGCCGGAGCCGATGTCGAGGTCGCGGGTGAGCAGCGCCTGGGCTCCGGGCGCGTGGGCGCAGCGAAACCAGATCGTGTTGCCCCACGACCCTTCGTTCAGCGCGCGAATCCGCAGCGCCGGCTTCTTCCAGGCATCCCCTTGCGTGAAGTCCGCACACGCCGCGTGCTCGAGCCCGGGCAGCTCCTTGTCGGGGGGCGTGTGCGCGATGCGTACGACCCAGCAATCCGTTCCACCGTTGACGAAGAAGCCGTGCACTGCATCGGACGTGTACGAGTCGGCGTCGTAGCCGTAGATCTCGAGGAACTCATCCCAGCTCGCAAGGCGCGTGGGCTCGTTCATCGGACCCTTCTGGGTGATGCCCGCCACGCCGAGGATGCGTGTGTTCGCGATCGACAACGGTGGTGGTGAAACCGTGTCGAACGACTGGTAGATGCCTGGAGCGCGGGGGTCTGCGGACGGTCGCATGCGCATGGTCAGTTGCGTCCCTCTTGGCCGCTAGCGACGACGAGCTTCGTTGATCTCGCGGTTGACGCGAGCGATTTCGCGAAGCCAGATGTGTCGCTCTTCGTGTTCCATGTCGAGGATGGTGTCGATGGGCCAGTGGAAGTGATACGCGATGTACGCGATCTCTTGGTACAGCTGTTCACGCGGGTACGTGGCGACCGCCGCCCAGGTCACCCCGGGGCAGACTGCCCACTACCTCCATCCTCGGTGATCAGGCCACCGGTGACCATATCGACGTCCATCTCGTGGCCGCACTTGCTGCACGCGATGTGGTGCTTCGGAGCGCCGCCCTCCTCGTTGATCTTCCGATAGAACTCCTGGAGGTAGGCGAGGTCCGTCGAGAACAGGTTCTCGATCATGTCCACCGCGATGTGCGTGTGGTCGCCGAGCTTCGTGACCACACGCGAGAGCAGCACGATCACGAGGTACGCGCGGTTGCTCTGCACGCGGTAATCCTGAAGCGGCAGGATCTCGTCGCGTGCCGTCGCCAGGCGCATCACGCCATCACGATGAACTTTGCCTTCCTCGTCGACGTACCCGCGTGGAAGCTTGAAAACGAACTGAGTCTTGAAAGCCACGAACGTATCCCCCCAGTGCTGAATCGCCTGCGCTGCCGAAAAAAGCGACGGCCCGCTCACTGATCGCGAGCGGGCCGAACTGTACCAAATTCCGAGGAGCTGAATTACGTGGACGAGTCGACGTAGTCCAGCTTTAGCTTCATCACCTCGACGTACATCTCGACCTTGATCGACTTGATCGCTTCGCCGTTGGCCTTGCTTTGAGGCATCTCGTACTTGACGAAGCCGCAATTCATGAGCTGCAGCGTGCCGAGCGTCTTCTGCATCGTATTGTCGAGCCACCTGATTTGGCCCTGCATCTCATCTGTGGCCTCGCACTTCCCATCCTCGAACCAGCTCTTGACGTATGGGTAGAAGGCGTCAGCATCGGCCGCGCTGATCTCGAAGGTGATGTTGGGAACGGTCACCGACGTCGGATGCAACGTCGGCTCACGCATCAAGCCGACCTGGTCTCTCGCCAGCGTGCACTTCAGCTCGATCGCGTCGATCTTGGAGCAGCGGGTGAGGGGCAAATCTCCCATGGTGAACTCGAAGTTCGACGAGCTCCACGCCTTCTGCTTCGGCCCGAGCTTGCCGCGAATGTCGGCGCCGTTCCCCTTCAAGTGGCGGACACGCTCAGCCTTGCATTCCACCTTGAAGTACGACTTCGGGTCTTTCGCTTTGGCATCACACGGAGGGATCGTCACCGACGAGATGAGTGCGTCTTGGAAGTCGATCGCATGCTGCGCCTTGTAGTTGAAATCGGCAGCCGTAAAGGTGCCGGACTTCGTTACGAAGTCCTTCTCGAAGGCGGAGCGGATCCACTGGTACATCTCGTTACCCATACCCATGCCAAGGCTGAACTTGGCCGGCGAGTAGTCGATGTTGCCGATGTGCTTCACCTCGAAGTTGTCTGGTCCGAGCCCGTGTTTGACGACGTCGGCCATATGGTTGAAGCCTTCAAAATCCTGAAGGTACCCGGCGTTGGCGCCGTTGATGTCGAGCGCGAAGCGTCCTTGCGAATAGGTACGAGTATTAGCCACGTGATCTCCCTGCAAGCTGCTGTTTCAATGCGGCCCGGCATGGGGAACCTCAGCGGTCACGAAACGCGCTCCCACCACGCACACCCACGTTTTCGTGAACACTCAGAGTCCCCTTAACGGTTTCAAGTGCCGTCGGGTATTCGGCCTCGGCCCAATTACCGTGACCACCCTTGCAATCGTCGCCTCTTACGAAGCCCCGAGAGATTTTCTTCCCGAGGCTTTCCAGAGGCACCACAGCTTGCACCTTCACGGCTGGCGCGAACGTGCAAGCTGTTGAATCTCGAAGAGAGTTGCTTACTCTTCGACGCCGCCGCCGCTCGCCATCTGACCGATGCGGAAGATGACGAACTCGGCCGGCTTCACCGGGGCGAGGCCGATCTCGACCACGAGCTGCCCCGCGTCGATGACCTCGGGCGGGTTGGTCTCATCGTCACACTTGACGTAGAAGGCCTGCTCCGGAGCCGTGCCCATGAGCGCGCCGTTGCGCCAGAGGAGCGTCAGGAACGACGAGATCGTCCGCTGCACGCGCTTCCAGAGGCGATGGTCGTTGGGCTCGAACACCACCCACTGGGTGGCGCGCTCGATCGACGACTCGACCATGATGAAGAGGCGGCGCACGTTGATGTAACGCCACGACGGGTCGCTCGAGAGCGTACGGGCGCCCCAGATGCGAATGCCGCCGTTCATGTTGCGGATCGCGTTGATGCCCTTGGGGTTGAGCAGGTCCTGCTCGCCCTTCGAGACGTTGTACTTCAGGCCAAGCGCGCCACGAACGATCTCGTTCGCGGGAGCCTTGTGAACGCCGCGCTCGCTGTCGGTGCGCGAGTACACGCCGGCGATGTGGCCGGAGGGCGGCACGAAGATGTTGCCCTTGTCCGGGTCATAGACCTGGATCCACGGGAAGTAGTACGCGCCGTACTTGGAGTCGCGCGGCTTCGGGAGGCGGTCGACGCCACCGGTGATCGTCTCCGGCGAGTCGAGAATCGCGAAGCGATCCTTGCGTGTCTCGGCGTGCGAGAGCAGCGCGTCCTGCACCGCGGCCGACGTCTGGCCCGGGGCCGCGAGGATCGCGATCTCGTCGATCTCGTCGAAGCACTTCAGACCGGTGCGCGCACCGGGGCCGCCATCGCGACCAATGTAGAGGCCATCGCGACCGCCACCGGCCGGGGCCGCCGCTGCCGCCTTCTCGTCCTTCTTGTCGCCGGCCGGAGCCGCCGCCTTCACGGGCGGAGCAGACTCAGGAGCGCCGACGTTGACGATGAAGCAACGCGAGCCGCCGTTGTTGAAGAAGCCATAGACCGCGTGAGCGAGGTGCTCGCTGCAGTCCTTGAAGTCGCCGAACGTCTTCACGAACTGCGACCAGTTCGTGATGAGGACGGACTCGTTCAGCGGGCCCTTGGCCGACTCACCGAGAAAACCGACGGTGTTGGTACCGACAGCCTCGATCGGCTTGGAACCGCGATCGACTTCTTCGACATAGATGCCAGGTGACAGGTAGCTAGTAGCCATGTGAACGTCTCTCCTTTGAAGTGCCGATGACGGTGGTCTTCGCCCGTCTTTCGGTTCGCGACGCCAAGCACCATGCCCGGCGTGGCAGAGCTATTTCTTGCCGGAGCCTCCCGGCTTCGGTTCGGGCGGCGAGCCGCCGAGGTCCAGTCGCTTCGCCGTGCTCATGAACGGGTTGCCCGACGGGCCGACCTCGTTGATGCGTGGATCGGTGATGGACTTGTACGTGAGCTCGCGCGTGTGAACGCGCTTGAATTCCTCGAGCTTGCTCGGAAGGATCGGCACGGCCGTCCAGGTTTGCACCGCCGGACGGATCGGCTGATTCAAGCTGCCCCAGAAGCGCGCGAGCGTGCCTTCGTCGAGGCGGGCCGAGAGCGCGGGGTAGAGCTCGAAGTCATCCTCCGGCCAGGACGTCCCCTTGAGTTGCGTCCCCGTGAGCGCGGGGTTCTCCATGATCGTCCGGATCGTGAGCCCGAGCAGGAGCTGTTCGTCCTCCGGCGTCTGCGCCCACGCCGACATCAAGTAGTCGAGGCGCACCCACAGGCGGCGCCGCCGCTTGAACTCCTTCAGCGAACCGTCGGGCTGCGGCACTTCGACGAGCTCGGAGTGCGGCGTCGAGTCGAATCCCTCGGGATCGATCGCCATCTGGTACAGGTAGACCGAAACCGCGGGGAGCTTCCCTTCGATCTCCTCGGGCTTCGGCGCCTTCTCGATGATGTGGACGCGCTTGTAGCCGTTCCGCTTGAACTCCTGCGTGAGCAGGTGAGAGAGCGTGTCGGAGCAATCCTTGATGATGTGATGCTGCGGTGACTGCAGCATGGGCGCGGTGAGAGGACGCGTCGTCATCGAAGGATGGAGATGCCGACCAGCCACGACCCCCGTGTGTCAGCGCGCCAGATGTTAGCGACTCGTGTGAATGACTCAAGCGAAACGGAGATCAAAAAGGTGGCGCTCCCGGAAGTGTTTCTCGCAAAGGCTTTATCGTCGGAGTTGTCGTGACGCATCGGCATCTGTTCGTCTGCACCAATGACCGCTCGAGCGGGAAACCGGCCTGTCACGGGACCGCGCTCGTCGCGGCCGTGCAGACGCTGCTCCTTGCTAGAGGCGCGACCGAGGCATTCGTGACACCGTGCGGCTGTCTCGGCCCATGTTTCGATGGCCCCAACGCAGTCCTGTATCCGGACGGCGTGTGGTACGGGCGCCTCGAGGTAGGTGACGCACCGGGTCTCGTCGAACACCTGCTCGCGGGCACGCCGCTCGAAGCGAAGGTCTCGGAGCCCCCGGGGTCGTAGATGGACCTCCGCGGGCCGGCGGCGGCCGTCACCTGTCCGCGCTGCGACACCGATGCGATCCCCGGTCCAGGGCCGCTCGTCACCTGCGCGCGCTGCAAGCTGACGTTCGACGCGAACCCCGATCGCCAGGTGCGGACCCGCCGCCCGCCGCCGTCACGGGAGCCCGTCGCGCTGGTGGCCACGCCACGGTCGACGGTGGAGATCGTCCGCGAGCGGGGCGAGCTCGCCATTCACCTCGGGAGCCCGCGGCTCTCGGGCGCGCTCTCGCTCGCGATCGTGCTCATGGTGGGGCGGCTCCTCGCGACCATCCCCGTCGACGCCACGACCATCGTCTTCTGGGGCGTCCTCGTGGTCTGGGGCTACACGGGGCTGGCCAAGCTTGTCGGTGGGCGCGTCATCCGGGTCCGCGCGGGCCAGCTGACATCGACGCAAGGCCTCCTCCCGCTGCCCCCCTGGACGAGTGTGCCGCTCTCGCAGATCGAGAGCTTCGAGCTCGTGGAGGGTCAGTCGCGGGGGCTGACGGTGATCGCCGGGCTCCACGGCGGCGGCGCCCGCGAGGTCGCGTGCTTCGACGGGCGCATCGACCAGGTGCAGGCCGACGCGGAGCTGGTCGCGACGACCCTCGCTGACGAGGTGGCTACTCGCAGGTGAGCGGCGCGACGTAGAGATCGACGCCGCCCCCGCGGCCTCGCACGCTAGTACGTCAGGAGGGCGTCGATGTGGCGACGCTCCCAATCACGCGCCACCACGTAGTGCTCGAAGCGAGCTTCGTCGGCGAGGAACTCCTTGCTGTGGAACTCGCGCCGGCCGTTCTTGACGGTGATGTCGTGCACCTGGTGCAGCATCTCGTGAAAGACGATCCACTCGACGAAGAACTTCGGCACGAAGGAGCGATCGAGCGAGCGGTGGATGCGGATCAGCTTGTCCTCGACGGAGTAGCTGCCCATCTTGATCGAGTTGCGACGCTTCGGCCGGCCGGTGCGCTGCCCCCACGTGATCGCCGCTTCGATCTTGTTGTCGAAGTAGCGCGCGTTCAGCTCGTCGAACATCTGGCGCAGGTCGTAGTGCTCGCCGGCGGTGAAGATGAGCTGCTGCGGTGCGCGCCGAGCGCGCCCCTTCACGTGATCCGAGTTCTCGTCGATGAAGTCGCCGAGGATGCGCGAGGCATCGGCGTCGTTATCGGCGATGTACTTGGCCAGCGCCCGCGTGATCACCGGGTCCGCATCGACGAACATGCAGTGGAGCCGCACCTCGTAGCGCCGCTCCTTTGCCACCCGGCGCACCGAGATCATCGTGTAGCGGTTGTCGGTGAGCGTGACCTGCACGCGCGCCTTCGCGATGTGAGCGCGAATGCGGCGTTCGAGGCTGTCCTGGGCCTCCGCGATCTCGGTCGGCACATCGTCCGACTTCTTCGCGGCCATGCGGCGCAGGGCTTCGATCAGCCCGATGCCGCGGCTCGAATCAACCACACCACCTCGCGGCGGCGCTTCGCCGCGCACGGTCCCGCGACTCGAGGTCCGTGCGACCTCGACCGAGGCGCGGGGCTCGAAGCAGTCAGGGCGAGATGGGGAGCGGTTTTCCGGCAACGCTTCGCTCAACAGACGACCCTCTTATTGAAGCACATAGAGAAGCCCATGGATTCCTAGACTTCGGGCGCTGCGCTTGGAGATCCAGCGCCACCGCCCCGATGAAGAAAATGCTATCGCGCGCCTTCCACGTGGATCAAATTCTCGGCGGCATGAGGGATCTCATCTGATCGCAACGATTGGGGAATCCCGTTGCTGTATGGTCCGTCCCGATGAGCGCGTTCCTGGCCACGCACACTCGGACCCATAGCAACGGCGCACTCCGCGCGGGCGACGCCGGCAAACGCGTCGTGCTCACCGGGTGGGTGCAGTCCTACCGAGACCACGGCGGCTGTGTATTCATTGACTTACGCGACCGCGACGGCCTGACCCAGCTCGTCTTCGACCCCGGCTTCCACCCCGGCGCGCACGTCGTCGCCGGAGATCTCCGTAACGAGTGGTGCATCGGGATCACCGGCGAGGTGCGGTCGCGCGGTGGCAAGGTGAACGACAAGCTCCCGACGGGCGCGATCGAAGTCTGGGTCGACGAGATCGAGATCTTCTCGCGCGCGGAGACGCCGCCGTTCGCGATCGAGGACGACGTCGACACGAACGATTCGCTGCGCCTCAAGTATCGCTACCTCGATCTCCGTCGCCCGAAGCTGCAGCGCAACCTCCGCATGCGCTCGCACATCACGCGCGCGACGCGCAGCTACCTCGGCGACCACGGCTTCCTCGAGATGGAGACGCCGTTCATGGTGAAGTACACGCCAGGTGGCGCCCGTAACTTCCTCGTGCCGTCGCGCCTGAACCCCGGCAGCTTCTACGCGCTCGCGGAGTCGCCGCAGATCTTCAAGCAGCTCCTCATGGTCGCGGGCTACGAGCGCTACTTCCAGATCGTGCGCTGCTTCCGCGACGAGGATCTCCGCAACGAGCGCCAGCCCGAGTTCACCCAGATCGACATCGAGATGTCGTTCGTGAACGAGCAGATCCTCCAGACCATGATGGAGGGCCTCATGGCCACGCTGTGGAAGGAGGTCCTCGGCGTCGAGCTGACCCTTCCGCTGCGCCGGATGTCGTGGGCCGAGGCGATGGACAAGTACGGCGTCGACAAGCCGGACCTCCGCCTCGATCTCGTGCTGACGGACGTCACCAAGCCTGCCAGCACGTCGGGCTTTGGCGTCTTCGAGGGCGTCGTGAAGAACGGCGGCATCGTGAAGGCGCTGCGCGTTCCCAAGAACGAGAAGCTCACGCGCTCCGTCCTCGACGGTCTGGGCGACTTCGCGAAGTCGTACGGCGTGAAGGGCGTCGCGTTCGTCCGGGTCCTCGATGACGGAACGTGGCAGGGCCCGATCGCGAAGAACTATTCCGAGGCCGCCCGCACCGAGACCACCCAGCTCTGCAAGGCGGAGCCCGGTGACACGATCATCTTCGTCGCGGAGAAGTTCAAGGTCGCCAACACGACCCTCGGCGCCATCCGCCTCCACATCGGCGAGAAGCTCGGCCTCATCCGCAAGGGCGAGTGGCAGTTCATGTGGCTCACCGACCCGCCGCTGTTCGAGGTCGATGAGGCGACGAAGGAGATCGCGGCCGCGCACCACCCGTTCACGTCCCCCCGCGTCGAGGACGAGGACAAGCTCGAGTCGAATCCCGAGCAGGTCTTCGCGCGTGCCTACGACCTCGTGCTGAATGGCGTCGAGGTCGGCGGCGGCTCGATCCGAATCCACCGCAGCGACCTCCAGGCGCGCTGCTTCAAGGCGCTCCAGATCTCCGACGAGGACCAGCAGCGCAAGTTCGGCTTCCTCCTCGACGCGTTCAAGTATGGCCCGCCGCCGCACGGTGGCATCGCGTTCGGCCTCGACCGTCTCGCCATGCTGATGACGGGGGCGGAGTACATGCGCGACGTGATCGCGTTCCCGAAGACGCAGAAGGGCTCGGACCTCATGACCGATTGCCCGACGCCCGTCAGCGCGAAGCAGCTCGCCGAGCTCTTCGTCGCGTCGACGTACGAGCCGAAGCCCTAACGCCAGCGCTGGTCAGTTAGCAGGTTCCGGGGCGTACACGTGCACGTGTCACGTGCTCTTTCACGTCCACGATCATCGGCAGAAGCTTGCTCAGCATGCCGACCACCCGGACCAAGAGCAGCTTGGCCACGTGGCACGTGGCACGTGCACGAACGACCTTACCTGAGCAGCATTGGCCCTGGCGCCAGCGCTCTAGGTCTGGTGACCGAGCGTGACCGAGACGGTCTGTGTGGCGCCGGCGCGCGTCACGGTGATGTCGACGGTCTGATCCGCGAGGGGAGCCAGCACGCCGCGCAGTGATTCGGGCCCCGCGACGGCCGTGCCGGCGATGTGCGTGAGGATATCGCCGACGAGGAGGCCGGCCGCTGCCGCCGGGCTCGCCGCATCGACCGACGCGATGAGCGCACCTCCGCCCTGGACGGGATACGCCGCGACGCCGAGAAAGCCCCGCCGGATGCCTCCGTGGGCGAGGAGCTCGGCGATGACCCGTTCGAGGGTCGCCGTGCCCACGGCCAGATCCGTGCGCCGCACGAGCGTGCGCGTGTTCATGCCGATCACTTCGCCGGACGAATCGACCAGCGCGCCGCCCGCGAAGCCGGACGGAATGGGCCGATCGGTCTCGATGTACTCGGCCAGCGTGTGGCCGCTACCGAGGTCGACATCGGTACCGAGGACCCCGATGGCGCGGAGCGAGGCCCGAACGGAACGCCCGGGCCGCCCCACCGCGAGTGCGACGTTGCCGACCGCGAGGTCGCCGCGGGCGCGGACCGGCGCCGGGGTCAGGTTCGCCCCCGGCACCCGCAGCAGGGCCACGTCGGTCGAACGGTCACGCCCGATCACCTCCGCATCGAGCACGTCGAGAGCGCGCTCGTCAGCGTTCCTCGCAACCCCGATCTGGGTCCGGTCGGGGGTGTGAAAGCTCGCGCTGATGACGAGGTCTTGCGACCACGCGATCCCGGATCCACCTGAGATACGGCGGCGCACCTGGACGAGGGACGGGGAAACTCGGGCCACCGCCGCGGCGAGGGCCTGGTCGAGAGAGCGGAAGACATCGAGAGCGGGTTGCGGCATCTGGGACACTCCTTTCCGTCGACGATGCCGGTTCGAAGGTTCCACGGATATCGCCTGTTTGGATGGGCGCAGGGCTCTCGATCAGGGAGTGCTCAGAATGCCGACAGTTGCGTGGTGAGCCCTATGTGACCAGGTTTCTCCCCACGCCCTATGACCCGCAATCCAAACGTCCAGCTCGCGACGGTGACGGACCCCATCCAGGTGGCCCTGCTCACCGATGACTCCCTCCTGCGTGCCGGCCTTTCGAGCCTCCTCGATCGGGCGGGTACCATCCATGTCGTCGAGACCGACGCGGCGGAGGTCGCGCTCTGGGATGCCGGCACCGACGGGACGAAGGTCCTCGCGCGGCTGGCCGAGATCGGAAAGCTCGACCTCCCGGTCGTCGCGGTCGTCGCCGATCCGGCGCACGTGGCCCCTGCCCTCGCGGCCGGCGCGCGTGGCGTCCTCATGCGCGACAAGGTCGGGGCCGAGATGCACGCGGCCCTCGCAGCCGTGCGCTCGGGCCTGACGGTCCTGGACAGCGGACTGGTGGCCACGCTCGTTCCGGCCACGCCTGCGGCGCCCGCCCCCGTGCCCCACACCAAGGGGCGCGGCGAGCTCACCGAGCGTGAACGCCAGGTCGTGCAGCTCCTCTCGGAGGGTCTGTCGAACAAGCTCATCGCGGACCGCCTCGGCATCAGCGACCACACGGCGAAGTTTCACGTCAACGGCGTGATGATGAAGCTCGGCGCTTCGACGCGGACCGAGGCAGTCGTCGAGGCGATGCGCCGCGGCCTGATCGTTCTGTAGGTAGCCAGCCGTAGACATCGAGCGCCAGGAGGCCGCGGTCCCCGACGGGGACGCCCTCCGCCTCGAGGAGCTGCCGCTGCATCGCCGCGCCGACCGGGTCGTGAATCGCGATCCGGCCGCGCAGCGGGCCAGCCTTGCCGACGACGCGTTGCCAAGGCACGCGCATGGCCGGCTCCAGCGTCTTCATGGCGGCGGCCGCGACCCGCGACGCACCGGGGTAGCCGGCCAGCTCGGCGAGCTGGCCGTAGGTCGCGACCCGTCCCCGGGGGATCCGCTTCGCGACGGCGCGGATCGCGGCGAACATCGCGTCGAGATGCGCGCGGCCGCTCCGGGTCATGGGCCGAGGCCGACCCACTCCGCGCCGTCCTCGCCGAACTCCTTCTTCCAGATCGGGACGCGATCCTTGAGACGATCGATCATCGCGCGGCAGGCCGTGAAGGCCTCGGCGCGATGCGGTGCGGCCGCTGCGATCACGACGGCAAGGTCGCCGATGCCGAGCGTGCCGGTACGGTGCTCGACGGCGAGACGCACGCCGGGGAGCTCGGCTTCGATCTCGTCGCACAGGCGGATCATCTCCCGCACCGCCATGTCGCCGTAGGCCTCGTAGTCGAGGCGCTCGACGGTCGTGCCGCGGCTGTGGCGCCGGACCATGCCGGTGAAGGTCACCACGCCGCCCATGCCCGGACCACTGACGGCGGCGAGGCAGCGGTCGAGGGAGAGCGGCTCGGCGAGGAGCCGGGCGTGGCGACCGGTGCCGCCGGCGACCGGCGGGATCAGGGCGACCTCGTCTCCGTCGGCGAGGTGGTGCTCGTCCCCGACGAAGTCCTGGTTCACCGCGACGCGGAACCGGCCGCGCAAGGTCGCGATGACTGGATGCTGGGCCGCGAGGGCCGCGAGGGCGTCCGCGACTGTCGCCCCGGCGGCGAGGGTCAGTGGTTCCTCGCTCGTGCGGAGCTGTTCCCGGAAGACAGCAAAGTACAGAACGCGAACCCGCACGGGGCGGCAGTATATGCTTTGCGATGGGATGTCGATCGTCTGTCCTAGCTGCGATCACGAGCCGCCGGTGGGGGCGGCGGCGGGTGTCGTATGCCCCGGGTGTGGCGAGCGGCTCGTCTCCATCGTCTCGGCCGAAGCGCTGATCGGTACCGAGCTCGACGGGAGGTTTCTGATCACCGCAAAGCTCGGCGAGGGCGGCATGGGCGTCGTGTACCGGGCGACGCAGAAGTCCGTCGGGCGCGACATCGCGCTGAAGCTGCTCGACAAGCGGTTCGAGAGCGACGTCGCGGCGGTGAAGCGGTTCTTTCGCGAAGCGAAGGTCGCGAGCTCGCTCAGTCATCCCAAGACGGTGCAGATCTTCGACTTCGGCCAGAGCGCCGACGGCCGGCTCTACATCGCGATGGAGCTCGTCAACGGGCGCACCCTGCACGACGAGCTCGTCGCCTCCGGCCCGCTGGGCCCCGAGCGGGTCTGCGAGATCGGACTCCAGCTCTGCGAGGCCGTGGAAGCCGCGCACGCGATGTCCATCGTGCACCGCGATCTCAAGCTCGAGAACGTGATGCTCGTGTCGGGAGAGGGCGTGAGTGGGCGAACGCCCGCGAGCAGCGATGCCCAAGGGCATCGCGGAGGGAGCGACCGGGTGAAGGTCCTCGACTTCGGCCTCGCCCGCTCGCTCGCCGATCCCAGCATGCGCGCGACGTCGACGGGTGTCATCTCGGGCACGCCGCGGTACATGGCGCCCGAGGTGCTGTCGGGGGCCGAGCCGACCGCGGCGCAGGACATCTATGCGATCGGCGTCATCCTCGGTGAGCTCGCGTATGGCTCGCAGCTCTGGGACGCGCCGACCTTCACCGCCCTGTTCACCGAGAAGCTGACGAACAACGAGTCGGCGCTCGCGCGTGTCCCCATGTGGCTGCGCTCGCTCGTGGACCGCATCATCGACCTCGAGCCGCTCAGGCGCCCGACGCTCGCCGAGATCCGCGAGGAGCTGAAGGCGATCGCGGCGGAGTTCGCCGCCGGCACCCTGCACCTGCGGTCGAAGCTCACGCTCGAGCTCGATCCGCTGAAGTCGACGCAGCCGCTCCCCGCGTTCCCCGACCAGCTCGACCTCGTGCCGCTCGACGGCGAGCCGGCGACCGTCGCGCCCACGGTGCCAGCGCCGGTGCCGCCTCCAACGCCTGCCTTCGAGCCCGAGCCGGTCGGGGAGGCGACCCGCCTGCCCTCGGTGCCCATCGTGCGCTTCACGCCCAAGCCGGCGTCGACACCCCCGCCGATGGAGCCTGCGCCGCGTCCGACCTTGCCGCGGATCGTCATGCCCGAGCCATCGTCGACGGTGCTCATGCCCGCGAAGCGGTCGCCGCTGGTCATCGTGCTCGCGGCCGCCGTGACGCTTGCCGTCGGTGCGGTCGTGACGTTCCTCGCGCTCTGAGCGGAGCTACTGTTGCGGTGGCGGCGGGTCGACGGGCTGCGCCTCACCCTCGGGCGCCCCCTTCTCGGGCGGCGGAGCGTTCTCGGGCGCATTCTCGGGCGGCGGAGCGTTCTCGGGCGGCGGCGGGGGCGAGAACTGCGTCTCGCCCTGCGGCGGCGGGGGCTCGTTGCTCTCGTTGACCGGGCCCGACGTGGGAACGGTGACGGCGGCATCGGGCGTGCCGGCATCGACCTGCGCGGGCGGCGGCGGGTTCGTGGTCGTGTCGGTGGAGCCCGTGCCGCCATCCGGCGACAACGGGCTATCGTCCTGGATCGTGATCGACGGCCGAGAGTCGGGGCTCTTCCCCGAGCCGCTGCCGGCGTTGCCGTCGTCCATGTTCTGGTCGGAGATGCCGGGACCGCAGAGCACGCCGCGGCGCTTGATCTCCTTGAACTTGCCGTCGAGCTTGATGTGATAGAGCTTGTCCGGCCCGAGGGGTGCGCCCGTCGCGGTGATCGCGGTGTACGTCTTGGCCTCGCGTTCGAGGAGCGCCTTGCTGCCCGCGAAGCGCAGGCAGCCGGTCACATCAGAGTCGTCGAGCGCGGGCGCGAGCTGCACGGACAGCTGCGCGTTGAGCTCGCCGTCGAGTGACTTCATGTCCATCTGGGACAGCGTCATCACCCCCTTGCTGATGTCGACCTTCATGGCGAGCGTTTGCACGTTCACCTTGCCGAACTCGATGCCGTCGGCCGCGAACGCCGCGTTGCGCGAGTTCGACAGCTTGGCCTTCAGCTTCGATTGACCGTCGCCGAAGATGCAGCCCGTCGGGCACGCGAAGGAGAACGAGCCCGCCGCCTTCTGCCAGTTCGGGCCGAGCTTGCCGGTCTTGGCCTTCTCGGTGGGCAGGTCGAGATCGACGGAGAACTTCACCGCGCCCGCCATCGGGAGTCCGATGCCCTCGCGCATCGGCAGTGTGTTCGCCTGGAGATCCGCGCCGACGAGGTGGACCTTGGTCGCGCTCTTCGAGATCGAGATCGTGCCCGCGATGGTTCCGCTACCGATGGTAGCGACGATGTCCACTTCGCCGGTCTGCGAGAGGCCCGCGAGGATGCCGACATCG
>LNFM01005345.1_pt1 | contig 22385 bp, 17 predicted proteins | sample 596031 | NCBI WGS metagenome assembly LNFM01 (sample SAMN04254537, study PRJNA301005) | activated carbon metagenome | isolation source: dual media filters at the Ann Arbor, Michigan drinking water treatment plant | place: USA: Ann Arbor | reverse complement strand
AGAAGAACGAAAGGAACACCACCCATCGTACGCTTTCCAGCTCGCTGACACGGTGGAGTTCATGAGCCAGCCGTTCGCCCAACGAGGGCAGGAATCCTTTGAGGAAGCTCAAGAGGAACTGTTCGCCGATGACATCCTGGCTGACCAGGAAGCTGATGCCGTACAACAGCAGGAAAACGAGGGGAAAGAGCGAGAGCAGGGAGAAAAATGCAAGCGATGCGGCCAGGCTGGCGCAGCCGTGCCGTAGGAAAGCGTGGAACACATCGCCCAGGAAACGGAATCCTTGTCTTAGAGCGTGCATAGGGGCAGCGTAACATGAGCTGCGATACCGCGCATCTCATTCTTACAGGAGAGGAATTCATTTGAACGTTAAGACGGCGTGTCCGGCGAGGTTGACAAGGGGACCGGGGTAGAGACCGAAAAACACCACGCCCGCCACTGCGCAGGCGAGCACAATGGACAGGGCCGGCGACATGATGAGACGGGGTGAGGCTGCTGTCAGTGGGTCAGGTTCTCGCATGTACATGACCATGATGATGCGCAGATAGTAGTACGCCGAGATTGCCGCGAACACGAGGGCCAGGACTGCCAGCCAGGTCAGTCCCGCTTCCACCGCGGCCATGAAGACGTAGAATTTCCCGATGAACCCGGCCGTGGGAGGGATTCCGGCCAGCGACACCATAAAGACGAGCATCAGCAGTGCCGCGAGAGGATGGCGTGCGGCAAGGCCGGTGAAATCCTCAATCTCGTCGCCATCGAGTCCGCCTTTGCGCAGCATCGCCACGATGGTAAATGCGCCGAAGGTCATAAAGGCGTATAGCGCAAGATAGAGCATGACAGCAGTGATGCCATTCGTCTCTCCGGTCTGGGTGCCGGCGACTCCTGCCGCCACGACACCGATCAAAGCATAGCCGGCATGCGCGATGCTGGAATAGGCCAGCATCCGTTTGATGTTGGTCTGTACCAGCGCCACGATATTGCCCAACACCAGAGTGGCGATGCACAACAGCAGAAAGATGGCAGACCAATTGGCTTTCAGACTGCCGAGCCCTTCGACGAAGACGCGGAGAAATGCGCCGAAACTGGCGGCTTTGGATGCCACCGCCATGAATGCCGTGACGGAGGTTGGCGCTCCTTGATAGACGTCGGGAGTCCACATGTGGAACGGTACGACGGCCAGTTTGAATCCGAATCCGACGGCGAGCAAAACTGTGGCGGCCAGGAGTAGCGGATCGTCCAGGCTTCGGCCTGCGATGGCGGCCGCAATGGCGGGGAGTCTGGTGCTGCCGGTGGCGCCGTAGAGCAGGGAGATGCCGTACAGGAGAATGCCGGATGAGAAGGCGCCCAGCACGAAGTATTTTGCCGAGGCTTCCAGTGAACGGGGCTCAGACCGTTTGAGTCCCGCCATGACATAGAGCGAGAGCGACATCAATTCCGTGCCGAGATAGATCGTCAGGAGATCGGCTGCCGATACCATGACCATCATGCCGGAGAGCGAGAGCAGCACGAATCCGTAGTATTCGCCGAAATACAGCCGCTCTTCCCGCAAGTAGGTGTGGGACAGAAGGACGGTCAGGCCGGCCACGAAGCAGAGCAGCAGCTTCCAAAAACAGGCATAGGCGTCGATTATGACGATCCCACCGAAGGCCGATGCTGCATGGTTCATCTGCGAGGCGATCAAACCCATGCAGATGGCCAATGTGCCGAGGCTCAACCAGGCCAGCCCGTCTTTTTGGGATGATGACAGCACCGGATCGAGTACAAGCACAAGGCAGGCGGCGGTGATCACCAGCAGCTCGGGCAGAATGAGGAACAGATCTCCGGGTGAGAAGGTCATGGCCTGGGGGTCTCCATGGCCGGAAAATCCCCGCCCGTTGGTGCCGGCAAGAGCTGATCATCAGCGCGCATCGCCGTCGCTGCAGTAGGAACTGATGTGCGCGCAAGGACCTGATTCACGCTTGCGTGCATGCGGGTCAGTATCGGATTCGGGAAGATCCCGATCAGAAAGACCAGCACAACGAGCGGAATCAGTGTGGCCATCTCCCGGCGGTCCAGGTCGCGAAGCGCCGACAGCATATGCTGAGACGGGAGGCCGAACGCCACACGTTGGATCATCCAGAGCATATAGGCGGCCGCGAGAATAATCCCGAGCGAGGCCAGGGCTGTCGCAAGCTTGCTCCAGATGAACGTGCCTGCGAGCACCATGAACTCGCCGACGAAACTGTTGGTGCCGGGCAGGCCAAGCGAGGAGAGAGCGAAGATGACCAGGAGCGTGGCATAGCGCGGCATCGGTGTGGTCAACCCCGTATTGTCGGCGATCTGGCGGCTGTGGGTGCGCTCATAAATCACGCCGACGCAGAGGAAGAGGCCGCCGGTGGTGATGCCGTGGTTGACCATCTGCATCACGGCACCTTCGATACCCTGGATGTTGAACGTGAACAGGCCCAGTGTGACGAATCCCATATGACTGACGCTCGAATAGGCGATGAGCTTTTTCAGGTCGGCCTGGGCCAGCGCCATGTAGGCGCCGTAGATGATGGCGATGATCGACAGCGTGATCATCAGCGGCGCGAAGGCCATTGAGGCATCGGGCAACATCGGCAGGCTGAACCGCACGAATCCATAGCCCCCCATCTTGAGCAGCACGCTGGCGAGGATCACGCTCCCGGCGGTGGGCGCTTCCACGTGCGCATCAGGCAGCCAGGTATGGAATGGGAACATCGGAACTTTCACGGCAAAGGCGGCAAAGAACGCGAGAAAGAGCCAGAATTGCAATGACGCCGGGACGGCGGCCTGGCTCAATTGAACGATGTCGAACGTATGGCCGCTCTGGAAGTACAACACAAGAATCGCGACGAGGAGCAGGACGCTTCCGACCAGGGTGTACAAGAAAAACTTCACAGCGGCGTAGATTCGATTTGGTCCACCCCACACACCGATCAGGAGATACATGGGAATCAGCATCGCTTCCCAAAACACGTAGAACAGCACGAAGTCGAGCGCGGCAAAGACGCCGATCATCGCGCCTTCCATGACCAGCAGCATGGCCATGAAACTTCTGATCCGTTGGTCGATCGAACGCCAGGAAATCAGCACACAAAGGGGCATCAGCATCGTCGTCATCAGGACGAGCGGCAAACTGATGCCGTCGAGACCGAGCCGGTAGTGAATCGGCGGGGTGGAGATCCACAGGGCGGTCTCGTTGAATTGCATGCCGCCTGATGATGAGTCGAAGAGCCACCAGAGAGGGAGCGACAGCAGCAGATTGGCGGCGGTGATGCCGAGTGCAATCAACCGGACGCTGGAATCCTTTGCAAAACACAGCGCCACTGCTCCGGCAAGCGGAAGGACGATGAGCAGAGTGAGCCAGGGAAAGGAATGTGTCATTCGTTAATTATCATTCGCCGGAGGCCAAGCGGTCGGTGTTCTCATGGCCCAACGACCAGTGACGGTCTCCTAAAACAGGATGAGCATCGTAACAAGGACGACGATGCCGCCTGCCATTGCCAATGCGTAATGCTGCGTCTGCCCGCTTTGGACCAGCCGGAGCAGCCATCCGCTCCAGGCGACGCCACGGGCGACGCCGTTGACGGCGCCGTCGATCACTTCGACATCGACGCGTTTCCATAATTCAGAGGCCGCCATCATGGTCGGCTTGACGAAGGCGCGATCGTACGCTTCATCGACGTACCACTTGTTCAACGAGCCTTTGTATAGACTCTCCCACTGCCGGGCGAATCGATCCGGCAGATCCGGATTCAATACGTAGACGTAGTACGCTCCGGCGATGCCCGCAAGCCCCATCACGGTCGCCGCAATCATGATGCCCAGGCCTGCCGCGCCATGTTCCCCCGAATGTTCGCCCCCCGTCGAAAAGACCGGCTCAAGGAATGACGGAATGCCGAGGTACCCGGTCAGAATACTGAGGACAGCCAGGATTAAAAGCGGCACGGTGATTGTCCGTGAAGGCTCATGAATATGATCCGCATGGTGCGGATCGACGCGCGACGGTCCCCAAAATGTCACGAACACCAGCCGGAAGCTGTAGAAGGCCGTCATGAGCGCTGTGAGCAGCCCCAACACCGCGAGCGCTTGTCCCAGCGGCCCTGACAGCCAAGCGGCCACCAGGACAGCATCTTTGCTGAAAAAGCCTGCCGTGAGAGGGAAGCCCGCCAGGGCGAGCGATCCGACGACGAATGTCCCGTAGGTGACCGGCAATTTGTCCTTGAGCCCACCCATGCGGCGGATGTCCTGTTCATGGTGTAGCGCCACGATGACGGAGCCGCAGCCCAGGAACAGCAGGGCCTTGAACGCGCCATGGGTCAGCAAGTGGTACATGCCGGACGCATAGGCGCCGAGACCGCAGGCCATGACCATATAACCGAGCTGGCTGACCGTCGAGTAGGCCACCACACGCTTGATGTCGGTCTGAGTCAACGCGATCGTTGCACCCACAACCATTGTCGCGGCGCCGACCAGGGCGACGACCTGCATGGCCACCGGGGACAGGTTATACAGCGGCGCGAGACGCGCGACCATGAACACACCGGCGGTCACCATCGTGGCCGCATGGATGAGGGCCGAAATGGGAGTGGGGCCTTCCATGGCATCGGGCAACCAGACATGCAACGGGACTTGCGCCGATTTGCCGATCGCTCCTGTGAACAGGAGAAGGCCGATGAGGGTGAACAGCGACACGTCCCAGATCCCACCCAGGGGGCTCAACAGGTTGATTGTCTGATTGGCGGCCTCATGCGCGGCCGGGAAAATGTCGTGATAATTCAGCGAACCGAAGCTGTACCAGACCAGCAGGAGGCCCAGCAGAAAGCCGAAGTCGCCGACGCGATTGACGAGAAAGGCTTTGGTCGCCGCCGAGCAGGCCGATGCGCGTTCATACCAATGTCCGATCAGCAAATAGGAGCAGAGGCCGACGGCTTCCCAGAAGACGAACAACTGAAGCAGATTGTCGGCCAGCACCAGCATCAACATCGAAAAGGTAAACAGCGCGATATAGCTGAAGAATCGGGCATATCCCGGCTCGCCGTGCATGTAGCCGATTGTATAAATGTGCACCAGCGAACTCACGATGGTGACGAGCAGAAGCATGACTGCGGTGAGCCGATCGATATAGAGGCCGATATGCACGTCCAGATTGCCGGATGTGAGCCACGTGTAAAGCGGAACGGAGATGACGGATCCGGAGGCCACCTCGGTAAATGCGCTGATGGATAACAGGCATGACAACAGGACGGCTGGCACGGCGACCAGGTGAGCCTGTTCCTTGATGCGCGTTCCGCCGAGGCCCAGCACCAGAAACGCTGCCAACGGAAGAAATGGGATGAGCGTGTAAAGCATAATTCTAGGAGCCGAGCGCAGATACCTGATAGCACGAGCATCGGACTTCTGTCCGTGCCATTTGCCATACGCGATAAGCCATCTGCGAGTTTGTTACCATTTCAGCAAATTGAACTCTTCGATATTGATACTGTCTTTGGCGCGATGCAGGGCGATGATGATGGCCAGCCCGACCGCGACTTCGGCCGCCGCCACGGTCAGGGCAAAAAATACGAACACCTGTCCGCCCATGTCTTGTAGGTATTCTGAAAATGCCACGAAGTTGATATTCGTCGCATTCAGCATCAGCTCGATCGACAGAAGAATAGCGATAATATTGCGCCGAATCAGTACCCCGACCACACCCGTCAAAAAGACGATTGCGCTGAGGATGAGGTAGTACGAAATGGGAATGGTCATGGCAGCCTCGTGAAATGCGGCGGACAACTCAACGCGGTCAGCCGTATGCCCCGTGGGGATTTGTCGAAGGTGTGGCGGCTCACGGTTGACCGCCTTCGCCGATGTCCCGCTTGGCGAGGATGATGGCGCCGATCATCGCCACGAGAAGAATCAGGGAGGCGACCTCGAAGGGGAAGAGATAGGTCGTGAACAGCGTCGTTCCGATGGCCATCGTATTGTCGCTCGCCGCGGCTGTCTGTTCGTCCGTGAGCGGGCTCGGTTGCGGAGCCACGCCGTTTCCGGCAAGCAGCACCAGGAATTCCAGCAGCAAGGGGACGCAGACGAACGCGGCAACCCGCCATTGGTGGTGGTAACGGTCGTCCTGTTTGAGGTTCAGCAGCATGACGACGAACAGATACAGCACCAAAATGGCGCCGGCATACACGATGAGCTGGACGGCGGCGAGGAACTCGGCGTGGAGCGTGACGTACAGCCCGGCCACATGGAAAAACAAGACCAAAAGAGCCAGCGCGCTATAGACGGGGTTTCTGAGCGCCACGACGAGCACCGCGGTCAGCGCGATCACTCCGGCAAAATATCCAAAAAACAACTGCGCCACGATAGGGTCCTCGCTGTCAACAGGAGCGTAACATCACCGGCGTGACTCGGCTGCGCCGGCCGGTCAGTCGATAGTCAATTCTGCTCATCATTCCGGTTTTTGCGGTATGTGCTTGAATGCGACGTTGAAGAAGGCCGTGTTCGGATGCTGCAGTTCCAGACGCTTCTCGCGGATCGGATATGAGCGGTCGCCGATTGCGAGGAGCTGTTCTTTGTTCAGGTGAAGCTGCCGTTTGTCGTAGACCGCCCATTCGAACTCCCGCGTCATGCCGAGCGCATCGACGGGACAGGCGTCCACGCACATGCCGCAGAACAGGCAGCGGGTCATGTCCATGTAATATTCCTTGGAATAGCGCTTCGTCGGTTCGCCTGGCACTTCGGCGCTGACCACGCGGATGACGCGTGAGGGACAGGCGGCTTCGCACAGGTCGCAGCCGACGCATTTTTCCGTTCCATCGTCGTAACGCAGCAGGGCAAGCATGCCGCGATAATTGTCCGGCAATGTGCGTTTCTCGTGGGGGTATTGCAATGTCACCGGCTTGTAATGGAGCAAGTGCGAGAGCGTCGACTTCATGCCGACGAGAATCTCGTAGAACGTGATGGTCTTGAACCATTCCAACAGGTCCGTGCGTCTGGTTGTTGCCGGAGGTGTCATAAGCGGTCTCGCGCGTTACTTCATCTGTTGGTGGAAAAATACCGCAAGTGCCGTCACCACGATGTTCGCCAGGGCGATGGGCAGCATGACCTTCCAGCCGAATCGCATCAATTGATCGTACCGCAGTCTCGGCAATGTGGCGCGGAGCCAGAAAAAGAGGAACAGGAACGAGTACGTTTTGACCGCAAACCACATCGTGTTTTCAACCCAGGCAAACGCGGGCAGGCCGAGATAGCCGATGAGCGTACCAGGGTACGGCGCGTTCCAGCCGCCGAGGAACATGGCGGCGGCCACACAGGATACCAGCACCATGTTAGCGTATTCAGCGAGATAGAAGAATGCGAACCGGAGGCCGCTGTACTCGGTGAAGAATCCGGCGACCAGTTCGCTTTCCGCTTCCGGCAGGTCGAACGGAACGCGGTTGGTTTCCGCCACCGCGGAAATCACGTAGACGACAAGGGCGAAAATTTGCGGGGCCGGGAAGGCGAAGACATACCAATTCCAGAACCACCCCGACTGCGCGTCTGTGATTTGCACCAGGCTCAGCGAACCAGCCATGATCAGGACACCGACGATGGAGAGTCCGACATTGAGTTCGTAACTGATGACTTGCGCCGCTGATCGCAACCCTCCGAGCAGGGAGTATTTGCTGTTGGACGACCACCCGCCCAGAATGATGCCGTAGGCGCCGATGGAGGCAAAGGCCAAAATATAGAGAATGCCGATATTGATATCGCTGATGATGAACGGTTTTATGGAGAAGCTGCCGATCTCGAGGGACTGGTTCGGGCCCCAGGGAATCACGGCAAACCCGATAAGGGCGGGAATCAGGGCCAGAATCGGCGCCATGGTGAACAGAAACTTGTTGGCGCCTGCAGGGACAATGTCTTCCTTGAAGAACAGTTTAATGGCATCGGCAAACGGCTGGAGAATGCCGTAGGGGCCGACTTCCATCGGGCCCATACGGTCTTGCATCCATCCCAGCACCTTCCGTTCGGCGAGGGTGAGGAGGAGCACCGTCACGATCACGATACAGGTGACCGCGGCGATCTGAGTAAAGGACACGGCGAGGCGCAACCCTAGTTCTGTCACGATAAGACTCCTGGATAACAGCAGAGATCGAACGGTGATGTCATCATGCCACCTTCATCATCGAGACGGACGTCGTCCGGATGGACGGTGTCCGGGTAACGGGATCGAGGACGCAGCCGAACAGATGCGCGGACGTCTGGCTGAAGTGATCGGGGAACCAGGCGGAGCCTCGGGGGACCCGTTCCCGGATGGTGATGGTCGTGGTCATTTCTCCCTGTATGTTGGAGAGGCGGACACGATCTCCGTCTTTCAGCGCGAAGCGCGCCGCATCCTGTGGACTGATTCTCAGCGCACCGCCGCCTTCTACTTCCATCAGTCCCCTGGATCTGGTGGATAATTTCCCCGAGTGGAACAAACTCTGCACCAGTTCCAACTGCACGATTCCATCGGGTTGAGCCGCTGCAATGCTGAGTTTATACCGTGCGGCCAGATCGTGCTGATAGCCGTCGGTCAGGTAGCGGTTGATGACCGTATGGTCGACTTTTGTCGGCAGGGGGGCCGGGCCGAGCGATCCGTAACCGGGAATCAGACTCCTGATTTCTTTGAGGATGTCCCTGCTTTCTGCATATTCCAGCGGTGTCCCCATCAGGAATGAGAGGGCGACGAATACTTCCCAGTCCGGGCGGCTTTCTCCGACCGGTTCAATCGCAGGGCGGACGGTTTGGACGTGGCCCTCAGTGTTGGTAAAGGTTCCGCTTTTTTCCATTGAAGAAGCGGCCGGCAATACGACATGAGCAAGGGCTGCGGTTTCCGTCAGAAATAGTTCCTGGCAGATCAACAGATCGAGCTTGCGTAGGGATTCTTCCGCGCGCATCTGAGTTGGGAGGCTTCCCACGGGGTTTTCCCCGACGATAAACATAGCTTTCGTGGCCCCGGTTTCGGCTCGATGCAGAATTTCAACCAGGGAGGCGCCGCTGTGCGGAGGGAGTGCGGTCTTCCACAGCGCCGTGACACGGTTACAGCTTTCCCGATCGGTCACGTCGAACGGACCCGGCAGGAATTCAGGAGCCGCCCCCATCTCGACAGCACCCTGGTCATTGTTTTCCTCTGAGAGCGGTGCGAAGCCGCATCCCGGCTGATCTAGTTTCCCGATGAGCAGGAGCAGGTCGAGCAGGTTGAGCGAGCCGTGATGGCCGCCTGCGCTTCGCAATAAGCCTTGGCCTGCCAACACGATCACCCGCCGTCCCGCCGCCAGGACCTTCGCCGCATCGGCAAACGCGGCGGCGTCTCTGCCTGTTGCAGCCTGCATGTCCTGCCAAGAGATCTGTCCCAGCATTTCTGTGACGGCGCGTACGTATGCCGGGTGCTGTTGCGCCACATCCGGATGCGCCAGGTTCTGCTCAACGAGGGCCTTCAAGAGACCGAGCACGGCGTTCCCCATACGCGGGGTCGGGGCGCAGAAGTGATGGAGGGATAGATTGGCGATGTTGCTGATCGGTTCGATAGATGGCTCCAAGGCTTCGATCGTAACCAGCGTAGCGCCCCGTTTTTTCACCGCTTCTTTCACTTTGAGGCCGGTAATGGGATTGCATTCCGTGATGTTCGTGCCGACCAGCAGCAAGACATCGGCGGATGTAATGTCCTCGAAGCTGACCGTCCAGCGGTGCGTGCCTTGAATTCGCCGCATGGCCTGGATCCCGTTCAGGTGGCCGTAGCGCGCGCTGCTGTCGATGTCGTTTGTGCCGATCACCACCCGCATGAACTTTTGGAAGAGATACAATTCCTCGTTGGTACATCGGCCTGAAATCAGCCCGCCGAAGCTCTGTCCGCCATGGGCGGCGTGGATTTTCCGGGCCTGGTCCGCCACGAATTCCAGGGCTTCTTCCCACGTGGTCTGTACGAGGATGCCGTTACGGCGGATGAGCGGATGGGTGAGCCGTTCCGGGTGCTTGGCCGCATGGAATCCGAAAAATCCGCGGGCGCAGAGATCGCCGTTGTTGCGTCCGGCGCCGTGCGCCGAATTGACTTCAATCAGCTCCTGCCCCTTTGTTTGGACGGTCATCTGGCACCCGTCTCCGCAGTAGCCGCAGATCGTGTCTGCCCGTTTGAGCATCCAGGGCCGGTATTCGTACATCGAGAGCCGGCTGGTGATCGCGCCGACCGGGCAGATCTGGACGCAGCCGCCGCAAAACTCGCAATTGAGAGGGTGCGGCCCGAAGTGTTTAATCTCGGTCATGGTGCCGCGCCCGGCCGGGGCCAGCGCCTTCACATCCATCACTTCGTCGCAGTAGCGGACGCAGCGCAGACACTGGACGCAGCGGTTCATCTGTGTCTCGATGAGCGGGCTGAAGTAGTCCTTTTGAAAAATGCGCTTGGTCTCCACGAACCGGCTGGTGGTCGGCGTATATTGATGGGAGAAATCCTGGAGGTCGCACCGGCCACCCTGGTCGCAGACGGGGCAGTCGAGCGGGTGATTGGCCAGAATGAACTCGAGCACGGATTTGTGGGCGTCATTGACCACGGTGGTGGCCGTCCGCACGCTCATCCCCTCATCGGCCAGGGTGCTGCACGCGGTTTGAAGTTTGGGCATCTTCTCGATTTCCACGAGGCACATGCGGCAATTGGCATCCGGCTTCAGTTTCGGGTGATAACAAAAATGCGGAATCATGATGCCGATGCGCCGGGCCGCTTCGATCACGAGTGTTCCCTTGGGAACGCTGATCGGCGTTCCGTCGATGGTAAGGCGTACGGTTGTTTTTGTGGCGTCAGGCATCGTCGATGTTGTTCGTTAGCCGTGAACCGTTACACCCTCGGCTTCGCCGCGAGGCGAGCGCAGCATGCCGGCGGATAACGATTCGCGTTTAATGTCGTACTCCTGCTGCCTCCGGCATGATGAGGTCGGCCGCTTCTGCTTCGCGGATCAGGGACACGTATTCGTCCCGCCAATATTTCAAGGTACTCTGAATCGGGGCGACCTCTGCGTCGCCAAAGGCACAGACGGTACGGCCGGCGATGTTTTTACACAGATCCAACAAGGTTTCAAGGTCTTCCATCCGCCCTCGTTTGGCCATGATGCGGCGCATCGTTTGAACGAGCCAGGAACTGCCTTCCCGGCATGGGCTGCATTTCCCGCAGGACTCATGGTAGAAAAATTCCATCAGCCTGAGCGCTGCCCAGACCATACTCGTTCCTTCTTCCATCACGGTCACGCCTCCGGAGCCCAGCATCGACCCGGCCGCCGCTACTGATTCGAAGTCCAGTTTGACATCGAGATGATCCGGTGTCAGAAACGGCGCCGACGCTCCGCCGGGGATGAAGGCTTTGATCGGTTTATCCGAGCGCATGCCGCCGGCATGTTCGTAGACCAGCTCACGGAACGTCACCCCCATCGGGACTTCGTAATTGCCGGGCCGCTTCACATGGCCGCTGACGCAAAAGACTCTGGTGCCGGTGCTCTTCGGCGGCGAGCCGATCGCCGCAAACCATTCGGCGCCTCGCGTGAGAATGTGCGGCAGATTGGCGAGTGTCTCGACGTTGTTCACCACGGTGGGTTTGTTATACAGGCCGTGTGTGGCGGGAAACGGGGGTTTTATGCGAGGAAGGCCCCGTTTGCCTTCAAGCGACTCCAGGAGGGCCGTCTCTTCGCCGCAGATATAGGCGCCTGCGCCGCGATGCACCCAGACGTCGACATGAGTACCCGTGCCGAGAATGTTGTTTCCGATATAACCGGCGGCGCGCGCTTCGCCGATCGCCCGCTCCAAAATTTTCGAGCCCAGGACCATTTCGCCTCGGATATAAATGTAGGCAGATTCCGCGCCGATGGCATAGCAGGCCAGGACGATACCTTCCAACATTTGATGCGGGTCCCGTTCCATCAGCTGGCGATCTTTGAAGGTTCCGGGTTCGCTTTCATCGGCGTTGCAGCAGAGATAGCGGGGTCCCTGGTAGTCTTTCGGCAGAAAGCCCCATTTCACACCGGTCGGAAAACCGGCACCGCCGCGGCCTCGCAGTCCTGACTTTCGGACTGCGGTAGTGACATCCGCGGGAGCAGTCTTCCCGAGCGTCGCGCGCAGGGCCTGATACCCGCCGGTTGCCTCGTAGTCCGCCAGCGAGCCGCTATACCCGGGTTGCGACATATTCTTGAGCAGAATCAGTTCGTGCTTTGGCATAGTCTTTGTCCGTGAGGCGTTAGCCGTGAAACGTTAGGCGAAGATCACTTCGCCATCGCCTCACCCCTTACCCCTCACGCCTTACGGCATTCACCGGCAAAGGCCACATGTAGGGGCCGCTCTTCAAATCGCTGGTTCCCGAGGTTTTGAGATCCCCCAGAATCTTGTCCACTTTTGCTTCGGTCAGCTGTTCATAATAATCGTCGTTGATCTGCATCATCGGCGCGGTTCCACAGGATGCCAGGCATTCGACCGTGCTGAGAGTAAAGAGCCCGTCAGGTGTCGACTCTCCGGGCGCGATGCCCAGTTTCGTCTTGATCCATCCGAGCAACGTGTCCGAGCCCGCCAACGCGCACATGAGCGACTTGCACACCTGCATGTGGAATTTCCCGACCGGTTTCAGGTTGAGCACTGTATAAAACGTAACCGTTTCGTACACTTGCGGCGGTGTCAGTCGCAGTAGTTGCGCGATTTCCTTCATGGCAGCTTCGGTGACATAGCCATGCTCCTGCTGCGCCAGATAGAGGAGCGGAATCAGCGCCGAGCGCTTGACCGGATAACGAGAGATGATCTCGTCAATTTCTTTTTGGTATTTTTCTTTCAGCATCCCGTCCTCTTCGACCATCCCTCGTAAGGCGTAAGGGGTGAGGCGTAAGGGGAGCGATATTTTCTTTCGCCTGACGCCTTACGTTTCACGCCTAACGTCATCTGTCGCATTCCCCCATGACCACATCGTATGTTCCGAAGATCGTAATCACGTCAGAAATCAGGTAGCCGCGCGCCATGTGATCGAAGGCGCCCATATGGACAAAGGAGGGCGAGCGAATCTTCAGGCGATAGGGACGCTGGCTGCCGTCGCTGATGATGAAGAAGCCCAATTCGCCCTTCGGCGCTTCAGTGGCGCAATACGTCTCGGCTTTGGGCGGCTTGAAGCCTTGTGTGAAAATGATGAAGTGGTGAATCAAGCTCTCCATATCACGCATGACATTCTGCTTGGGTGGCGGAATGTATTGCGGCACGTCGGCGATAATCGGCCCTTGCGGCAGCTGGTCGAGACATTGCGAGATGATGCGGGCGCTCTGGCGCATTTCTTCCATGCGGACCCAGTAGCGATCGTAGGTGTCGCCGTTTTTCCCGACCGGCACTTCCCAGTCCACTTTATGGTACACGCCGTAGGGTTCCATTTTGCGGACGTCATAGGCCACGCCGGAGCCGCGCAGCGTCGGGCCGGTTAAGCCGTAGTTGATCGCATCCTCACCGGAAATGACCGCGATATGTTTCGTTCGTCCGATCCAGATCCGGTTGGACGCGATCAGACCGTCGTACTCACTGACTTTTTGCGGGAACGTATCCAGGAATGTTTTGAGCCGTTGCACGAGTTCAGGTGTGAAGTCGCTGTCTACACCGCCGATCCGGTAATAATTCAGTGTGAGTCTGGCGCCGCAGAGCTGCTCAAACATGTCGAGCAGGGTTTCCCGTTCGCGGAACGTCCAGAAGAAGACGGTCATGGCGCCGATATCCAGGGTTTGGGTACCCAGCCAGAAAAGGTGGCCGAGAATCCGCTGCATCTCGGCGACGATGGTCCGGATATATTCGGCGCGCTCAGGTACGGTGATGCAGAGGAGCTTCTCGACCGCGCGCACATAGGCATAGTTGTTGGCCATGGCGCAGACGTAATCCAGCCGGTCGGTATGCGGAATGATCTGCATGTAGGCCAAGCCCTCGGCCAGTTTTTCGACGCCGCGATGCAAGTAGCCCAGATCCGGCGTCGCTTTGATGATTCGTTCACCGTCCAGCTCGAGTACGACGCGCAGCACTCCGTGCGTACTTGGATGTTGCGGTCCTAGATTCAACAGCAACTCTTCCTGCCGTCGTGATCCGGATGCGCGGGGTTCCGATCGGTAGGGTTTTTTCTGCTCCTCGGAGAACTCGCCGCCGACCTGTTCAGCGGGCGGTTCATCCAGTCGTGGAATAAAGTCGAACTGGCTGCGCCAGCCGCGGCCTTCGGTCGGGAAATCCTTCCGTAGCGGGTACCCTTCCGCAAAGTCCTCCGGCAGAAGGATACGGCGCAGGTCCGGATGGCCGGTGAACTGAATGCCCATCATGTCGAAGACTTCGCGCTCCAGAAACTCGGCGCCCCGCCACACGCTCGTGACCGAATCGATGGTCGGATTGTCCTCCGGTACTCGCGTTTTCAGGCGAATGCGCCGGCTGTGGGGCAGCGACAGCAGTTGGTAGATGATCTCGAACCGTTCCCGGCTGTCGGGATAATCCGCCGAGCAGATGTCGGTGATGTGGTCGAAGCAGGCATCGGGTGCGTCATGCAGGTAGCGTGCAATCTCCAGGATTTTCGGCGCCGACACGTGGGCGGTCACCTCCGCGCGCGCCGTGTCGACGTCGACGGACAGCACCGAGCCGGGAAACTGCTTCATCAATGTTTCAACAAAAGGTTGCATGGCGCACAGTCTCCGCTGACAAGCTGACACGACGGAACGCAATAAGAACGGTGACTTGCCGGCTTGTCAGCCTGTCAGCTACTTCACGAACACTTTCTCCCGCTGAATCTTTTCTTGCAGCTTCAAGAGCCCGTCCAGCAACGCTTCCGGCCGTGGCGGACAGCCTGGCACGTAAATGTCAACCGGCACGATTTGGTCGACGCCCTGCACGACGGCATAACTGTTGTAGTGGTTACCTGATGTTGCGCACGAGCCCATCGAAATGACATAGCGCGGCTCCGCCATTTGGTCGTAGATCCGTCTGATCACCGGCGCCATCTTGCGTGTGACTGTTCCAGCCACGATCATGAGATCGGATTGCCGGGGTGACGCGCGAAACACACCGGCTCCGAACCGGTCAAGGTCGTAGCGCGAGGATACGCTGGCGATCATCTCGATCGCGCAGCAGGCAAGCCCGAAGGTCATCGGCCACAGGGCTGATTTTCTAGCCCAGTTCACGACGGCATCCAGGTTCGTCGTAATGACATTGGCGTCGAATTGTCGTTCTAACAGGCTCATGGCGGACGTCTTTCAAGTCTAAAAGTCGTCAAGTCATCAGGTCTGAAAGCCTGTAGTCTGAACGACGTGAGGACTTTATGACTTTCAGACTTTACCGACTTGGGTTTCAATCCCACTCCAAGGCCCCTTTCATCCAGGCATACCAAAAGCCAACGACGAGAATGGCGATAAACACGACCATCTCGACTAACCCAACCAGCCCGAGCTTGCTGAACGCAACTGCCCAGGGGAACATGAAGACAATTTCGATATCGAAGATCACGAACAGCATCGCGACGATGTAATATCGCATCGGGAACTGCACGTGCGCATCTTGAAACAGCGGGCTCCCGCTTTCATAGGGGGCCATCTTTGCCCGATAGGGACGGTTGGGGCGGACGAACTGGCCAAGGAACATCACAACTGTGAAGAACGCAATGGCGACGCCGATGAAAATCAGAATCGGGAGATAGTTGGACGGAACGGCTAAGTCACTCATGTTGAATACGCCAAAAAGTCCAAACGTCTTCAAGTCTTCATGTCAGGGGACATGCTGACTTTAGGACTTGCAAACATGCGACTCGACTCGCGCGAGTGCATCGATGAAAAACGGCTTGAATTTCAATCCGTCAAGCTGCGGCTGCTCGATGCCTTTATGTTGCACCAGTACTTTGAACGTGCCGCCCATGCCGGTTGGTTTCAATAGATGAATAGCCGCGTGGAACTCCGGGCTCTCCGGTTCCAACGATGCGATCAGTTGTTCCACGCCGAGCCCCATCAGAAAGCTCATTTGGTTGGTGAATCCCGTGACCTGCAGGCCATGCTCTTCACCCGCCGCTGCCAGGCTCGAAAAATCCACATGGGCGGTCATGTCTTGCTCGCCGACATGCGTGAAGGGGTCCTCATGGGCTGACTGTTTGAAGTAACAGAGAAACGTGCCGTTCTTCCGGTCGGATCGATAGAGGTCCTCCGCAGTATGTCCGTAATCGATCGTAAGAACGACTCCACGTCTGAGGATTCGGGCGACGTCCCGTATCCAATCCAGGGCGTGTAGATTGATCTCGGTTCGATAGCCGTCCGGCCAGTGGGCAGCCAAGCTGTGTGCATGTTGCGCGAGTGCGGCGGTCGACGGCGGTTTCAGGCATTCCACAAATTGCCCATCTTGCCGGTCCACCCAAAGCTCTTCGACCCGACCGCCCGTGACCTGAATGCGGTGAGTTGGAAAGGCGTCGAGCAATTCATTGCTCAAAAACATGCCGGTAACACTCTCCGGCGCCAGATCATTGAGATCGTCCATCCAGGAAACCAGGCCGGGTCTGCTGAGCCACGGGGATAAGTGTCGGCGCTGCGATTCGCGCATCGCGGGGCTACGATCGATCAGGATGTAATGAAGACGCTCGAAAAGCGAGCGCGATTCTGTTCGACAGGCTGATAGAAAATGCGTGGCAAGCAAGCCCTTGCCCGGGCCCATTTCGACGACGATGAAGGGATCGGGTTGCCCCAGCAACCGGTCGATCTGCGTTGCCTGTCTGGCCAAAGCATACCCAAGAGTTGAGTGGACGTCAGAGCTTGTGTAGAAGTCACCGGTCCAGCCGATCCGTTCAGTCCCGGTTTCCGGTGAGCGGGTGTAGTAGCCGAATTGCGGATGATACAGGGCCAATTCCATAAAACGAACGAAAGGAATCGGGCCTGAGACCGCAATCTCAGAGGCAATGGCAGCCACGAGTTCAGCGTGCCCTGTTGTCACACGAAACTCCCTTCCGGCCGTGAGTCCAGAAAAAAGTGACACCCCTACCTTATGGGTTTGCATCCCCCATCGGTAGAGGCGAAGAGCTTCGTAGGGTAGCTGTTGGCGGGGATCTAAGTCAAGGAGAAGTCAGGAGGAATCTTCTTCCTGATCTCGAAAGAATGCTGAAAGACTTAGGCTGCTCGGTCACCGGGTTTGTCAGGTATATCGAGAAGCCGAGTGATGCTTTCAACGAGCCGTGCAGGAGAGAACGGTTTACGGAGAAATAGAGCTTGATCCTTAACAAAACTGGCGATGACGTCAGCGGCATCGGGATGCCCTGACATCACGATGATCTTCAGCTGAGGACGTTCGACCAGCAGTCGGCGAGCCAGCTCGTCTCCATTTAGGTCCGGCATTTTCCAGTCGGTGACCAGTACGTCGATGGGAGTCGGGAACTCCGTGCTGATCTTGCTTGCTTCGGAGCCGGAATGGGCCTGGAGTACGCGATACCCCCGGCGCGTCAGATCCATTTCGAAGAGCAGGGTGATCGCCGATTCATCGTCGGCTAGCAGGATCGTCGTTTTTCTCGCAGAAGAAGATTCGGGCGTCATGATATGAGGCATATTACCCCAGAGGCTCCGATCGACCTAACGAAAACGTGTTCTTTTCTTTCCTTCTCGGCTCGGCTGGAAGGGATGTGGGCTGAGGCGTTCGACGTGGCGTCTGCCATAGTCGAGAACGTGTGAGGACCCACGCACGGCGGCATTGTGTCTGATGGACGAAAGTTTAAGGGAGTGCGTGGGAATGTGAAGGGAGGTTAAAAGCCGTGGACATCCATCGCATCACGTCGGCGCCGAAGGTCCACGCCCTTCGTCAGCCGAGCCTCTCCCTCACGCCCCGTGGCATTTCTTATATTTCTTCCCGCTTCCGCAGGGGCAGGGATCGTTACGGCCGACCTTGTCATCGGCCCGATGTGCGGGGGTTGGCCCTGCAACCGGTTCGTCACCGCGATTCAAGGTAAGTTTAGGCTGAGGGCGTGAGATGACAGGGGGGGGCACAGGAAGGGTTGGGGCTTCCCCTTCGCTTGCCTGGCGCACGGCCTGCACATGGAACAATCGGTCCAGCGTATCGGATTTAATCCGTTCCATCATGCCGGCGAAGAGGTCGAATCCCTCGCGCTTATACTCGATCAACGGGTCTTTTTGTCCGTAGCCGCGGAGGCCGATTCCATCGCGCAGATGATCCATGCCGAGCAAGTGATCCTTCCAGTGATGGTCGATGACCTGGAGCATGAAGGTCTTTTCCAGGAACCGCATCAATTCCGGCCCTAACTCCTGCTCTTTCCGTGCATAGGCTTCTCGAACCTGGGCATGCAGGTCTTCCACAAGGGCATCGCGGCCCATGTCCCGGAGCGACTCTCCGCCCGCCTGGCTGCCGCGGGTGATGTCGATGCCGAACTGGCTGTGCATCATCTCTATCAAGCCCTTGATGTCCCATTCTTCCGGGTACTGTTCGGCCGAGCAATAGATGTTCAAGGATGAGTCCACCACCCCTGCCATCATATCTTGAAGGTCTGCAGTCAGGTTCTCTCCGCTCAGCACCGCCCGGCGATGGCGGTAGATGACCTCGCGCTGCTTGTTCATGACGTCATCGTATTCGAGCAGCTGTTTGCGGATTTCAAAATTGTGCGCTTCGACCTTTTTCTGCGCGTTCGCGATCGCGCGTGTGACCATTCTATGCTCGATAGGGACGCCTTCTTCCATGCCGAGCTTGAGCATCATTTGCGAGACTCGCTCTGAGGCGAAGATGCGCATCAGATCGTCTTGCAACGACAGGTAGAAGCGGGACGTGCCCGGATCGCCCTGGCGGCCGGCCCGGCCGCGAAGCTGATTGTCGATCCGGCGGCTCTCATGCCGTTCGGTGCCCAGGATGTGGAGCCCGCCGAGTGCCAGAACCTCCTGCTTGTTCTTCTCGCAATCACTGCGAATTTCTTCGTAGAGCGAAAGTTTGCGGGCGTCCGGCATATTCTCTTCCCGATAGAGCACCTGTTTGTAAGTGAAGTCGGGGTTGCCGCCCAGCAGAATGTCGGTGCCGCGCCCCGCCATGTTCGTGGCTATCGTGACGGCGCCCTTGCGCCCGGCCTGGGCGACGATCTCGGCTTCGCGCTCATGCTGCTTGGCGTTGAGCACATTGTGTTTGATGCCGTTGCGGCTCAACAGGCCGGCGAGTTTCTCGGACTTTTCGATCGAAATCGTGCCGACGAGCACCGGCTGCCCGCGCTCATGGCACTCCCTGATTTCTTCGACGATGGCCGCGAATTTTTCCTTTTCCGTTCGGTAGACGACGTCGGCATAGTCGAGCCGAACCATCTTACGGTTCGTCGGTACCACATTCACGTCGAGGTTGTAGATTTTCGCGAACTCGGCGGCTTCGGTGTCCGCGGTGCCGGTCATGCCGCTGAGTTTCTTGTACATCCGGAAATAATTCTGGAAGGTGACGGATGCGAGCGTCTGATTCTCGTTGGCGATCTTCACGCCCTCTTTGGCCTCGACGGCCTGGTGCAGCCCGTCGCTCCACCGGCGACCGGGCATCAGGCGCCCGGTAAACTCGTCGACGATGATGACTTCCCCGTCTTTGACGACGTAGTCTACGTCGCGCTTGTAGAGCGCATAGGCTTGCAGTGCCTTGACGACATGATGGACGAGATCCATGTTGGCCGGATCGTACAGATTGTCCACGCCGAGCAGCTTTTCGACACGCGCGTTGCCGTCGTCCGTGAGCGATGCCGTTTTGGTCTTTTCTTCGATCGTATAGTCTTGTTCCGGTTTCAGCTGCGGAATGACCGCGTTGATCCGATAGTAGAGGTCGGTGGTCTGATCGGTCGGGCCGGAAATGATCAACGGCGTGCGGGCTTCGTCGATGAGGATGCTGTCCACCTCGTCCACGATGGCGAAATTCAGCTCGCGCTGGACGCATTGGCGCAAATCGTTGACCACCAGGTTGTCGCGGAGATAATCGAATCCGTATTCGTTATTCGTGCCGTACGTGATGTCGGCGCGGTAGGCCTCTGGCCTGGAGCAAGGCCTGAGGTGTTGCAGTCGCTTGTCGGACGCCTCGTAGGTCGGATCGAATATGAAGGAGGCATCGTGTTGAATGATGCCGGTGGACAAGCCCAGCGCATGGTACAGCTGAGCCATCCATTGCGCGTCGCGTTTGGCGAGATAATCATTGACGGTCACCAGATGGGCGCCCTTGCCTTCAAGCGCATTCAAATACACCGGCAAGGTGGCGACCAGGGTTTTCCCTTCGCCTGTTTTCATTTCCGCGATCCGGCCCCTGTTCAGGATCATGCCGCCGATCAGCTGCACATCGAAGTGCCGCATATTGAGCACGCGGCGTGACATCTCCCGGCAGACGGCGAAGGCTTCCGGCAGGATGTCGTCCAGGGTCGCCCCGGCCTCCAGGCGTTTCTTGAATTCATGGGTCTTGTCCGCGAGCGCTTCATTGGAAAGGGGGGTCAGGCCGGATTCCAGGCTGTTGATCCGCTCGACGATCGGAAGGAGTGCCTTAATTTCACGGTCGTTTTTGCTGCCGAAGATCAAATTGAGGACTTGTGTGACCATATCACCGCAACTTTAATGGTTGTGTTGTGTCGTAACGCTTCGACGGTTCAGAAACTAACCGATGCAGTATACACAATCTGTTCCATGAATCCTATAATTAGCGGAGGCGTGGAGGTCAAACCACCGGCTTGACAGGTCTTGCGGGGGTCCACTACTATTTGTCCGTTAGTACGTTTAGACATTTGTCTGGTCGTCTACCGATGAACCACCCGGCCCGTACATTCATCTCAATTGTGTTGGTGTTGTGTGTGTTGTCCGTCGGCGGTCTGGCTCAGGCCCAAGCGGCCGAGCATGCCGGACACCATGCCCAGCATCAAACTGCCACCCACGGCACTCTGCTCTGTTCCTGGATGTGTGCCGCGGGGACGGTACTCGACAGTGCGACAGTCCTGATTCCGACCGAACGCAGTTCGGTGGCACTCGTTTCGCTTTTTCGTCCTGCAAGTCCTTCAGTTGAGCCCTGCCGGATCGCTCCCAGCCGTGCCCCTCCGTCTTTCTCTCTCTAGTTTCTACGCGTATCGATCCAATTAGGACCCAGCTTCCGTTTCCTAGGCGACTCGCACAGAGGGTCGTGAGGATAGCGGGGATGGGGCTCATAGCTTAGAGAGAAAGGCCTCATATCATCATGGCAGGGAAACGGTTCATCCTCGGATTCATTCTCGGTGCAGCCAGCGTCTCTTTTTCATGGTTTCATGTCCAGACAGCCTACGCAGCCTGCGGAGCGGTGACATGCTTTGTCGTCGTCGGTTCGCAGCAACAGGTGCCGCAAGCAGGCCTGCTCACGTTCAACACGATTTATAATTACACCCCGATGCGTCTGTTGGACGGGACCACCGGCGTGATTCCCGCAATCGATCAACACGACCAGCGAATGATCCTGGACCACCACCGGGAAATCAGAAGTATCACGCAAACGGTCACGTTCGATCTGAATTACGGCATCACCGATCGCTTGGGCATCCAGGTGACGATTCCATATTTGTGGCGGACGCACAAGCACATCGATGGGTTGGGGGAGGAAAATGGCGGCAGGGGGGAACTCGTCCCATTTAAAGATACCGGGATCGGTGATGTCACCTTCACGGGTAAATACAACATTCTGCCCATGCTAAGAGGCACGGTCGTTGCGGGATTCGGAGTGCAAGTGCCGACCGGCAGCACGAGCGCCAGAGATGAAGCAGGCCACGTCATGGAGGCGCCAGGCCAACTGGGCAAGGGGCAGGTGGGGCTGATTGGGTCGCTCTATCAAAGCTACGAATTGATCCCGCAGCGTCTGAGTCAATTTTTCTATGGCAGCTACCGCCACACCTTTCGCAATAACGATGGCTATCAATTCGGAGACGAATATAGTTTGAATCTCGGTGCCAGCGGTGTTCCACTCACAAGCGCGTCCTGGCTGGTGCTGATCGGTCAATTTCATTGGCGGTACATGGTCCACGACAATATGAGTGCGTCGTTGGAGCGGTCTGCCAGGCCGGGCGATCCCGTTTTTCCCGGTGATCCGATCTCCATTGATCCCGCGATTCTCAACCGAAGTATTCCCAATACTGGTTCGACCTATTTCGCTTTTTCACCCGGCTTCCAGGTGAATGTGGGGGAATTGATCGATACGCCGTTGACGAAGATGACGTCGGCCTATTTTTATGCGCAACTTCCGATTGAGCGGGATTCCAACAATAACCTGGCGCAGGGGACAAGCTACATCTTCGGGTTGACCAGATCGTTCCAGTTGACGCAGGCCGGTTCATAGCAGGATGCTGAAAATGGCCGCCAGCTTTGTTCTCGCGTCGCTCAGAGGCTCAACGTACCGAAGCGTACGCTTCGCCTCTTCGC
>LNFM01005341.1_pt1 | contig 22390 bp, 22 predicted proteins | sample 596031 | NCBI WGS metagenome assembly LNFM01 (sample SAMN04254537, study PRJNA301005) | activated carbon metagenome | isolation source: dual media filters at the Ann Arbor, Michigan drinking water treatment plant | place: USA: Ann Arbor | reverse complement strand
GCGCGGCATAATCTGCGGTCAGGCCGATCGCATAGATGGCATGGCCGAGGGGCCGGAACAGATAGCCGTCATCCTGACGGCCGAAAGCCTGCACCGTCGCGCCCTGTGCCGCGAGGTGGCGGCAAAGCGCGCGGCCTATGACGCCGTCGGCGCCGAGGATCGAGAAGGTCTGTCCGCTTAAAGTCATGGCGTCAGATCGCGCAAGCGCGGAAAGGTCCGGTCGCGGTCAGACAGGATCGGCGCGTCCCTATCGGGCCAGGTGATGGCGAGGTCGTCATCGTCCCAGCGCAGGCCGCGCGCGCTCGCCGGCTCGTAGAACTCGGCGATCTGATAGAATAGTTCGCTGGCGTCCGTCAGCGACTGGAAGCCATGGGCGCAGCCCTTGGGGATATAGAGCATGCGGCGGTTTTCGGCAGTCAGCTCGGCGGCGGCCCATTGGCCGTAGGTCGGCGAGCCGGCCCGCAAGTCGACGGCGACATCATAGATGGCGCCGGCGGTGACGCGCACCAGCTTGGCTTCGCTATGGGGCGGCGCTTGATAGTGCAGGCCGCGGAGCGTCCCCTTCTTGGCGTTGAACGAGGCGCTGCATTGCGCGATGGCCGTTTCCAGGCCGTGCGCGGCGAATTCGCGTGCGCAGAACGTGCGGGTGAAGGCGCCACGCTCGTCGGCGATCGGTTCGGCGTCGATGACGAATACGCCGGCGAGCTTGGTCTCGCGAAAGATCATCGCTAATCGAGGACTTTCACCGCCGGGATCGGCACCACGAACTTGCCGCCCCAGGTCTTGATATCGGCCATTTTTTCGACGATCTCATCCTTGATGTTCCAGGGCAGGATCAGCACATAGTCCGGCTTCGTCTCGAAGATTTTCTCCGGCGCGTGCACCGGGATGTGCGTGCCCGGGAGGAAGAGCCCTTGCTTGTGCGGGCTGGCATCGACCGTATAGTCGAGGAAATCGCCGCGCACGCCGCAATAATTGAGCAGCGTGTTGCCTTTGGCCGGCGCGCCGTAGCCGACGACATGCTTGCCGGCATCCTTGGCGGCGATCAGGAACTTCAGCAGTTCGCGCTTGGTGCGCTTCACCTGTTCGGCGAAACCTTCATAGGTCTCGGCTTTGTCGAGGCCGGCGGCGATCTCGCGGCTCTTCAGCGCGGCAACGGTCGCTTCGGTCTTGCGGGCGGCGTCGGCATGGCAGCCGTAGATGCGCAAGCTGCCGCCATGAGTCGGCAATTCCTCGACGTCGAACAGGCGGATGCCATGGCGCGCGAAAGCTTTCTCAACCGCGAGCAGCGAGAAGTAGGAAAAATGCTCGTGATAGATGGTGTCGAATTGGTTGAGCGTCATCAGCTGGAGCAGATGCGGGAACTCCATCGTCAGCACGCCGTTCGGCGCGAGCGCGATCTTCAGGCCGCCGATGAAATCGTTGAGGTCAGGCACATGGGCGAGCACATTGTTGCCGAGCAGCAGGTCGGCGCTCTTGCCCTGGCTGACGAGATGGCGCGCCGTTTCGATCCCGAAGAAACGGACGAGCGAGGGGATGCCCTTCTTTTCGGCGACCTTGGCGACATTGGCGGCCGGCTCGATGCCGAGCACGGGCACGCCGCGCTGGGCGAAATATTGCAGCAGATAGCCATCGTTGCTGGCGACTTCGATCACCTGTGACGAGCCATCGAAGCCGAAGCGGCCGATCATCTTCTCGACATAGCGCTCGGCATGCTTCAGCCAGCTGTCGCTGTAAGACGAGAAATAAGCGTAGTCGGAGAACAGTTGCTCGGGCGTTTGCACGTCCTCGACCTGCACCAGAAGGCAATCGTCGCAGACCAGCGCATGCAGGGGATAGAACGGTTCGGCGCGGCCGAGATCCTGCGGGCGCAGGTAATAGTTCGACGGCGGCTGCACGCCGAGATCGACCATGGTGCGCGTCAGCGGCGCGCTGCAGGCGCGGCAGGCCTGGCGCTTGAGACCGGAAAGTTGTCCGTCGTCAGCTTTTGACGATACGGGGGCGAGGGACGCCTCGTGCGACATCGCGAACTCGGCCTGCGTCTGCTTCAGATTCGTTGCCATGATAGGTCTCTTTTTCAAAGATGGCGATCTGCCGTTCCGTCAGCTGCCGGACATCGTCCGAGGCGTAGAAGGCGCGATACCATTCGACGGACTTGTCGATCGCCGTCTCGGCGGTCCAGTGGGTTTGCCAGCCGAAGGCGCGTTTGGCGCGCGCGCTCGACAGGGTGAGAAGCGTGGCTTCGTGCGGGCCTGCGGCGGGCACGCGGTGCCATTGGGCGTTGCCGTCCCCGGCCTCGTTCCAAGCGGCGACCAGGCGATCGGCCATCCAGCCGACGGGCTGCGAGTCCGCCTCGGCGGGGCCGAAATTCCAACCCGACGAGAAGGCGACGGGATTCTCGCTCAACCGCTCGGCAAGCATCAGAAAGCCATGCACCGGTTCAAGCACATGCTGCCAGGGTCGCACCGCTTCGGGATGGCGGATTTCCAGCGGGCGGCCATGGGCGAAGGCGCGCATGGCGTCGGGCACCAAACGGTCGACCGCCCAGTCGCCGCCGCCGATGATGTTGCCGGCGCGCACGGTGGCGATGCCGGGTCCGGTCGCGCCCATGAAATAGGAGCGGCGGAAGGCTTCGACCACCAGTTCGGCGCAGGCCTTGCTGTTGCCGTAGGGCTCACGGCCGCCGAGCGCGTCGGTTTCGCGATAGCCCCAATCCCATTCCTTGTTCTCGTAGACTTTGTCGGTGGTGACGATGACGGCGGCGCGCACAGATGGGCAGGCGCGCATCGCTTCGAGCAGATGCACGGTCCCCATCACGTTGGTGGCGTAGGTGCCGACCGGATCGGCGGCGGCGGCGCGCACCAGCGGCTGGGCGGCGAGATGAAGCACCACGTCCGGGCGAGCCCGTCGCATGGCGGCGGTCAGAGCGAAATGATCGCGGACGTCGGCGATGGTCGAGGAGATATCGCGCGCCAGGTCGGTCGCTTCATAGAAGCTCGGCTTGCTCGGCGCGGGCAAGGCATAACCGTGCACTTCCGCGCCAAGGCGCGCGAGCCGGGCGCAGAGCCAGCCGCCCATGAAACCGGTGTGGCCGGTGACGAAGACCCGGCGGCCCTGCCAGAAGCCCGGAGTTACGCCGACTTGCGGCATGCGATCGATTCCCTGGAAGACCAGCTGCGCCACGGCGCCTTGCCGGAGTTCCACATTTCGTTGAGCAGTTGCATTTCGCGGAATGTGTCCATGCACTGCCAGAAGCCGGGATGCTGATAGACCGAGAGCTGGTTTTCCGCGGCGAGATATTCGAGGACGCCCTGTTCGAGGCTGACGTTCTCGTCCGCCCGCAGGCGATCGAAGGCCTTCTTCTCGAACACCAGGAAGCCGCCGTTGATCCAGCCTTCGGTCACTTGCGGCTTTTCGCGGAAGGTGCGGACGGCGCCGTCCTCGATGGCGAGTTCGCCGTAGCGCGAGGAAGGGTGCACGGCGGTGACGGTGGCGAGGCGGCCTGAGCGCTTGTGAAAGGCGAGCAGCGCATCGAGATCGACGTCGGACACGCCGTCGCCGTAGGTGGCGAAGAAGCAATCGCCCTTCACGTAGGGCAGCGCCTGGCGGATGCGCGAGCCGGTCAGCGTGTCCTGGCCGGTTTCGGCCAGCACGACGCGCCAATCCTCATCGTAGCCGTTCGACAGCGTCTCGATCGAATCGCTGGCGAAGTCCACGGCGAAATCCGAATTGTGCCGGCGGTAATTGATGAAATAGTCGCGGATGACGTCGCCCTTGTAGCCGAGGCAAAGGATGAAGTTGCGCGAACCTGCGCCGTGATAATGCTTCATGATGTGCCAGAGAATCGGCTTGCCGCCGATCTCGACCATGGGCTTCGGCTTGAACTCGGTCTCTTCGCGCAAGCGCGTGCCAAGTCCGCCGCACAGCAGCATGACGTCGGGGCGATCGCGGCCGGGGGCCGAGCGCAGGTTGGTAAACTTCAGCATGGTCACTCTCCCAGAAGGGGGCTCGGATCACGATGCGGCGACGGATAGCCCCGCCCCAGATTGCGGCCTGGGGCTCGGCGAGCCGGACGGCCAGGAACGCCACGCGGCACTTCGAGACGACCGCTGACCCCGGGCCACGCCGGCATGGCGGGGGTCTGTGCGGCGCCGTCGAGGCGCAGCCCCGGCTTTTCCGCCGGAAGGGCGGCGGCGAACTCGCTATGCGCCGATTTCACGGCGAGAAGCTTGAGCACCGCCTCGAGGGCGATCGGCGGCAGGCCGGCAGACGAAACACGCATATCCATAGTGGCGGTCCTTGGTTAATTTTTTATTGTTAAAGGCTGTGGCGGACCGGATATTTGCTGTTCGACATCACATATTGACGGGCGATGTGATTGCGCGTGTCGATGAACACCGGGGCGCGCAAATTGACCGAGACATGGGCGCCGGCGCTGTCGCGGCGGACGGTCACGATCAGCATGAGAGCCAGGTCGGCCGGAGCGATGCCGACGGCGCGGCAGGCTTCCTCGATGTCGGCGGCGTCAATGGCCTGATGCTCGGTGGAGAGCGGCGCGACCAGGAACGCGAGGTTCTGGTCCGACAGGCACTGGAGCACGCGGAACTGCGGATATTTGCCTTCCGGCAGTTCGGCGAGGGCGAAGTCATGATAGTCGCCGAAGCCGAGCAGGCCCTGCGGCATCGCGAGCATCGCGTTTTCGCCGATGGTGAGCGTGCCGAAGCGCGATTCGACGACGAGCGTGCGCGCCGTGGCTTCGGTGGCAAGCATGGTGGGAGGCACGAGAGTCTGAGACGAGGCGGTGTTGGCGAGCATGATTGGCTCCTTGGGGCTGCGAGTTAACGGAGATACGAGGCGAGGTTGAGCTTGGACAGCGACGAGATCGTCATGTAGGACGCCTGCAACAGGGTCTGATCCTGCGTCAGTCGAGTCATGACTTCGGTGACGTCGATGCCGGTGATGTCGGTCACGGACTGGTTGAGGTAGACCTTGAGGTCGTCGTTATCGGTCGTCACCTTATCGAGGACGGTCTGCGCGCTGGCGATGCGGCTGGTGATGTCCGGGATTTCCTGGATGGCCTGGTTCACCAGATCGAGCGCGTCGTTCAAGCGGGCGCGGTCGAGCGGGTCCATGGTCACCGTGTTGGTCAGTTTCAGGGCGCGCATGAGCTTTTCAAAGCCAGGCTCGTCCGCGGTGGCGCCGTAAGACACGTCGTAATTCTCGGCGGCCTGGGTCGTCAGGCGGGTCGAATCTCCGGTGTAGTAGGAGGTGTCGGCCGTGCTCGGGGTGGTCGTCGGCGGCGTGGTGTAGCTTGTGAGATCGACCGGCGCGGTGTCGATGCGGGTGCCGGCAAACAGATAGCGGTCGCCGATCTTCGCATTGAGCTGGCGCGAGGCCTCGGCCAGCATGTTATCGGTCGTTTCCGTGAGCGCCATGTCGCCGGCGTTCTCGTTGTTCAGCGCGTTGGTCAGGAAGGTCTTGAGGTTGGTCGCAACCTCCACGAGCTTGGTCGTGGATTGTTCCATCGTCTGCAGCCGCAGCTGCACGCTCTGGTTGTTTGTCTTGTACTGGCTCATGCGCGACAGGTTCGATTCCAGGCTGATCAGCTGACGCGAATTGGCGGCGACGCCGGAATAGCGCGTCGAGACGTAACCGGTGCTGGCCTGCACTGTGAGCGTGTCGATGCGATTCTGCGTGTTGCGCAGGTTCGATAGCGTTTGGCCGTAGGTGCCGATGTCGGAGACGCGGGTCATTCTGGTCGGTCCTCGTTAAATCATGTCGGTCAGGGTCTTGAGCATTTCGGACAGCGTGGTAATGACGCGCGCCGAGGCCCCGTAGGCGTTCTGATACATGATGAGGTTGGTCATCTCTTCGTCGGTGCTGACGCCGCTGGCCGATTGCGCCTTGGCGGTGATGTCGTTCAGCACGTTCAGGCGATAGGCCGCCGCGTCGTCGGCGTTAGCGGCGCGCGTCGCGTTGTCGGACAGAATATTGGCGCCGTAACCGGCCAGCGTCGTGCTGGTGGCCGGCAGGCCGCCGGCGGCAGTGAAGGTCTGCTTCACCGTGAACACCTCAGCCATGCGCTCGGCCACCGAGCTGTCGCCGCTGGTCAACACGATGTCGCCGGCAGTGAAGGCGGCCGAGCTGAGCTGGCCGCGCGAGACCTTCTGCGCATCGAGGATGATATCGCTGCGCACGGCGACGTTGCTCGACAGGCCGCCGAGGGTGGTGCCCGTGATGAGGTTGTTGAGGCCGAAGTAGTGCGAGAAGCCGAAGCCGGTCGTCGCTTCCTGGCTGGTGCCTTCGTTGATCGCGATGCCTTGACCGGCGGTGTTGGCGGTGATGACGAGTTGGCCGAGCGCATTGGTGCTGGCCGTCGCGCCGGTCAGGCCGGGAATGGGCGGGACGGAGGCGGCATAGGCGCCGTTGAGCGCGTTGGCGATCTGGGCGACGGTCGGCGTGCCGCCGACGACGGTGGCGAGATCGGCGAAGTTGAAGTCGAACGGCGCGCCTGCGGCGGTGCCATCGGCATTGAGAACGGCAAGGCGCACCGTACCGGTCATGCTCACGGTATCGGTCGCGGGGGAGAAGCCGCGATCGCCGGTCAGGCTGGCCGGCGGCGGAATCGCCACGCCGTCGTTATGAATGGCGTTGATCTGGTCCTTGAGGACGGTGGCGAGGCGGTCCATCTCGGCGCCGAAATTCGGCAGCTCGGTATCGCGCATGTCGATCAAGGCGGCGATCTGGCCCGACCGGACGTCGCCGGTGACATCGGTGCCGTTGAGCATGATGCCGCCGATGCCATTGCTCGGGTAACTCACTTCGGCGCCCATGGCGGAGGCCGGCGTATAGCTGATCGTGCTGGCTTCGCGGTCCACCAACGGGCGACCGGAGGCCATGAAGATGACGGTCTCGCCGGTGCCCCGGGTGAAATAGCTGATGTCCATCTTCTCGGCGAGCGAGGCGATGGCGACGTCGCGCTGGTCCTGCAAGTCGCCGGCCGGCTGATTGAGGGCGATGTTGCGCGAAATATTGATGTTCAGCTCGGAGATATTCTGCAGCAGCTGATTGATTTCTGCGACCGAGCCGGCGATCTGCTGGTCGGCCTCGTAACGCAAGTCCTGGATCTGCTTGGACATGTCGTTCATCTGGCGCGTCAGGGTCTGCGCGGCCATGACCAGGTCGATCTGGCTGTTGGAAGACGACGGATCGACGGCGAGCGCCGACATCTTGTTGCCGAGGGTCGTCATCGTCGAGGCCATCGACGAAGCGGCGTCCGGCGTACCGAACATGTTCTGCATCGACGCGAAGAATTCCTGGCGCACCGACGCCTCGCCGTTCGCCGTGGTCTGGGTGCGCGCGTCGCGCAGCAGATATTCGCTCACCTCGCGGGTGATGCTGCCGATCTTGACGCCGGCGCCCTGTCCGTCGATCAGGACGTTCTGCAGATTCACCGTCTTGCGCGTATAGCCGACGGTATTCGCGTTGGCGATATTGTTCGACGTGACCGACAGCGCGGCCTGCGTGGTTTGCAGGGCGGAGACGGCTGTGCCGAGCGCGACGTTGATGGAGGAGGACATGAGGGCGTTCCGACCGTCTGCTTAAAGCTGCTTGTTGAGCGTCATCGCGACGGCGCGGCGCGGACCGGCGTTGTTGAGCACGCCGGCGCTGGAATAGGCGGCGGCGCTGACCTGCTTCTCGGACACGGCGGCGACGATCGCCTTCAGCAGACGCTCGCTGACGCTGCGGGCAGCGCGCAGGGCGCGTTCGTTGTCCGTCATCACCTTCTGGAATCGCACGGTCGCTTCGCGCAGCGCATCGCGGGTCGCGGCGGGGGCGCTGCCGAGCAGGCCGGGGTGCTTGCGCAGCTCCTGCATGAAATGGTCGTAGCCGTTGGCCAGCTCGGTCTTCTCGGCCTGCAGGGCCTTGATGTCCTGCGGGCGCTGGCTGCGCAGAATTTCGTTCTCGCACGTCATCAGATCGCTCAAGCGGATCGTGACGTCGAGCAGATCGGCGACGAGGCTGTTGGGTGTCGTCATGATCACTTCACCTCTTGGATCTTGAGGATTTCGGCATAGACCTGATCGGCGATGCCGATGCTGCCGGTCTTGGCCATTTCCTTGCCGTATTGGTCGGTCAGCACGGAGCGGAACAGCTTTTCCGCGTTGCCGCCGCCGAACGGGCCGTCGGTCTCGATGCCGGCGAACATGGCTTCCATGGTCTGGCCGACGAAGAAGGCCTCGAAGTCTTGCGCGGCCTTGCGAGCCTGCGCCTGAGTCTTTGCGCCGCTCGTCTGCGGCGCGGCTTTGGCGTCGCTGTAGGCGGAGGTCGCGTCGAGTAGGGAGAGCGCGCTCATTACATCACCTCGATTTCGGCCTGCAGGGCGCCGGATGCCTTGATGGCCTGCAGGATGGAGATCATGTCGCGCGGACCGACGCCGAGGGCGTTGAGGCCGTTGACCAGCTCCTGCAGGCTGACGCCTTGCGACAGGATGGCCAGCTTGCGGTCGGCCTGCTCGTCGATTTGGATGTCGCTGCGCGCGACGGTCGCCGTCGTGCCGCCGGTCGAGAAGGCGCCCGGCTGGGACACCTGCGGCGTTTCTGTGACGCGGATCGTCAGATTGCCCTGGGCGATGGCGACGGTGGATATGCGGACGTTCTCGCCCATCACGATGACGCCAGAGGACTGATCGACGACGACGCGGGCGATCTGGTCGGGCACCACGCGGAGCTGCTCGATATCGGTCAGCAGGGCGACGATGTTGCTGCGCTTGTCTTCGGGAATGGTCATGGCGACGGTCGCCGGATCGAAGGCCTTGGCGATGCCTTTGCCGCCGAGATAGGCGTTGATGGCGCCGGCGACGCGGTTGGCCGTCGTGAAGTCGGGGTTGCGCAACGACAGGCGCATTTCGCTCAGATCGGCCATTTCGAAGCCGATCTCGCGTTCGACGATGGCGCCGTTGGGGATGCGTGCGCTGGTCGGGGTGCCCTTGGTGACGGTGGCGGCGGCGCCCTGGGCGCTGAAGCTGTTGCTGGCGGCGCTGCCCTGAGCGACGGCATAGACCTCGCCGTCGGCGCCGATCAGCGGGGTCACCAGCAGGCTCCCGCCCATCAGGCTCTTGGCGTCGCCGAGAGCACTGACGGTGACGTCGAGGCGGGTGCCGTGGCGCGAGAAGGGCGCCAAGGTGGCCGTGACCATCACGGCGGCGACGTTGGCCGTCTTCAGCGTGTCGTTGCGCACGTTGATGCCGAGGCGCTCGAGCATGCCGATCAGGCTCTGCTTGGTGAAGGGCGAGTTGTTCAGCGTGTCGCCGGTGCCGTTGAGGCCGACGATCAGGCCGTAGCCGACCAGCTGGTTGTCGCGCACGCCTTCGAAGTCGGCGATGTCCTTGATGCGCGAGTTGGCCTCGGCCGGCGCTTGCGCCATGGCGGCGAGCAGCGCGGCGAGGATCACGGTGGCACGGACGATATGGCGAAGGCGGAAGGTCATGGGTGCGATCTGCAAATGAATCGGGTTCGGTCTCGCCTACCTCTAGCGAGGAACGTGCCACTTCCGCAGATCTTGTAAGTATTTAAAAAATAAGGGATTTTTTCGCGGCGACGGTTGCGTAATCCCGGCAGTTCTCACCGGGCGGCAAGCGCTGCCGGGATTGCGCGGCAAGAATTACCCGCCTCGGCGCGGCCCATGTCGGGCTTAACGGCTTCTTAAGCAAACGGGGGCAAATTGTCCTCTAACCCCAATCGGCGAGAGCTTGTTCGCGCGATGAAAATTTCTGATAGCAGTCCGATTCGTTCCCTCTTGCTCCGCCGCGCGCGCGGCGGCAACGGCGCGTCTGCGGAATTCGCCACGCACCTGTCCGACGAGCCGACGCAGGCGGCAACGCCGCTGGCCGGCACCGGCGCCATGGGCGGCGTCGATGCCTTGCTGTCGCTCCAGGAGGTCGAGGATCCGACCACGGGCCGCTCGAAGGGCCTGATGCGGGCCGACGATCTGCTCGATCGCCTCGAAGAGATTCAGATGGGCCTTCTGATGGGGGGGCTGTCCCGCGAAAGTCTGCAGGAACTCGCCTGGACGGTGCGCCAGCGCCGCGGCGAATCGACCGATCCGAAGCTCAACGATCTTCTCGACCAGATCGAATTGCGCGCGGCGGTTGAACTGGCCAAATACGCCCCGCGCGGCTGATCGCCCGCCGTTCGCCGCAGCTTTCCCGGCGCCTATCTGATAAATCATTGAAATAGATAGATAAATTTGCCGGCTCGGGATGCGCCCCGGTCTTGCCGTGAGGCCCGCCTCTACCTATACTCCGCGCGCTTTATGCGCTTGTTCCTGGGGTGGTGTTCGAGATGTCTGTGACGTTGTCTCCCGATTACCGGCCGTCCGATGACGAGCCGTTCATGAGTCCGAAACAGCGCGAGTACTTCCGCCGCAAGCTGCTGGCTTGGAAGGAAGAATTGCTGTCCGAATCGACCGAAACCCTCATGCATCTGCAAGAGGGCGGCTTTCGCGAGCCCGATCTCGCCGATCGCGCCTCGCTGGAAACCGACCGCTCGCTCGAGCTCCGTACACGCGATCGCGCCCGCAAGCTCATCTCCAAGATCGACGAGGCGCTCGAGCGCGTCGAAGACGGCAGCTACGGCTACTGCGTCGAGACGGGCGAGCCGATCAGCTTGCGCCGGCTTGAAGCGCGCCCGATCGCGACTTTGAGCGTCGAAGCTCAGGAGCGCCACGAGCGCCTGGAGCGCACGCGGCGCGACGATTGATGAAGCTGCGCACGCGGCGCGACGAATAAATCGATCCAGAATCAAAAAGGCCGGCATCGCAATGCCGGCCTTTTTGTTTGCGTCCTCTCCGGCTTTAGAACGGATAAAGGATGTCGATCACTTGATTGCCGTAACGCGGCTGTTGCACGTCGGTGATGGTGCCGCGGCCGCCGTAGGCGATGCGGGCTTCGGCGATCTTCTCGTAGGAGATCGTGTTGGTCGAGGCGATGTCCTCGCGGCGCACGATGCCGGTGATCTGCAGGTCGCGCACCTCGTAATTCACGCGCACTTCCTGATGGCCCTGAATGACGAGATTACCGTTGGGCAGCACCTGGGTCACCAGCGCGGCGACCTTCAGCTGGATGGCCTCCTTACGGTCGATGGTGCCGGCGCCGTTGTTGCTGGTGGAGCCGTCGAGGCCCAACACGTTGGTGTTGTCGACCTGGTTCGGCAGGATCTTGTTGAGGTTGGCTTCGAAGCCGAAGAGGCCGTTGATCGCCGAGTTTTCCGTGCTGGCGCGCGAGCGGGCGCTGGTATTGCTCAACTGCGCCTTGTCGGAAATGTCGATGACGACGGTCAGGATGTCGCCGGTGACGCCAGCGCGCTGGTCCTTGAAGAAGGCGCGCGAGCCGGCGCGCCACAGGCTGTTGGCGGCACGATACTCCGTGTCGGCCTTCGGCATCGGCAGGCTGACCGGGCGATAGTTGGGATCCTGCGTCGGATTGGTGATTTGCGAGAGCTTGGGCTCCGCGCCGACGTTCTTCAGCCGTTCGAGAGTGTTGCCGCAGGCGCCAAGGGCGAGGCTCGCCGCGACGGCGGCCCAGGTCGGCAGGGTGGCCGCGAGGCAGCGGCGCGTGCGGGAGAGTGATTTGTCGGACATGGCGGTATTCCTTGGGGTTCCGGACGGCGACGGCGTTAATTCGACACGGGGGCTGTGCTGGTGATCTGCACTGTATTCATGCTGGTGATCACGCCTTCGACGACGGTTTTGCTCTGAGTATTCATGATGCGCACGGTATCGCCGAGGCTGCCGTCTTCCATGGCCTTGCCCTTGGAGGTCAACTGCATACGCGGCGTTTGCAGCATCATTGTGACGACGGCGTTTTTGACGACGGCGAGCGGGGTGCGCAAATCGCTGGCGCGCACTTGTTGGCCGGCGTTGAGGCCGCGGCGGACTTCCTGGCCGACGAGCCGGTCGGCATCGCTGATGCCCTGACGAGTCGCCTGATCGCTGCGCAGCACGATCCAGTCGATATCGTCCTTGCGGATGATCTCGCCGGTGGCGAAGCGGCGATTCAGCACCGGAACTTCGACCATAGCGATGGCGCGGCCGCTGACGGGCAGGCGCGTCGTATCGGCGACGACGGTGGCGCTGAAGCGGCCATTGCGTTCGTCATACTCGAGCTGCTCGACCTGAAGGCTGCCGGAAGAGCCCGCAGGTAGCTGGATCTGCGGCGCCTTGCCTGACAGCTCGATGTCGCTGCGCGCCGAAAGGCCGCGGCGCTGCAACGCCTTGCGCAGGGCTGCCTCGATGTCGGATTGACCGATCATCAAGGTCGCGCGTTCGACGATCACGCGGTCCGACCAGGTGCGCGGCTGCCAGGCGATGTTGTGTGTCTTGGCCAGGGCGGCGAGGCGGGGCAGGTCATAAACCATATGGCCGCCGGGCGCGGGCGCGGGGCCGACCGGCTCTTCGGTGCGATCGCTCAGGCCGGCGAACAGATCGCCGAGCTTCACCACCGCATCGCGCACGACGACGCGCTCGTTCATCGGCGTGCCGGCCATCAGCACGGGACGGGCCATGGCGGAGATCTCGGCAGGCGTGCCTTGGGCCTGCGCGGCGTCGATGCCGGCGAACAGGGTCGCGACGGTCAAGCCGGCGGCGAGCATGCGATGGAAGGGGGACGTGAAGGCGGTCATGGCGGTCATCCTCGATCGGTTCGGCCTTAGGCCGTCTGCACCAGGCTGCTCAGCATTTCGTCGGAGGTCTGCACCACTTTCGACGCCAGCTCATAGGCGCGCTGGGCGGTGATCATGGTGGTGATTTCATTGACCATGTTGACGTTCGAGGTTTCCAAAAAGCCCTGCAACATGCTGCCGAACCCCGTGCCGCCGGGCACGCCGGTGACGGCGGCGCCGGACGCGGCGGTTTCGGTCAGCATATTGTCGCCCATCGACTGCAGGCCGGCTTCGTTGGGGAAGGTGGCGAGCTGGAACTGGCCGACGGTGGTGGTCGTCGACGCGCCCGGCAGCTTGACCTGCACTTCGCCGCTGGCGTTGACGGACACTTCCAGGGCGTCGTTCGGCACGGTGATGCCGGGCTGCACGGCGAAGCCCTGCGGCGTCACGATGGCGCCGGTCGGGCTGAGCTGCAGCGAGCCGGCGCGGGTGTAGCCGGTGGTGCCGTCGGGCATGTCGACCTGGAAATAGCCCTTGCCCTGGATCGCCAAGTCGAAGCTGTTGCCGGTCGAGAGCATGTTGCCCTGCTCATGGATGCGATAGACCGAGCCGACCTTCACGCCGGTGCCGAACTGGGCGCCGGTGACGACGAGCGTGCCGGTGTCCGACGACTGCGAACCCACGGAACTGCGCGTTTGGTAGATCAGGTCGTTGAATTCGGCGCGCTGGCGCTTGAAGGCGGTGGTGTTCAAGTTGGCGATGTTGTTCGAAATCACATCGACGTTGAACTGCTGCGCCAGCATGGCGGTGGCTGCGATGTTCAGGGAGCCCATGGTATGTTCCTATCTTCTGTAATTGTCCGGACGCTCAGGCGACTTTGCCGAGCCGCTGAATGGCGCCGCGAATGCGTTCGTCTTCGCTGTCGATGACCTTCTTCGAGCTTTGATAGACGCGAGATGCTTCGATCATGCGGGTGATTTCGAGGATCGGCTGCACGTTGGCGCCCTCCAGATTGCCCTGCAGCACGTCGGTGCCGGTGACCGGAAGGGCGGGCGCGTCGGTGGTGTAAAGGCCGTCGCCGGCCCTCTGCAGGCGCTGCAGATTGTCGAACCCGACGAGCTTGAACTTGCCGATCTTTTGATTGTCGGCGGAGATGTTGCCGTTGGCGTCGATGCTGATCTCGGCCGTGCCCTGCGGGATGACGACCGGTTGGTCGTTGTCGCCGAGGACGGTCTGGCCGCGCCCGTTGACGATCTGGCCCTGTACGTTGATGTTGAAGTGGCCGTCACGGGTGTAGCGTGGGCCGCTCGGCGTCTGGATGACCATGAAGCCGTCGCCGCGCAGCGCCACGTCGAGCGGGTTGCCGGTGGCATTGATCGGGCCGGCCTGCGTTTCGCGGTGGATGCCGACGTATTTGGGGAACGTGATCTGCTGCTGGCCCGCATCCGGGGTCAGAAACTTGTTGAACACGGTGCGCTCGCCCTTGAAGGCGGCGGTGTTCATGTTCGCGATGTTGTTCGCAATCGACTCCACCTGGTCTCGAGAGGCCATTTGGCGCGACAAGGCGATGATCAGCGGCGATTCCATATTGGCTCCATTCGGCAAGCAGGCCGGTTTTCCACGCCAAACCTTTTGCACCGTCCGTGCCAGTCAAAAAATCCTTTATAATCAATGATCTGATCCCAGGCTTGCTCGGCAAGGGTGGGATAACCCGGCAGGCTTTGCCGGGTAATTGCTGCCAGGTGCCCTCGCGCAACCAAAAATTAACGAAGCCGCCCTTAAGAAGGAGGGCCGGCGATGACCTGTCCGGACCGAGCTCTCCTCTCCGATCGTCCGTCGCCTCCGCCCACCCCTTTCCAGGACCGTTCCATGACCGATCAGGCCGCCGCTTCGCCCGCAGAAATGGAAGCCGCTAGCGCGCCGGAGATCGAACCCGGCAAAGGCGGGATGAAGAAGATCATCCTGATCGTCGTCGCCGCTTTGCTCGTGATCGGCGCGGTCATGGCCGGTTTGGTCTTCAGCGGCATTTTCAATCCCTTCGCCAAGAAGGATGCGGCCGAGCAGGCCGCCACCGAAGCGCCGCAGCCGCCCAAGTCGGCCGTATTCCTCGATCTGCCGGATATCCTGGTCAATCTCAATTCGGCCAACCGCCGCACCAACTTCCTCAAGGTCAGCATCAGCCTCGAGGTCGAAAGCGCGGCCGATGTGCAGAAGCTCCAGGCCCTGATGCCGCGCATCATCGACAGCTTCCAGATCTATCTCCGCGAATTGCGCCTGGAGGATCTGCGCGGTTCGGCCGGCATGTACCGCCTGCGCGAAGACCTGCTGCGCCGCATCAACGAGGCGGCGCGCCCCGTCAAAGTGAACGACGTGCTCTTTAAAGAACTTTTGGTCCAGTAGGACACAGGAACGCCAGATGGCAGATCCCGAGACCCCCGCATCCGAAGTCCCGGCCGAGGACGTCAACCCCGGCGCGGCGGCCCCTGCCGACGAGGCCGGCGGCGACGACGATATGTTCGCCGCCATGGGCATGGCTCCCGAAATGGAGGGCCAGGAGAACCGCGTTCTCAACCAGGATGAAATCGACAGCCTGCTCGGCTTCGACGAGGGCGAGGACGATGGCCCGCGCTCGGGCATCAAGGCGATCATCAACAGCGCGCTGGTGTCCTACGAGCGCCTGCCGATGCTCGAAGTGGTGTTCGACCGCCTGGTGCGCATGATGTCGACCAGCCTGCGCAACTTCACCTCCGACAACGTCGAAGTGACGCTCGACAACATCACCTCGATCCGTTTCGGCGACTACCTCAATTCGATCCCGCTGCCCGCCATGATCAACGTGATCAAGGCCGAGGAATGGGAAAACTACTGCCTCGTCACCGTCGACAGCGCCTTGATTTACTCGGTCGTCGACGTGCTGCTCGGCGGTCGTCGCGGCACCGCGGCGCTCCGCATCGAGGGCCGTCCCTACACCACCATCGAGCGCAACCTGGTCGAACGCATGATGCATGTCGTGCTCGCCGATCTGTCGGCGGCCTTCGATCCGCTGTCGCCCGTCACCTTCCGTTTCGACCGCCTCGAAGTGAATCCGCGCTTCGCCACCATCGCCCGTCCGGCCAACGCCGCCATCATGGCGCGTTTCCGTATCGACATGGAAGATCGCGGCGGCCGCCTGGAGCTGGTGCTGCCCTATGCCACCATCGAGCCCGTCCGCGAGCTGTTGCTGCAGATGTTCATGGGCGAAAAATTCGGCCGCGACGCGATTTGGGAAAGCCACTTGGCGCAGGCCGTGTGGGATACCGATGTCGAAGTCGAAGCCGTGCTCGACGAAAAGATGATGAGCCTGAACGAGGTCGTGAACCTCAAGGTCGGCTCGCAGATCATGCTGAACGTCGGCCCGAACGCGCCGATCGACTTGCGTTGCGGCGAACTGTCTCTCATGACCGGCAAGATGGGTCACAAGAGCGGCAAGATCGCCATTCAGATCGAAGACACCAAACTCGATAAGCCCCGGAGGTAAGTTCATGGCGTCCCTGTTGCTCGAAGGCCTGCTCGCCGTTCTGCTCGTCGCCACCATCGCTTACGCCGCCATGCTTGACCGCCGCTTGCGCACCCTGCGCCAGAGCCGCGACGAGATGCAGGCGCTGCTCGCCAGTTTCACGGCCGCCACGGCCCATGCCCAGGCCGGCCTCGTCGCCCTGCGCGAAACCGGTCAAACCACCACGCGGGATCTGCAAAGCGACATCGAACGCGCGAAATCGCTGCGCGACGATCTCAGCTTCCTGCTCGATCGCGGCAACAGTCTTGCCGACCGTCTCGAAGGCGGCATCGGCGCTGCCCGGGTTGCCGTCAAGTCGGCCGCGCCCCGCACGGACAGCCGTGGCAAGCCGGAGTTGGTCCGCGATGAGGATGAGGCTCAGGCCGAATCGAAGCCGGTCGTCCGCCTGTCCGACACGCCGAAGCGTCCGCCGTCTTCGCGCGGCGCCATGCCCGGCGCCAAGGTCCTCTCCAAGCGCGAAGCCGCCGCCATGGGCTCGGGCGCCGGCGAAAGCGACGAGGACATGGCGCGCCAGCTGCTTCGCGCGCTGAAGACCGCCCGCTGATTTTCCTCGCATAAAGATCGCCCGTCATGAAATTCCGTCTGCTGCCCGCCGCCATCCTCGTCGCCACGACGCTGCTTGGCGTGAAGCTGACCGGTCTGTGGCATGGCGTCGAAGACATCATGTCGACGACGGCGATCGCCGAAACGGCGCAGCCGCAGTCCCCGATCGCGGCCGCCGTCGAGCAAGTGAAGCCGACCGCGCCGCGCGGCGCCGAATCGACGGACGACCCCACCCTGATGAGCCAGTCGGAGATCGATCTGCTGCAGCGCCTGGCTGCGCGCCGCGCTGAGATGGATAATTGGAATCAGGATCTCGATCTGCGCGAAAAACTGCTCAAGGCAACCGAGCAGCGCCTCGACAAGAAGCTCGCCGATCTGCGGGGCCTGCAGGACTCGATCAAGGTCTTGCTCAAGCAGCATGAGGACGAGCAGGAAGCCAAGCTCAAGAGCGTGGTGAAGATTTACGAGACGATGAAGGCCAAGGATGCGGCCAACGTCTTCGAAAAGCTGGACATGAACATCCTGCTCGACGTCGTCGAGCGCATGAAGGAATCCAAGATCGCGCCGATCATCGCCGCCATGGACCCGCAGAAGGCCAAGGCGGTGACCGAAGAGCTCGCCGGCCGCCGGAAGATCGCCGCCGAAACGGTCGCCCAGACCGCCAGCGCCGTCGCCGCTCCGCCGGCTGCGGCCCCGACCCAAGCCGCGGCCCAGCCGGTCGCCGGCATGATTCCGCCGGCGGGCAATCCGCCGGCCGGACGCTAAGCGACGAATCCTAGGCCGCTCTTGCGGGGGTGGCGCTCTCCGCCATAGGCCCGGGGCGTGACTGGGCAAAAAATTCCGCCTCTTTACGTCAAATTAACCAGACTCCGGCGAATCTCGGCAGCATCGCCCGAGCGCGGTTTTCTTGCGCCTTGGCCACGAGCAGGATCAACGATGCCCCAACTGCCGCGCTTGCCGAATCTCCTCTTTAAAACCGTGTTTCGCCGGGCCCGCGGCTTGGCGCGTCTCGTCGTCCTGCTGGGCGGCTGGCTGCTGAGCGCCGGCCCGTTGCAGGCCGCCGAGCAGGTGGCCGTGCGCGTCGGCGAGCATCCCGGTTACGGCCGACTGGTGTTTGAATGGGCCACGCCGATCGCTTATAGCGCGACCATCGAGAACGAGAACCTCGTGCTGCGCTTCGAGCGCCCGTTCGCCGGCGCGCTCGATACCATCGCGCGCCGCATGACCAATTACGTCACCCAGCCGGCGCTGGTCGATGACGGCAAGACCCTCGTGTTTCCGCTCAAGACCGGATTTGGTCTCAAGAGTTACGTTGATGGCCGCACGGTGGTGATCGATCTGGTGAAGGGCGGCAAGCCGCCGTCCGCGCCGCAAGGATCCCTCGCGGCGAAGGCGCCGGAAACGGCTGCTCCGGAAAAGCCCGTCGCCGAAAAGCCCGTGCAACAGGTCGCCCCTGTCGTAGCCGCCGCACAGACCAGCGCTCCGGCCGTCGGCCCCCTGCTGCCCGTACGGGCCGGCGATCATCCCGGGTTCGGGCGCCTGGTCTTCGATTGGCCGCGCAATGTCGATTACGATATCGCGCAAGACGGCGACAAGCTGAAGGTGACATTCGCCGCGCCAGCCCGAATCGACGTGGCTGCCTTGACGCCCAAGCTGCCGAAGACCGTGCTGTCGCTCACCACGCAAAGCGGCGATGCCGGACTCGCGGTCGCCATGACCGTGCCCGAGGGCGCCCGCCTGCGTCACTTCCGCAACGGCCCGAGCATCGTCGTCGATGTGCTCGCCGACGTGACTGAACCGGCGGCGGACAGGGCGATGGCGCAATCGGCGGCCAAGCAGCCGGCGGCCAATCCGGAGCCGAAACCCGAAGCCACGAAGGCTGAGCCGAAGCCCGTGCCGCAAGCCGTCGCCGTCAAACCGGCCGCGAAGACCGAAACCAAGGCCGCCGACGAATCTCTGCCCAAATATGCTCTGGTGCCCGAAGGGCCGGCGGCCACAGCCCCGCCGCAAAGCCTGCGACCCGGGCCGGCCGCGGCACCGTCCGCCCCGGGCCTGTCGGCGGACCCAGCGGCCGCGCCCACGGCGCAAACACCCATCGCGGGACGCAAGCTGGTGATCTCCACGCTTGGCAGCGCGCCCACCATCAGCGGCTTGCGCTTCGCCTGGCCGGCCGCGGCGCCGGCGGCGGTGTTCGAGCGCAACGGCTTCCTATGGGCGGTCTTCGACCGCGCCGTGAGCGCCACTGTCGCCAACAATTGGCCGCGCACCGTGGCGCGCCCCGAATTGTTCTCCTCGGCGGTCTCCAGCATCCTGCGCTGGCCGCTGCCGGCGGACCGCTATCCGGCGCTGCGCCGCGACGGCGAGACGCTCCTTGTCGAATTCGCGCTGACGCCACCCTTGCCGGGCGAGCAGGTCGCGCTCGAGGCCCAGCCGGCGGCCGACGCCGGGCCGCGCATGCTGCTCAAATCCGCCGCCTTCGGCCCGGTGATCGAAACGCGCGATCCGGAAGTCGGCGACAAATTGTGGATCCTGCCGACCATGGCCGCCGAAGGCGTGACCGGCGAGCGCCGCTTCGTCGAATTTCAAATTCTCTCGTCGTTGCAGGGCGTCGCGGTCAAGGCCTTGACCGACGATTTGATCGTGCGGAGCGCGCTTGAAGGGGCGGAAATCGTCGCGCCCGGCGGTTTGCGCCTGTCCGGCGCGCTTGCCGCCAATGCCCCCGTGGCGCAAGCCGCCGCGTCTCCGGCGACCACGCGCATGACGACCCAGGGCGGCGCCTCGGTCCCGCTGCCGGTGCTGGCCGTCAATACGACGACGCTGTTCGATTTCGCCGCTTGGGCGCAGGCCGGCGGTGCGCCGCCGGCCTCTTTCTTCGAGCGCAAGGCCAACCTGCAGCGCGCCGTGATTGAATCGCCGCGCGCCATGCGCAATCCGGCACGCCTCGCCTTGGCACGTTTCCTCTTCGCCAATGGCCAGTCGGCCGATGCGCTCGGAATCTTGCAGGTGATGGAGGAAGACGAGCCTGAGGTGGCGCGCGATCCGGCCTATCTCGCTTTGCGCGGCGCTAGCCGCTATCTGATGGGCGATCTCAATGCCGCCGGCCCGGATCTGTTCAGCAACAGCCTCGATCAGGAACGCGAAGCCGCCTTGTGGCGCGCAGCGCTGCTGTCGGGCCAGAACGATTGGCTCGCCGCTTCGCGCTATTTCGCGCGAGCCGAAGGCCTGTTGCGCGCCTACCCGGCGGATTTCCAGCTGCCGTTCGGCTTGCTGGCCGCCGAAGCCGCGCTGTCGACTGGCGATATCGGCGCGGCCAAATTTCAGCTCGACGCGCTTGGCTATCTCAAGCCGTCGCGTCCGTGGCGCGACCAGATCGACTATCTACGCGGCGAGATTCTGTTGAAATCCGGCGAGACCGATGGGGCGCTCGCTGCTTGGGACCGCGCCATCAATGGCCTGCATGCGCCGAGCAAGGCGCGGGCGCGTCTGGCCCGCGTCGAAACGATGCTGGCCAACAAGAGCATGAAGATGGCGGACGGGATCGCCGAACTGGAGCGCCTGCGCTACGGCTGGCGCGGCGACGAGGTCGAGTTGACGGTGCTGCGTCGCCTGGGCGAGCTCTACATCGAGTCCGGCGACTATAAGAACGGTCTGGCGACTCTGCGTGACGCGTTGGCGCAATTCCCGAAAGCGCCGGAAGGAACGGCGATCGCCCAGCGCATGCGCGACAGCTTCGCCGATCTCTACATCGGCGGACTCGCCGACAAGATGCCGCCGCTCACGGCGCTCGGCATTTACGAGGATTTCCGCGACCTCACGCCGCTCGGCGATGCCGGCAATCTGCTGATCGCCAAGCTGGCTGACCGGCTGGTGCAGATCGAACTGCTCGATCGCGCGGCGGCATTGCTCAAGGGCCAAATCGACACGCGTCTGAAAGGCGCGGCGCAGGCCGAAGCGGCCAATCAATTGGCGCTGGTCTATCTGCTCGATCGCAAGCCGGAAGAGGCCTTGGCGACGCTGAAGACGGCGCTGCCGAGCGACGCCTCGGAGGGGCTGAAGAGCGAGCGGCGCCAGTTGCAGGCCCGCACGCTCGGCGAATTGACCCGTTATCCCGAGGCCCTGGCTTTGTTGAACGGCGATAGCTCCGCCGACGCGGCGCGGCTGCGCGCCGAGATCGGCTGGCGCACGCAGAATTGGCCGCTCGCCGCGGCCGCCTTCACGCAGTTGGTGCCGGCGGCCGACAAACCGATGTCCGATGCCGATCGTCAGACCGTCTTGCGCCTGGCCATCGCCCAATCGCTCAGCCAGGACAATGCCGGGCTGGGCGCCGTGCGCGCGCGTTACGCCGCCGAGATGGCCAAGAGCGCCTTCAAGGAATCCTTCGATTTGATCACGGCGACCAACGTCGCGCAGGATTTCGATCTACGCAGCATCTCGCGGCAAGTGGCGGGCGTCGATCAGTTCGCCGCCTTCATGACCGGCTATCGCGACAAGATCCTCAAGGCGCGTGCGGACGCGGTGAAGCCCAAGGCCGCGCAGGCGGCGGATGCCGCCGACATGGCTCCCAGCGTTAACTGACATCTTCTACTTGCCGGCGCCGAACGCGTCCTCGATGGCACAGGTGAGGCCGGCTCCGGGTCTTCGCGTTTGCCGTCCTTGCCGGCGATCTTGATCGCGGCTGCGCGAGCCAGAAATTTTGACGGCGAGTGCGGCCGGATTTCTTGAAAGGATTTGGCGGCGCGGGTCGGGAACCTCGATCGTCGGCCGTTCGCGCACAGGCTTTTCGCCTCGACTTTACTCGATGCCGACTTCGACAGCGCGACCATCGCTGGTGGCTGGGTAAGCGCGCACTTGATCATGACGGCGAGAGTGTCGCATGGGCCGTTGGATGGGGCCCCGCCTAGATTGCCGAATCGCGCAAAGTCCTCATCGGATCGCGCTGCTGGGCAGCTTATCATTGATGCCACCGCCCAGCCTTGCAGTCCTAACTGACCCGGCCGGCTGCCTTCTTAATTAACGGCGACGAAGCTCTGCACCAGCGAGCCGGCGATAAGATACCAGCCATCGACCAGAACGAAGAAGATCAGCTTGAAGGGCAGCGAGATCATCACCGGCGGCACCATCATCATGCCCATGGACATGAGGATCGAAGCGACCACCATGTCGATGACGAGGAAGGGCAGGAAGATCAGAAAGCCGATCTCGAAGGCACGCCGCAGTTCGCTGATCATGAAGGCGGGAATCAGCGAGGTCAGTGGCGTCGCTTCCGGCGTTTCCGGCACCGGCGCCTTCGACAGTTCGAGGAATAGTTCGAGATCCTGCTGGCGCACCTGGGCGAGCATGAAGGCCCGCACCGGCGCGACGATGCGCGGAAAGGCCTCTTCTTCGCTGATCTGTTCGGCCATCAAGGGCGCGATGCCGTCGTTGTAGGCGCGCTCGAAGGTCGGCGCCATGACGAAACCAGTGAGGAACAGCGACAGGCTGATGATCACCATGTTGGGCGGCACTTGCTGCGTGCCGAGCGCGCTGCGCAGGAACGACAGCACGACGACGATGCGCGTGAAGGCCGTCACCATGATGACGATGGCGGGCGCCAGCGACAGCACGGTGAGCAAGGCAAGCAGCTGGATGATGC
>LNFM01005336.1_pt1 | contig 22392 bp, 18 predicted proteins | sample 596031 | NCBI WGS metagenome assembly LNFM01 (sample SAMN04254537, study PRJNA301005) | activated carbon metagenome | isolation source: dual media filters at the Ann Arbor, Michigan drinking water treatment plant | place: USA: Ann Arbor | reverse complement strand
CCCGCGCGCGTGCGGTCGCTGGTACTGGGTCTCGCGCTGATGAGCTGTGTCGATCAGCCCTGGGTCTCCGAGCCGGTCGACACCGCGCGCGTCGTCCGGGTCGAACATGCGCTCGTCCCGCCGAAGTCCTACGATCTTCTGTTCGTCATCGATACGTCGCCGGCCATGCAGCCGCATGTCGAGAATCTCGCCCGCAATCTGCCCAACTTGATCAACGTGCTGGATACGGTCACGGGCGGCCGGCCGTCCGTCCACATCGCGGTGACCACGTCCGACCCCGCCGACGATGGCGCGTTTCACGACCCGAACGGGCTCGACGACTTCCTCATCGACGAGCGCCGGCCGAATGGAACCCGCCTCGACAACTTCGAGGGCTCGCTCGTCGATGCCTTCACGGCCGCCGCCACCCTCGAGCCGGGCGGGGCGAGGTCGCAGCCGCTCGCCATGGCCCGGCGCGCCCTGCTTCGCCATCCCGAGTTCCTCCGCGAGCGCGCGTACCTGTCGGTCATCGTGATCACGCCGCAGGACGATGCATCGCCGCAGTCGCTCGGCGTGCTCGAAGCGTTCTTCAAGTCGGCCAAGGCCGACGACGAACAGGTCATCGTCGCCGCGGCGACCGGACTCCGAGAGCGGCCGTGCGAATTCGAAGGCGCGGTCGCGACCGCGAGTCCTCGGCTCCTGGCGTTCCTCGATCGGTTCCCAGGACGCTCGACCGTCACGGCCATCTGCCAGCAGGACCTCTCGGGCGTGCTTCAGCAGTTCGCCGAACTGTTGAAGACGATCATCCATGACCCGTGCATCGAGGTTCCATTCCGCGAGGAGACCTGCACCGCGTGGCTCGACTTCGAGGACCGCCCCAGCGAGGTGCTCGGCCGCTGTGAAGACGGGCTGGGTCCCTGCTTCGCCATCGAGCACGACCCGGAAACCTGCCCGGGCGGCAGCCAGCACAAGGTCACGTACGGCCATTCGCTCGACGCGACCCACTTCACGATGGAGTGTGAAGTCGAGCAAGTGACTGAAATCGTGGAACCTTGAACCGCCAACTTCGTTGGCACTGTGGATCCTTTGTTGGCAGCGGCGTTGGCGGACGAGAAAAGTAAGCGTTTGAAACTGCTCAGTACTTAAGTTGGCCGCTCAGTTGCTCTATGCTGCACCACGCTTTTTCGTTGGAGGTGCCATGCGCCGTAGTGTCAGCACGAAGTCTCTTCTAGGGGTCGCCGCCATCGCGGCCCTCGCCGGTTGCCCTGACCGGACCATTTCCGAGGTCACGCCCCAGCAGGGTCGCGTCGAGTTCAAGGACATTCCGGTCAACGTGAACCGGAACATCGACATCTTGTTCGTCATCGACGACAGCCCGTCGATGCTCGACAAGCAGGAGAACCTCAAGTCGAACTTCCCGAACTTCATCAACGTGCTCGACACGATCGTCGGCGGTCGCCCCGACCTCCACATCGGCGTCATCTCGACCGACCTCGGCGCACGCGGCGCAGAGGATGCCTCGCCGGGCTCCGGCATCAACGGCTGCACGGGCAATGGCGAGCAGGGCAACTTGCTCAAGGGCCAGGCCGGCACCGAGCTGATGGGCACCTTCATCAGCGACGTGAAGAACCTGAGCGGCGGCCGCGACACGAACTACACCGGCTCGCTGACGCAGGTGTTCCAGTCGATGGCGTCGCTTGGCGCGGGTGGCTGCGGTTTCGAGCAGCCGCTCGAGGCGATGAAGCGCGCGCTGCAGAACCCGACGAACGCGAGCTTCCTCCGCCAGGACGCGTTCCTCGCCGTCATCTTCATCACGGATGAAGACGACTGCTCGTTCAAGAAGGGTTCGGACATCTACGCGGCGGACAACGGCACGACGGGCATCCGTCAGTCGTTCCGCTGCACGCGCTTCGGCGTCCTCTGCCAGCAGGGCGGCTCGTCGACGAGCGAGATGAACGAGGTCGGCACGAAGGGCCAGTGTGCCCCGAACGACAACTCGCAGCTCCTCACGAAGGTCGGCGACTACGTCTCGTTCCTGAAGAGCCTGAAGCCGGGCGACCCGGAGAAGATCATCGTCGCCGGCGTCATGGGCACGACCGAGCCGTTCCAGGTCGAGCTCCGTCCGCCCCCGATGTCGACCACGCCCATCCCGGCGCTTGCGCACTCGTGCACGTACCAGGGCGTCCCGAACTCCGAGAACCCGTCGGGTACGCAGGTCGCCGATCCGCCGATCCGCCTCAAGTTCTTCCTCGACCAGTTCCCGAACCGCTCGACGTTCACGACGATCTGCCAGCAGGACCTCTCCGGTGGTCTCCAGCAGATCGCGCAGCTCCTGAAGACCGTCATCGGCGACCCGTGCATCGAGGGCAAGCTCGCCGACGTCGACCCGGACACCGAAGGTGACCAGTACGACTGCTCGGTCTCGTGGGTGTCCCCGAGCAACCCGGCCGGTCGCATCCTTCCGGCATGCAACGCCGGCAACACGAACTCGCCGTGCTGGGAGATCGTTCGTGACCCCGAGAACTGCCCCGGCAGCGAGAGCTTCAAGCTCAGCGTCGATCGCAGTGCCGAGAGCCCGCCGCCCGAGACGCGCGAGGTCGCCTACTGCGTGACCGAGGCCGTCCCGGCCGACGAGTAGTCGCCAGTCGACCAACGAAAGCGAGAACGGGCGGGGGCGACCTCGCCCGTTTCGCGTTTCGGCCGGCGATCAGGCCTTGGCGACGGCCGCGTCCCAGCGCGCGAGGTGCTCGCTGATGCGCGAGCGATCCTTCGTCGGCGTGAAGTGCCGCTCCTCGCGCCAGGTGGTGCGAACGGCGTCCTGATCCTTCCACACGCCCGTGCCGAGGCCGGCCAGGAATGCCGCCCCGAGCGCCGTCGTCTCGACGAGTGCGGGACGGGCGATGTCGACGCCGAGGACGTCGGACTGGAACTGCATGAGGAGGTTGTTCGCCGCCGCGCCGCCGTCGACCTTGAGCGTCGTGAGCTGGCGCCCGGCATCGCGCTCCATCGCGCGCAGGATGTCGACGTTCTGCAGCGCGATGCCCTCGAGCGTGGCGCGAGCGATGTGCGCGCGCGTGGTGCCACGCGTGAGGCCCGTGATCGAGGCGCGGGCATCGGGCCGCCAGTGGGGCGCACCGAGCCCTGCGAACGCGGGGACCACGATGACGCCGCCCGAGTCGGGGACCGTCTGCGCGAGCGACTCGACCTCGGCCGCCGACGTAAAGAAGGCGAGCCCGTCGCGCAGCCACTGCACGGCGGCCCCGGCGATGAACGCGGAGCCTTCGAGAGCGTAGCGGAGCTCTCCCGTGGACAGCTTCCAGGCGACGGTGGTGAGCAGGCCCGAGCGCGAGGCGACGGGCCGGTCGCCGGTGTTCATGAGGATGAAGGCACCGGTGCCGTACGTGCACTTCGCGTCGCCGGGCGTGAAGCAGGCCTGGCCGAACAGCGCCGACTGCTGATCACCGGCGATACCGGCGATCGGAATGCCGTCGGGCAGGCCCGGCACGCCACGCGTGGTGCCGATCGTTCCCGAGGACGCGACGACCTGCGGGAGGATCGCCTTGGGAATGCCGAGCAGCTCGAGCAGCTCGTCGGACCAGGCGAGCTCGTTGATGTCGAAGAGCAGCGTGCGAGAGGCGTTCGTCACGTCGGTCGCGTGGACGCCGCCGCCCGTCAGTCGCCACAGCAAGAACGAATCGATGGTCCCGAAGGCGAGCTGCCCGGCCCGGGCGGGCGCGCCGAGCGACGAGATGTTGCCGAGCATCCAGGCGACCTTCGTCCCCGAGAAGTAGGGGTCGAGCGTCAGGCCGGTGAGCTGGCGGACCCGCGCTTCCTTGCCCGCGGCCTTCAGCTCGGCGCACCGATCAGCCGTGCGACGATCCTGCCAGACGATCGCGTTGTGCACGGAGGCGCCACTCTGGCGGTCCCAGATGACGGCCGTCTCGCGCTGGTTCGTGATGCCGATGGCCGCGATCGAGCTCGGCTCGATCCGCCCGCGTCGCCCTTCGGCGCCGCTTCGCCCGGCGGTTCCGCCGGCCTCGTCGCCCGCCAGCGCCTGGTTCAACGCGCTCTGGACCGACTTCCAGATGTCCTCCGGGTCATGCTCGACCCACCCCGGCGTGGGGTAGATCTGACGGAACTCCTGGTAGCCGCGGCCCCGAACCGCGAGCTGCTCGTCGAGAACGAGGACGGTGCTACCGGTGGTGCCCTGATCGATGGCGATCACGTGCCGCATGGGGGCCGAGCATCGCCGAGGTGTGGCGCGCGCGCGACACCTCCATGCGGAATCCGCAGAGCCGGACTCGGCGCGTCAAACGCCTCAGACGCTGATCCCCCCGAGATGATTCACCCCCGCGAGCGGCACGATCGATGAAAGATGGTGAATCATGCGCACCCCACTCGTTCTCGCTCTGTTGCTCGCCGCGTCGCCGGCGGTTGCTGAGTCCAGTCGCGGAGGCGGGGGTGGCGCGCTCGGGCGCACGAACGCGGGCATCGGGGCAGCCGTCAACGGTGGCTCGAGCAGCTCCGGAGGGTCCTCGAGCGGAGGCTCTTCCGTGGGCGGCTCGAGCTCGAATGGCTCCAGTGGCGAGGCTCGCTACTTCGCCGACTGCACGGACCTCGTGACGCTCGAATGCGGAAGCACGGCAGCGACCAGTACGGTCACGTACCTCCCCGAGGAGCAGGAGGCAGGAGAGGACTACTACACCGGCGATCGCTCCCGGATCTCCGGCTACGTCGGCATCCAGAAGGTGCACGACTCCGATGGCTCAGGCACTGCCGAGCTGTCGGTGACGGACTATCGCTTCCGGCTGTCGGGTGCGCTCTCGCACTACGTCGAGGATCAGGGTGGCGGTGGTCGTACGACACTCACGCTGCCGTCGGTGATGGCCGGCTTCCGGCTCACGGGCCGCGGCAACACGCAGCTGTACATCGACGCCGGCGTCTCGGTCGCGATCTCGCGCGGCGCGCCGGCGATGGACACGTCGATCACCGCCCCGACGATCGGCGCGCAGGTCGTGCAGTACGTCTCCCCCGAGCTCGCGCTCCTCGCCGATGCCCGCGCGATGTGGTTCGAGGACGACGTCACCGCCGTCGCCGGCAAGGTCGGGATCAAGCTGAACTGGGCCCAGCTCTCGATGCGCGTCCTCGACTTCAACGTCGGTCCCACGCTGTGGGGCCCCGAGCTCGGCCTCGCGTTCTAGCGACAGAACGCCTTCACGTCGCTCGCGACGATGTCTCGCTCCACGTCGAGCGAGAGCAGATGGAACGAGTGCAGGAGGATCCGCACGCGGGCCGCTGGGACGCGCTCCTGAATCCGCCGCGCGCACGCCACCGGGGCGGTGTGATCATCGCGGGCGTGCATCACGAGCACCGGGCACTGGATGCGCGGCAGGGCGGCATCGACCACCGGCATGAAGGCGACGAGCTCGCGCAGCGCTTGGGTGGGAACGACCGGGTACGAATCGAGCTGCGCCTTCATGTGGCGGTCGCGGATGTCCGGGCCGCCGAGCTTGGGTAGATAGGCGACCGGGAACCGGGAGGCGTACTTCGCGAGCCCCGTCAGCCACAGGGGGGCGGCCAGCGAGACCACCCCGGCGAGGTCCCGGCGCCGGCTCGCCTGCTCGAGGGCGAGTAGGCCGCCGAGCGACTGGCCGACGACGTAGGTACGGGCGTGACGGGCGACCATCCCGTCGACGGCCCGGCCGACCGCATCCACCCACTCCCCCCAGCGGCGTCCGGCGAGGTCGGCCGGCGTCGTGGCGTGGCCGGGGAGCGCGGGGGTCGTGGTCGCAACTCCCGCGTTTTCCAGCTGCCACGCCAGGTAGCTCATCTCGAACGGTGTCGCCGTGAACCCGTGGACGAGCACGGCCCCGACCGAATCGTCGACGGTCATCGGGGCCGAGTATCACACACTGCGCACATTGACAGCTGGCAGCCCGATGCGGTGTGATCGTCGAGGTCTGGCGGTGTCATGAGCGAGTGGAAGACCCGCATCACCAAGGTTCAGGTCGTCAAGCCGACGAAAGAATCGGGTGAAGGCTGCCTGGTGCTCATCTATCCGCCGGGCCCCGACATGGGGAAGCGGTTTCCGCTGTCCCGCGGGGAGATCACGCTGGGCCGCGGGGCGGACTGCGATATCCAGGTCGACCGCGACAGCGTCTCGCGCCGACACGCGCGGGTGTTCCGGACCGGCGAGAACTGGTCGGTCGAGGACCTCCAGTCGACGAACGGTTCGTACGTGAACGACGTGCCGGTCACGAAGTCCGTCCTCCGCGACGGTGACTTCGTGAAGATCGGCGCCGCCATCTTCAAGTTCCTCGTCGGTACCGGCGTCGAAGCCAGCTACCACGAGGAGATCTACAAGATGACGATCGTGGACGCCCTGACCGGCGCCCACAACAAGCGCTACTTCCTCGAGTTCCTCGAGCGCGAGATCGCCCGGTGCGCCCGCTACCGCCGCCCGCTCTCGCTCCTCATGTTCGACATCGATCACTTCAAGGCGATCAACGACAAGCACGGCCACCTGACCGGCGACTACGTGCTGCGCGAGATGGCCCGACGGCTCCTGGGCCGCGTGCGTCGCGAGGAGCTACTCGCGCGCTACGGCGGTGAAGAATTCGCGGCCGTGCTCCCCGAGACGGATCTGACCGGGGCCCGGACGTTCGCCGAGCAGGTGCGCCGCCTCGTGGCCGATCAGCCGTTCGAGTACGAGGGCGATTCGTTCCCGGTCACGGTCTCCATCGGCGTCGCCACCGTCGAAGGTGAGGACACCGAGGTCACCTCGTTCATCAAGTCCGCCGACGACAACCTGTACAAGGCGAAGCGCGAAGGCCGCAACCGCGTCATCGGCTAGCGCGAGCGCGGATCCCGGGACTACAGGAGCTTGTAGCGGCGCATCAGGAACAAGAGGCCGACGACGATCACGGCCGTGAGTCCCCAGAAGTACAGGTAGCCGTACTCCCACTCCTTCTCCGGGAGGATGTTGAAGTTCATGCCGTAGACGCCGCAGAGGAACGTCAGGGGCAGGAAGATGATCGAGACGACCGTCAGGCGGCTCATGACCTTGTTGGTCTTGTGGGCCACCATGGACATGTAGTTGTTGAGGGCGCCCGAGAGGATGTCGCGATCGACGAGGACGTCCTGCAGCACGCGCTCGATGGTGCCGACCATGTTCGCGAGGAACGGCTGCGTCGCCTCGCTGACGAACGGAGACTTGCGCGTCGAGAGATCGGTCAGCACCGCGCGGGCCGGCAACACGATCTTGCGGAGGTGCAGCAGGTCGCTGCCGAGCTCGGAGGCATCGCCGAAGACCTTCTCGTCGACATCGCCGATGAGCCGCGCTTGCACCTGCTCGACGCGCTCCTCGAACGCCTTGTGCACCGAGAGGTAGTTGTCGATGAGCGTGTCCCAGAGCTCGTAGAGGAGATAGCTCGGGCTCTGCGCGAAGCGGATGAAATCGGCGATGTACGACTTGCGGACGGCCTCGAGGAAGACCGGCTTGCCCTTGTGGAGGGTGAGCAGAAACCTCTCGCCCATCACGGCGTCGACGCGCTCGAGGTCGAACTTGTGGCCCTGGAGGCGGCAGCCGGAGAGGACGAGGTGGATGTAGTCGTCGTAGCGGGCGATCTGCGTCGCGGGTTCGCGCGACATGGCGTCCTCGACGATCTCGGGGGCGACGAGGTTCAGGTTCGCGATGAGGGCGCGGGCGTCGTCGACGCGGGCGATGTCGATGTCGATCCAGACGAAGGCGCCGGACTCCATCGCGGCGGTGATCTCGTCGGGGAGCAGCTTCTTGTGCTGCTTCGTCTTGAAGTCGAGCGACGTGATCGCGACGAGTGGGTCGGCCTGGGACGCAGGGATGGGATAGCTGCTGCCCGGGTCGCGCTCCGCCACGGGACGAGTCTACGCCTGGCTGTCGCTCGCTGCAGCCTGGCGCAGCGCCTTGTCGCGAATGCGCTTGTCCATGAAGTAGTCGCGGCCGCGCCAGAACTCGGCGGCCACACCGATGACCGACACGATGGCGGCGGCGCCGGCGAACAGCGAGGACTGGCTCGGGACCAGGAGCGCCGCGCCGAGGAGCGCCGACACCCCGAGGACGCGACCGCCCCAGGCGAGGGCCTTCGTCGCCGCCTTGTGATGCGAGAGCAGGTTGTCGAGGCCGCCGACGGCGAGCTCGAACGCGAGGACGGTGAACACGGGCCACGGCAGGCCGGGAGTCATGACGAGGACGGCGAAGCACAGGCACGGGATGAGTACCGACCCGAGCAGGCGGACGCCGTCAGAGAGCGCGAAGTCGCCCCGGCCGCGGAGCTGGCGCCAGCCGATCATGATGTAGTCGATGCCGCTGACCCACGTGAGTGCGACGACGGCGTACATGATCACGAGGATCGTCACGTCCATGTCGCCGTAGAGGTGGAGGCCGAGGATGGGCGCGACGGCCCCGCTCATCACGATGGCGCCGCGCCAGACCCGCTTCGTGCGGACGTACTGCAGGACGAGGAGCACGAGCGGGAGTGCGACGACGACCGCGAGGAAGATCGTGAGGCCGGTGCGGTGGTTCACGAGGAGCGGGAACAGCAGCATCACGCCGATGCCCTGCATCTGCGTCCAGGTCTTCACCTTCGCGAGGTAGCTCGTCTTCAGCGACAGGTCGCGCTGCTCGTAGGCGGAGCGAAGCGCGGTGATGAAGAACTCCCGCACGAACATGAGCGCGCACAACCACGCGGGGATGAGCCCGACGGTGTCGTCCGCGAACGGGACATAGGCGAACGCGACGAAGACCTTGTCGGCGATCGGATCGAGCAGCCCGCCGAGCACGGTCGGGCCGTACTTGCGCGCGAGCATGCCGTCGACCCAATCGGTGCAACCGATGAGCGTGCCCGCGATGAGCGCGGACCACATGTACCAGTTGCCCGTGTATCCCGTGCCACCTTGATAGATGAGCCACGAGAGCAGAGGCATGGGGATCAGGCGCGCAACCGTGACTTGGTTGGCGGTGATCAATGGCTTGCCAGCCGGCACGGGGCGCACACTAACTCGGAGATCTGATCTGCGCGATGTAGGAGGGCGCCCCCGTACGATCGCCGCTCCCGTCTCCTTCCCTGCCCTGGTCGATTCCACCAACAAGTGGTGGCCGTTACCTGAGCGCTCGGTGTGCGACTCAACGATTTCAGCCCCTTAGGCGCTGGCTCGGGGGTTGCTGTAGCACGCCGGCACAGTGGAGGTCTCCATGGCTTTGCTCGCGACCCGCATGCCCAAGAACGCTTCTGAGTGGACCGACGGTCAGCTCCTGAAGTTCGTGCTCCGGAACGAGTCGCGCGGCTGGGCGGAGCTGGTTCGCCGCTTCCGCCCGCTGATCTACCGCTGCATCACCAAGGTCACCCTGAAGTACGCGCCGTCGCTGTCGAGCGCGGACCTCGACGAGATCTACGCCGACGTGATGATGCAGCTGGTCCGCGAGGACATGCACAAGCTCCGCATCTACAATCCGGAGCGCGGCACCAAGCTCGGCTCGTGGATCGGCATGATCTCCGTCAACGCCGCGTACGACTTCCTCCGCGGCATCGGTCGCCGCCCGGTCCTCGACAAGGTCGACGGCTCGCAGGACGTCCACGAGGAAGTGGACCGCACCCCGCTCGACCAGCTGATCGAGAAGGAGCGCTGGACCCACCTCAACAGCCTCCTCTCCGACTTCACGGACAAGGACCGCACGTTCGTCGAGCTGTACTACCAGCGCGGCATGGAGGCCGACGAGATCGCGGCCGAGATGCAGATCAGCCTGAAGACGGTCTACTCGAAGAAGCACAAGATCCGCGCGCACCTGGTGCGCTCGCTCCAGGGCATCGCCGGCGATTCGCCGATCGCGGACCTCGCGGCCGCCGCCGCCGCGTAGCAACGAAAACCAGCGGAAGTCAGCACCCTCAGCCGCGGCCTGCGAGTCTACTCGCGGCATGCGGCTGATTCTCTTGGTGGCCCTCGTGCTGATGCTGGGCCCCCGAGCGGCGAGCGCGTTCGAGCGCCGAGACTCCTGCACCAACGCCCTCCTGTGCTCGGACTCGTTCTGCACGGGCGAGGTCGCCGTCGTGATCGACGCGATGGTGCTGTCCGCCGATCCGTACGACATCCCGAATCGCCGGGTCCGGCTCGAGGTGTTCGAGGCGATACCGGCGGAGGCCCTACCGCTCGGCGAGATCGAGGTTGGGGCCGACGTGTACTCGGTCGGGCCTGGATTCGTGGGCACGCGCACCGTCCTGTTCGCACGCGAGGACGCCGGGCAGGTGGTCCTGACCACGGCGGTGATCGACTACGACCTCGATCAATGCTTCGGCGGGCAGCGCGAGCTCGGATCGATCGCCGCGGTCGTGCAGAGCGACACCTGCGTGGAGCAGCTCGACGCGATGGAGGCCGTGCCCGCTGCCAGCAAGCTCGTGATGTGCTGCTCGTGCAGCACCGACGCCGACCCCGTCGGCGGACTCTTGCCGATCGCGCTGCTCGTCGGGCTCAGACGGGTGGCGGCGGGACTTCGTCGCCCTCGGCGGCGGGCTTCTTCGGGTGGCGGTAGTAGAGGTCCATCTGCGGACCGTGCACGCCCTTGCTGTGATCCCCGCGGTCCTTCGGATTGACCCCCTCGGGGACTGCCCACGGGATCTCCGGGTTCGGATAGTTCTTCGCCGCCTCGTACATGTAGCGGGTCCAGAGCGGCACCGCGGTCGTGTAGGCGGCGTCCTTGCGACCGACGGCGCGCTTCTTCTCGTCGTCACCGATCCACACGATGGTCGTGAAGCGCGGGGTGAAGGCGATGAACCACGTGTCGTGGGTGTCGCTCGACGTACCGGTCTTGCCGGCGGCGTGCATCTCGGTCTGGCGCAGCACGGCCTGGAACCCGTACTTCACCTCCTGCGCGAGGAGCTTCTGCATCAGGAAGGCTGCGCGCTCGGGAATGGCGAGGGGCGCCTCGATGCCGCCGATCGCCGCGACGCGATCGAAGCGGTCCGCGCCGGATAGCCGTGGATCGCCGATGACGGTGTTGTCCTCGATCGTGTTGCCATCGCGGTCGAGGATGCGGCGCACGAAGACCCACTCCTTCTCCTGGCCGGCCGGCTTGGGCCACCAGCGGCCGTTCCGCGCGAAGACGGTGTACGCGCGTGCCATCTCGGTGATGCGCGAGCAGGAGGCGCCGAGCGCGAGGGCGTCGTCGGCGAAGATCTTCGTGGTGATGCCGAGCTTGCGGGCCCAGGCGACGACCGGCTCCGCGCCGAGGCGCTTGAACAGATCGACGGACGGGATGTTCTTCGAGAAGACGAGCGCGTATTCGAGCGTGACGTCGCCGTCGAGGGTGTCGTTGAGGTTCTCCGGGGCCCAGACCTCGCCGGTCACGGGGTCGATGATCTGCACCGGCACGTCGTTCAGGACCGTGTCGTAGCCGAAGCCTTCGTTGAGCCCGAGCGAGTAGTAGATGGGCTTGTACGTCGAGCCCGGCTGGCGGCAGGCCTGCGTGACGCGGTTGAACTCGGACCGATCGTAGTCGGAGCCGCCGGCCATCGTCTGCACGTACGCGGTGTGGTGGTCGGCGGTGAAGATCGCGTTCTGCGGATGCGGCACCTGGTCGAGCTCGACGACCTCGTTCTTGCCGTCCCACTCCTGCTCGTCTTCCTTGCCGAACCAGGCCGGGTTCCCACCCTCCTTCAGGTACCACTGGCGAAAGCGCTCGCGGCTGCGGACCTCGCGAACGACCCAGATGACGTCGCCGGGCTTGAGCGCCGACTTGGCGCTGCCGATCTCGATGTCGTTGACCGCGTTGCCGGGCTCCCACTTGCTCGCCCACTTCATGTTGCGCAGGGGCAGCTCGAATTTCCGGTCGCCGATGATGACCTCGGCGCCGCCGCTCTCGACGGTGTCGACGATGGCGAGGTAGCGCTTGTCGGGGATGAGCGGCCCAGAGCCGTACATCGCGCGCTGCCGGCTAATGAAGCGCTCGCGGCCTTCTCCGTCGAGGCGCCACTCGGGACCACGCCAACCCTGGCGGTGATCCTGCTTGTGCGCGCCGTAATAGGCGTTGCCGTAGGAGGCCGCTTCCCACGTGGGCTCGGCCGCGGTCTCGACGGTGATACCGCCGCCGACGAGGAGTCCCTTGTACTTCTTCTCGACGTAGCCCTTCACGTAGTCGCTGTAGTAGGGCATCCGGTCGGGGAAGACCTCCTTGTACGTCTTGGTGACGATCGGCTCCTGCTTGGCAGCGGCGACGTCGGCGGGGCTCGCCAGGCCGTACATCACCATCTTGTCGAGGACGACGTTGCGACGCTCGAGGGCGAGCTTCGGGCGCGAGAGCGGCGAGAAGCGCGTGGGGGCCTTGGCGAGACCGGCGATCGTGGCGGACTCGGAGAGGGTGAGCTCGTCGAGCTTCTTGCCGAAGTAGCGCTGGGCAGCCGCGGCCACGCCCCAGGCGCCGGCGCCGAGGTAGATGTGATTGAGATAGACGGAGAGGATCGCGCGCTTGCTGTACGTGGCCTCGAGGCGGCGAGCCATCACCGCTTCCTTGCCCTTGCGCGATAACGACTTCTCGCCGCCGATGAACTGCTTCGCGACCTGCTGGGTGATCGTCGAGCCACCCTGCGCGAAGTCGCCGGCGGTGACGTTCGCCCACAGGGCGCGTGCGATGCCCTTGAAGTAGATGCCGCGGTGCTCGAAGAACTCGTGATCCTCGACGGCGAGGAACGCGTTCACGAGCGGCTTCGGGACCTTCTCGAACGGCACGAGCTCGCGCCATTCCTTCGCGAACTCGCCGAGCAGGGTGCCATCGGCCGCATACATGCGCGACACGCCGGGGGCGATCTTCGAGTACTCCGAGAGATCGGGCGGCTTGGGCGAGACGACGAGGAAGTAGGTCAGGACGCTGACGCCCACCACGCCGAGCGCGGTGAAGCCGATCAAGAACGCGAAGCCGTACAGCTTCAGGATCCAGAAGAGCACACCACCATCGCGACGATTGGCGATGTCGACGCGCGCACCACGCCGGTTGGTACTTCGAGACGCGCGGGCCTTCACTGCGGGCACATCTAGACACGGGGCAACCGGGAGCGGCAAGTGCTACCCTCCGCGGCGATGAGCGCTCGCTGGCTCCTTGTCGTCGCGGGAGTGGCGATCACGGGTGGAATTGCATGGTTACTCGTCCGCCCGGGTGAGGGCCCCACGACCGCCGCCTCCCGAGATGCCGGCGTGAGCCCGCGGCTGATGGCCGATGCGCCCCGGATCGCGACGCCCACGCCCCTGCCCCCGACCCTCGTGGACGCGGCCGTCGAGGCACCCGACGAGGCGCCGGCGCTACCCGCCCTGGTCGAGGACGCGGCGCCGCCGGTCGAGATCGGGGAGCAGGCCTTCGACCGCGAGACGCGCGATGCGGACTGGGCCCCCGCAAAGGAGCGCGAGCTCGATCGTCGCCTGGGCCGGCTCGATCAGCGCCCCGGCCGGGTGGAGTGCCGATCGCGCCAGTGCCGCATGACGTTCATGGGCGGCGAGGATGCCCTCGCGAAGACGATGGCCGTCCTCGACAGCACCAAGGGGCTGCAGGGCTTCGTCGAGAATCAGCTCCTGTCGATCGTGCGGCAGGCCGACGGCACGATGGAGCTGCGCGTGTACGCCTCGTTCGCGAGGTGATAGAACGACGCCGTGCTCGACGGTCTCTTCGTGGCGCCCGCGGTGGCGGCGATCGGTGAAGCGCTCGCCTCCGCGCACGCCGAGGGCACGATCGCCGTCCTGGGCAACGCGCGCATCGCGAAGGGCCTCGCGGCCTCGCGCGAGGTGGTGACGGAGCTCGCCGCGCAACCGCCGGGCTCGCTCGCCGCGGTGGTCGGGACGCAGGCCGACGTGTCGACGCTGCGTGACTGGTCACGCGTCGTCCGCGATGGCGGGGCGATCGTGCTGGTCGATCGCGGCCCCGCCGCCGATGCCAGCCGCAAGGTGCTCTGCGCCGGCCTGACCGAGCTCGAGCAGCGTCACGCGGGCCGCACCGTCGTCACGAGCGGCCTCGTCACGCACATCTAGGTAGTCGCTTCGTGCGGCTAGACCGCCGCGACGTGCGCCATGTTCGTGCCCCGGATGGTTGGACGCCAAGCCGCCAGGGAACGCCAAGGTCAGACGAGATTCATGGCGCTACGCGCGCTCAGGGCGTGTGCTCGATCGGGGCGGCTTCCGGGGACACGCGTGAACAAATGCGGCCGCGCGCAGCGCTCCCCTTCTGACCTTGGCGTCTGGGGCGACTTGGCGTCCAAACTCCGATCAAGCCCGGCGTCGACGAGACGAATGCGTCAATCAGCGTCGCGCATGTACTCGCAGCGCGGCGATTCGATGTGCGGCGTCATCCACGACACGTTGAGCAGCTGGTCGAGCAGGAACCGGAAGTTCCCGTAGGACGCGACGAAGAAGTCCATCTTGCGCTGCTTGATGCCGCCGCCCGTATCGTCGGCGCGGACGCAGCCATCGTGGATCGAGCCGTCGGGCAGCGGCAGGCCGTCGAACTCGGGGATGTACAGCGGCTCGCCGATCGCGATCACCGTCGGATCCACCGCCACACTCTTGAACGGAACGAGCGGGCGCGGCCCGGCCCCACGACCGAACGGATGCTCCTTCACGTCGAGCTGCTCGAAGCACGTGCCGTAGCCGAAGCCGCACTTGCCCTTCGTGTTCACGATGCGCCCGTCCATCATGATCCCCGAGCCTTCCATGCGCAGGGACCACGCGAAGCGCTCCGGCACGCGACCGAAGAAGAACCCCTCGCGCGTGTACAGCTCGGTCCACGTATCGGAGCGGACCTTCTCCTTGCGACCGGCGCGCGGTGAGGCCGCCATGTCCTGGTAGTCGCTCTCGAGCGCCAGCCAGTAGAACCGCAGGGCCCAGCCCAGCTCGTCGACGAGCGGGTAGCCGCAGCACAGCTTGTTCTTGCCGCGGAACGTCGACTTGGCCTGGAGCTGGACGTCCTCTTTCGCGAGCTTGCTGTCGTCCGCCCGCACGCTGCCCGCCGCGACCAGGATTGCGATGACAGCCAGGGGGACGCGCACGGTGCGATCGTAGCGTACAAGGTCGGGGTGCACATCCGCGAGCTTTCCGCCGCCGACGCCTCCTGCGGCGGCAAGGCTCGTCACCTGGGCCTCTTGATCGCTGCCGGCCTGCCCGTCCCCGCTGGCTTCGTGGTGTTGCCCGGCGCGACGCCCGACGAGGTCACGACCGCCCTCGACGATCTCGACGGGGCGCGCCTCGCCGTGCGCTCGTCATCGCCGCTCGAGGACGCGGTCACCGGGGCCGGCCCTGGCGTCTTCGAGTCCATCGTCGACGTCGCGCCCGCCGATGTGTGGTCGGCGCTCGAGCGCGTTCGCGCGAGTGCGCAGTCCGACGCCGCGCGTCGCTATGCGCAGAAAACAAGTCCGACTGATTTTTTGCACGACTCGCGCGTAAATCAGGTCGGACTTGATTTCGCCGTGATCGTGCAGCGGTTCATCCCCGGCTCGCGCATCACGATCTACACGCGTCCGCCCGAGGACGCGGCGGGTACCGCGGCGTGGATCCAGCCTGCCGATGGCGAGGCGAGCGCGGTCCTGCGCGAGCCCATCGGTGGCATCGAGCAGGATCCGCGGGTGGAGATCGCCTTGAAGGCCGAGCGCGCGATCGGCGCGACCGGAGGTGCCGATGTGGAGCTCGTCGACGACGGGACCGCGCTGTGGGTGGTCCAGGCGCGCCCTATCGTGCGGGCGGCGGCACGCGTCGTGGCCCAGCGCCCGCCCGCGATCGTGCTCGCGCCCCTCGTCGCGGATGGCCGCACGTGGCGCTGGGACGTCACGCACAACCCCGATCCGCTCTCGCCCGCGCAGACCGGCCTCGTGGAGCTCGTGGAGCGCGCCGGCGTCGCACCGTGGTCGATGCGCGTCGTCGGCGGCTACCTGTATTCCGCCGTCCGCGGCGCGCCGCCCGCGGCCGTGGCGACCGCACCTGATGTCGGCGACATCGAAGCGCGAATGGCCGCCGTGCTGTCCGGACCGCCGCGTGAGGGCGTATCGCTCTCGCTCGCGGAGGCCCTCGAACGCTACGTCGCCTTCTATCGCATCTGGGCGAACGAGCTCGCGCCCCTCGTGTCCGCAGAGAAGCGAGAGCACGTCGCGATGGGCGCGCGCCCATCGTCGGTCGAGGCCACGTTGTTCGCGGCGGCGCGCGGCGAGGTGAGCGAGGACGTGGCGATGGCACGCCTGGGCGTGCTCGCGCCCGCGTGGGACGTGGCCGTGCCGACGTTCGCGGAGACCCCCGCGCTGGTGCGAGACGCGATCGCCCGTGCGCGCCTCGTGGCCGCACTCGAGTCGCCGGCGGCATCGAACCCGGCCGCTCCCATCGCCGACCTGGCCGAGCGCGACGACTTCTGGTTCGCGCAGGCCCAATGGCTGGTCCGGCGGGCCCTCCGAGAAACCGTGAGCGCGATGGGGATCGATCCCGACGATGCCGCGTGGCTGCCGCTCGACGATCTGGCCGAAGGACATGTGCTGGATCCCACGCAGGCACGGCGGCGGGCGGCGGCAGCAAGAGCGGCGAACACGCGAGCGGCGGCGTGGGAGATGCCGATCGAAGTGCCCGAAGTCGAAGCGAAAGCGCGTGAGGCCCTGCGCGGTTACGGATCCGGCGGCTCGATCACGGGGCGGGTGGTGCGGTTCGCATCGCTAGCGGGTGCGATCGCGGTGGGACCGCGAGATGTCATCGTGACTCGCGCAGTTACGCCCGCACTGGCCGTGCTCGTGGTCGGCTGCGGCGCCCTCGTCAGCGAGACGGGCGGACCGCTGGATCACGGCGCGGCGCTGGCGCGCGAGCTCGGGATTCCCTGTGTCGTCGGCTGTGAAGGCGCCTTCAGCGCGCTAACCGACGGAATGCTCGTGACGGTGGACGGCGCTACGGGCGCGGTCTACTCGTCGTCGTCGTCGTAATCGGGCTCGTTCGGATCGGTATCGTCCGGCTCGTCGGGCTTGTCCGCAGGGAGCGGCGTGCCGAGGCCCGCGTTCACTCGTTCGCGCAAGTCTTTGCCGACCTTGAAGAAAGGAAGCCGCTTCTCGGCGACGTGGACCGTCTCTCCGGTACGCGGGTTCCGACCTTCGTAAGCCTTGTACTTACGCACGGTGAAAGAGCCAAAGCCGCGAATCTCGATGCCTTCGCCGCGTTCAAGCGCTTTCACCATCGAGTCGAAGATGGTGTTGACGATCGCCTCCGCCTTACCAGCCGGGAGCTTCAATGTCTCGGAGATTTTCTCGATGAGCTCGGACTTGGTCACCCGTAACTCCGCGTTACTTAACGATAGGCTACGCAACCCGGTGTAGTGATGGCAAGGCTAAAGCCGCGGAATCTCGTCATGGCCCTTCGTTTACTGCCGGGATGGTCTGGGGGGCAGTCGAGGTAATGGCTCGATATGACATGGGAAACTGGTAAGTTTGGCACCGGTGGCGGGCATAGAAGTCCACGAGATCCCGCCACGTGATTTTCCCCTTTTCGATCGCAAATCGGAGGGATTGGCCCATCGCGGGGGCGCAGGGCTCCCTTGTTGTGAGGCCAACATGACCGCGGCCGACCCGTGGATCGATACCCACCGCGGTCGGTGGAACCTGCCCGACATAGAAGCTCTGAAGCGGTGTTAGGTCGAGCGTCTCGACGGCGGTGATGGCGATCGCGAGGTCTCCACGGAAGCGACACTCGGCGCGCGTGACCGAGTCGCCCTTGGCGATCACCATCGCGTTGTGCGCGATCGCGGGCACGCTTCCGCAGTCACTCGCGGGGAGGATCTGCGTGACAACGCGGTAGCCGACGTCGTGGCCCGTCGTGTTCGCGACGGTGAGCGCGAGCGTGTCGTCGATGCGAACCGCGGTGATGGAGAGGCCCGCGAGCGTGAGTGCTGGTTGTCCTACCTCCACCACATGCCGGACCGCATCCACGCGATACGGCAGCTCGCTCGACATCTCCTCGATCGAGGGCGTGCGCACGCCCGCCGCCGCGGCGTCCTTCGCGAGGAAGTCCAGGTAGACGCTCTGCGACTCCGTGGATTGCGAGAGGAGGTCCGTGCCGTATCCGATGGCGGCGGGTGGTGGGGCTTTCGGCGGCAGATCGATGGATCCGCAGAAGCGAAGGGACGTCATTGCAAGAACTAACGTCGCGCCGCCGGCGATCACCGCCATCCGGAACTGTCCGTCGGTGATCACCACGTAGTCCACGATACACGCGCTACGGGCCAGACGTTGCCACGTGCGAAAAGATTGACTCGATCAACGTCTGGGAGCGTAATCGGTCCAGATGAGGGCCGCCCAGCACTTGCTGACGTCGCGACTGGCAGCCCTCCTGCTCGCGGCGGTGACGCTGGTTGCGGTGGCGGGGCGAGATCAGGTCGCCCACGCCGATCGCATCTCCGAGCTGTCGACGCAGCTGTCGAGCTCGAGCGAGAAGTCCCGGCTCGCGGCGGTGACCTCGCTCGCGCGCCTCGGCGACAAGAAGGCGCTGAAGGCGCTCGTCGGCGCGCTCTCGGATCCGAATGCTCGTGTTCGGTCGGTGGCGGCGGCAGGCCTCGGGAAGCTCGGTCACAAGGCGGCGCTGCCGGCCCTGACCGCGGCCGCCAAGGATGATGTCGACGCCGACGTGCGGGCGCGCGCGAAGGAAGCCGCCCAGTTGGTCGCGAAGGCGGCCAAGCTGCCGGATCCGTTCGCCGTGGTTGCGACGACGCCAGCCGCCAAGCCGTCCAAAGTCGTCCGCTCGTCGGGTGGCCGGGCCGGGTTCGGCAACGAGCCCCGCGCGCTCGAGGCGGCCCCCGAGGTGTACGTGCTCGTGAACTCGTCGACCGACGACTCGCCGGGCGGGAAGACCAACGCCAAGGAGCGCAAGGTCCACGAGGACGTGCTGAAGGCGGCCCTGACGTCGGCCTGCCGCAGCCACACCGCCATGACGACGGTGGCGGCGGACGCGAAGCGCCTGAGCATTCCCGAGCGCCACATCGACATCTCGGTGACCAAGCTCACCGTGACGCAGGTCGGTACGCAGATCGAGATCGAGGCGCAGCTCCGGCTCGCGATCTCCGACGACAACGGCAAGATGCTCTCGTTCCTGTCGGGCGGCGCCAAGGTGCAAGTGCCCAAGCGCACGTTCAATGCGAAGTACCTCCCGGGGCTGCGCAAGGAAGCCCTCGAGAGCGCGCTGACCGGAATGTTCGACAAGCTCGTCGGGCAGCTTCGTACTCGTTCATCGTCGTAGTCCGGTAGGAGCCTGCTAGGCTCCTCACGATGTCGAGGCTGGTCGCCGCTATCGCGCTCGCCGCGATCGCATCGGGCGTGGCCTGGGCGCAACCGACCGGCGTGGTGACGAAGGCGCCCGTGCCCCTCGTGGCGGTGGCCCCCGAGTATCCGCCGGCGGCGTTCGCGGCGAAGCAGGAGGCGCGGGTCAAGGTCCGCCTCTACATCGACGAGAACGGCCTCGTCACGAAGGTCGACGTCCTCGAACCCGTGGGCAATGGCTTCGACGAGGCGGCGCAGGCCGCCGCGATGCAGTACGTGTTCGAGCCGGCCGAGATCGATGGCAAGCCGAGTGCGATCACCGTCGATACGGCCATCAACTTCACCATCGAGGAGCAGCTCGTCGAGGAGCCGCCACCTCCCCCGCCACCGGTGGAGACCGCGGAGGTGGACACGGGCCCACCAAATCACGCGGGCCGGATGGAAGCGCCGATCACCCTCCAGGGCGAGGTCCTCGAGCGCGGGACGCGCCGGAAGCTCGCGGGCGTGATCGTCTCGATCGCCGAGCTCGGGCTCGATGCGATCAGCGGCGAGGACGGGACGTTCTACTTTCACGGCGTCGCGCCGGGCGAGTACCAGGTGCTCGCGGTCGACTCGAAGTACGACCGCCTCTCGCGGCCGGTGACGATCGGGAAGCGCGAGGCCATCGAGGTGCGGCTGTGGATGCGGCCCGTCGGAGGCAATCCATATCAGACGATCGTCGAGGGCGAGCGCGAGGTGCTCGAGGTGACGCGGCGAACGCTGCAGCGCCAGCAGCTCACCAGCGTGCCGGGGACGTTCGGCGATCCGATCCGGGTGGTGCAGACGCTGCCGGGCGTGAACCGCGCCCCCTTCGGCCTCGGCCTCCTGCTGGTCCGCGGTAGCAATCCCGATGACACGGGCATCTACGTCGATGGCCACGAGGTGCCGTCGCTGTTTCACTTCCTCGGCGGGCCGTCGATCTTCAACGCCGAGATGCTCGAGTCGATCGACCTCTACCCCGGAGGGTTTCCCGGTCGGTTCGGCCGCAAGCACGGTGGCGCGGTCGCGCTGGAGCTGCGCCCGTCGAAGAGCGATGGCATCCACGGCTCGGCGAAGGTCGACTTCCTCGATGCGGGAATGTATCTGCGGGCGCCGATCACGAAGGACCTGTCGATCGCGGTGTCGGGCCGACGCTCGTACGTCGACGCGTTTCTCGGCTTCGTGCTGCCCGAGCCAGCGGAGGGCTCGCAGCGGATCGTGACGCCCGTCTATTACGACTACGCGGGGCGCGTCGACTACGACCTGCACGACAACGGACGCGTCGGACTGTTCGTCATCGGCTCGTCGGACACGCTGCGAGTGCTGAACAGTGACGCCGACCAGAACACGTCGGTGAACGTCGGCGCGGCGGTGAAGTTCCTGCGCGTGATCGGCTCGTATGCGCGGTCACTCGGCGGCGATCTGAAGCTGACGCTCTCGCCGGCGTGGGGCCGCGACTCGCTCACGTTTTCGGGAGCGCAGGCGGAGGCGGCCGGGCCATTCACGAGCGTGGGCATCGTGAACAACACGCTGTCGTATCGCGCGCGGGTGTACGGGCGCCTGAATGATCATCTCGTCCTCGATACGGGGCTCGACGTCCTGTCGCGCATCACCCGCTACGAAGCGCTCGTGCCGCTCGATGACAACCTGATCAACTCGCAAGGCGTCGACATCGAGCCGGAGCAGGTGTTTCGCGGGACCTCGTCGCTCGGTGCCGGTGCGTACATCGATCTGGGCATCGATGTCAGCGAGCGCCTGAAGCTGGTCACGTCGTTGCGTCTCGATAGCTATCTGATCGAGGGCAAGGACCGCTTCTCGATCAATCCGCGCCTGGTGGCGCGCTACAAGGTGACGAAGGAGCTCACGGCCAAGGCGTATCTCGGCGAGTTCTCGCAACCGCCGCAGCCCGAAGCGGTAGACGCACGGTTCGGCAATCCGAATGTTGGCGTCGAGAACGCGACGCACATGGGGCTCGGCTACGAGTGGAAGCCAAACCGGCTGTGGTCGCTCGACAGCGAGATCTACTGGGTGCGGCGCCGCGACGTCGTGGTGTTCACGCAGGACACCGTGGCGAACGACGACGGCACGTTCACCAACGTGAACTTCAGGAATGGCGGACGCCGCGACTCCTATGGCCTCGAGCTGATCATCAAGCGCGAGATCAGCGCCCGTGCCTTCGGCTGGGTCTCGTACACGTACTCGAAGGCGCGGCAGCGCGGCCTCGACTCCAACGAGTGGTTCGCGACGGCCTTCGACCAGCCGCACGTGATGAACGCGGTGGCGAGCTACAAGCCGGGCAAGGGCTTCGAGCTCGGCGCGCGCTTCCAGCTGTCCAGTGGCCGGCCCGAGACGCCGATCGTCGGTGCCACCTACGATGCCGACGGCGGCGACTACGATCCCATCTTCGGCGCGACCCGTTCGAAGCGCATGCCGACGTATCGGCAGCTCGACGTGCGCGTCGAGAAGCAGTGGCTCTACGACACGTGGAGCCTCGGGCTCTACCTGGACATCATCAACGTGGCGAACCTGACGAACACCGAGGGCACCGAATACGACTATCGCTATCGCGAGAGCGCGCCGATCACGAGCTATCCGTTCCTGCCGACGCTCGGCATCCGGGGGACGTGGTGAAGCGCCTGTTCCTCCTCGGCGCGATCAGCGCGTGCGCCTCGTTCCCCGATCCCGACGTGGTGGTGGATCTGCGGATCCTCGCGATCACGGCCGATCCGCCGGAACAGGTGATCGATGTCGATCTGAATGCGGTCGATCCGGCGGCCATCCTCGCGCAGCTCCAGCCCACCGAGGTCTGCGCGCTGGTGGCGGAGCCCGATCGCGAGCGCGCCCTCAAGTGGTCGATGACGCTGTGCGCCCTCGATGGCGACGAGCGCTGCGGTGAGCCCGACGACGACGACGAGGATCAGACGCCGCTACCCACGATCTTGCTCGAGGAGGGCATCCAGCCCGACTACGAGACGACGCCCGTGCTGGGCCCGGATGATCGGATGTGCACGACGATCCCGCCGTCGCCGGATCAGCTCGCGATCATCGGCGCGGCGCTCGAGCGCGCAGACTTCGGGGGCGTGGGCGGCATCGACTACGGCGTGTCGTTCGCCGTGGTGGG
>LNFM01005335.1_pt1 | contig 22395 bp, 27 predicted proteins | sample 596031 | NCBI WGS metagenome assembly LNFM01 (sample SAMN04254537, study PRJNA301005) | activated carbon metagenome | isolation source: dual media filters at the Ann Arbor, Michigan drinking water treatment plant | place: USA: Ann Arbor | reverse complement strand
GTTATTTGAATTGGTTGCTGGCGTCGGCGTGAGCGGACGCACCGATTGCCCCCACCCTAGCCCTCCCCCGGCCAAGCCGGGGGAGGGGACGTACCCCCGCGCGCGCCACGAACCATCGGCACTCCCTCCTCCCTTCAGAGAAAGGTGTTACGCGTTATTTGAATTGGTTGCTGGCGTCGGCGTGAGCGGACGCACCGATTGCCCCCACCCTGGCCCTCCCCCGGCCAAGTCGGGGGAGGGGACGTACCCCCACACGCGCCGCGAACCATCGGCACTCCTTCCTCCGGCTTGGCCGGGGGAAGGCTGGGATGGGGGCCAGGCGCTCGCCATCGCCGCGCACGGCCTGCAGGCCGCCATTCACCTTCAACCCGGCCTGGAGGCCGCCTGATGTCCGGATACCCTGTCCTCGACGATTTCGTCGGCAACACGCCGCTGGTCAGTCTCAAGCGCCTGCCCGGCAAGACCACCAACGTCGTGCTGGCCAAGCTCGAAGGCAACAACCCCGCAGGTTCGGTCAAGGATCGTCCGGCGCTTTCGATGTTCCTGGGGGCGGAAGCGCGCGGCGAGATCAAGCCCGGCGACGTCCTGATCGAACCCACCAGCGGCAACACCGGCATCGCGCTCGCCATGGTCGCGGCCATGCGCGGTTATCGCATGGTGCTGGTGATGCCCGAGGATCTGTCGATCGAACGGCGCCAGACCATGGCGGCCTTCGGCGCCGCCTTCGTTCTGACCCCGAAGGAAGGCGGCATGGAGCGGGCGCGCGACATCGCCTTCGAAATGCAGGCGCGCGGCGAAGGCCGCATCCTCGACCAGTTTTCCAACCCGGACAATCCGCTCGCGCACTACCGCGGCACCGGGCCGGAGATCTGGCGCGATACCGGCGGACGCATCACCCATTTCGTGAGCAGCATGGGTACCACCGGCACCATCATGGGCTGTTCGCGCTTCTTCAAGGAACAGAACGCGGCGTTGCAGGTGATCGGCTGTCAGCCCACGGATGGTTCGCGCATTCCCGGGATCCGCAAATGGCCCGAAGCCTATCTGCCGAAGATCTTCGACCGCGCGCGCGTGGACCGCGTGATCGAGGTGGACCAGAACGACGCCGAGGAGACCGCCCGACGGCTCGCTCGCGAAGAGGGCATTTTCTGCGGGCCGTCTTCCGGAGGTGCTACCTGGGCTGCGCTGCAGGTTTCGAAGGAAGTGGAGAATGCGGTCATCGTCACGATCATCTGCGACCGTGGTGACCGCTACCTCTCCACCGGTGTCTTCGGCTAGCTAGTTCGGCAACGACCAGCGCTCCGGCCCGCGCCACAGGTTGGCGAGCAGCAGTTCCCGACGGAGCGCGAACTCCTTCGGCAGCTTGTCGTACAGGCGGATGAAGAGCTCCTCGTGCAGGAGCAGTTCGCGCACCCATTCGTCACGATGGAGCACCATCGCCTCGCTGAAGGCTTCCTGCACGGTTTCCGGCAGGCCGTCCCATTCGATCTCGTTCGAGGAAGGCATCCAGCCGATCGGGCTCTCGACGGCGGGCGATTGACCGCGGCAACGCTCGATGACCCACTTCAGCACACGCATGTTCTCGCCGTAGCCGGGCCACAGGAAACGGCCATCGGCGGTCTTGCGGAACCAGTTCACGCAGAACACGCGCGGTGGCTTGGCGAGCTTGCGGCCCATCGTCAGCCAGTGATCGAAGTAGTCGGCGATGTGGTAGCCGCAGAACGGCAGCATGGCGAACGGATCGCGGCGCACTTCGCCAACCTTGCCCACCGCTGCAGCCGTGGTTTCCGAGCCCATGGTCGCGGCGAGATACACGCCGTCCATCCAGCTGAAGCTCTCCACGATCAGCGGCATGGTGGTGCTGCGTCGCCCGCCGAACAGGAAGGCGGAGATCGGCACCCCCGCGGGGTTTTCCCACTCGGGATCGAGCGAAGGGCATTGCGATGCCGGCACGGTGAACCGCGCGTTCGGGTGCGCTGCCTTGCGGCCGCAATCCGGCGTCCACTCCTGGCCCTGCCAGTCGATGAGCTTGGGCGGTGGCGTCTCGGTCATGCCTTCCCACCACACGTCACCGTCGGGCGTGAGCGCGACGTTGGTGAAGATGCAGTTCGCCCGCAGCGTGTCCATCGCGTTCGGATTGGACTGATACGAAGTCCCTGGTGCCACGCCGAAGAAGCCGTACTCCGGATTGATCGCACGCAGTTGCCCATCGGGCCCGGGGCGAATCCATGCGATGTCGTCGCCGACCGTGGTGACCTTCCACCCGGCAAAGGCGGGCGGTGGGATGAGCATCGCGAAATTGGTCTTGCCGCAGGCGCTCGGGAACGCCGCGGCGACGTAGCTCTTGTGGCCTTCGGGCGATTCGACACCGAGGATCAGCATGTGCTCGGCGAGCCAGTCCTGGTCACGCCCCATGGTCGAGGCGATGCGCAGCGCCAGACATTTCTTGCCGAGCAGGGCATTGCCGCCGTACCCGCTGCCGAACGACCAGATCGCGCGCTCTTCGGGGAAGTGCACGATGTACTTGTGATCCGGGTTGCAGGGCCAGGGGACGTCCTTCTGGCCCGCAGCGACCGGCATGCCGACGGAATGCAGGCACGGCACGAACTCGCCGTCGGTGCCCAGCGCGTCGAGTGCCGCGCGCCCCATGCGCGTCATGATGCGCATGCTCACGACCACATAGGCCGAGTCGGTAAGCTGCACGCCGATGCGCGACAGCGGCGAGCCGATCGGGCCCATGGAGAACGGCACCACGTACAACGTGCGGCCGCGCATGCAGCCGTCGAAGAGGCGCGCGAGCGTGATCTTCATCGCGTCGGGCGCCATCCAGTTGTTGGTGGGCCCCGCGTCTTCCTTGCGAGCGCTGCAGATGAACGTGCGATCTTCGACCCGTGCCACGTCGCCCGGGTCCGAGCGCGCAAGAAAACTTGCCGGACGTTTCGTCGCGTCGAGGCGCAGGAACGTTCCACTGGCCACCAGCGCATCGCACAGCGCGTCGTATTCCGCCTTCGACCCGTCGCACCAGTGGATGCGATCCGGCTTGGTGAGGGCTGCGACCTCGGCGACCCAGCGCTTCAACTGCGCATGCTGGACGTGGTTGGGACTGTCCACGTCGGTCGACGGGCCCGGAATATTATCTATATGCATCAATGCCCTCCGTGGCGACCCTCGGGCTCGGGTGCGTCTTTTTGGTCGTGGGATGCTACCACCATCCTCTGGAATCGTCAGGTTTGAAGGCTTCCCCGGAGGCCCGTCGGCCATGCCGTGAGATAGAATCCGCCGCTTCCTGCACGACCGCCGCATGACCCCCACGCTCGTTTTCGATATCGAGACCATCCCCGACGTGGCCGGGCTCCGCCGTTTGAACGGCGACGGACCGGATGTTCCGGATGCGTTGGTGGCGGAACGCGCTTTCGAGGCCCGGCGCGCAGTGACCGGCAACGATTTCCTGCCGCTGCATCTGCATCGGGTAGTGGCGATCTCGTGCGCGTTGCGCGACCGCGACAGTTTTCGTGTCTGGTCGCTCGGCGAGCCCGGCGAACCGGAAGCGCAATTGATCCAGCGTTTCTTCGACGGCATCGAGCGCTATACGCCGCAGCTCGTCTCGTGGAACGGCGGCGGCTTCGATCTGCCGGTGCTGCACTACCGCGGTCTCGTCCATGGCATCGTCGCGCGGCGCTACTGGGACCTGGGCGAGGACGATCGCGAGTTCAAGTGGAACAACTACATCAGCCGCTATCACATGCGCCACCTCGATCTCATGGACCTGCTCGCCATGTATCAACCACGCGCGGCAGCACCGCTCGATGCGCTGGCGCAGCTGATGGGCCTGCCGGGCAAGATCGGCATGGAAGGCTCCAAGGTGTGGGCGGCATATCAGGCCGGTGAGATCGAGGCCATCCGCAACTATTGCGAAGCGGACGTCGTCAACACCCATCTCGTCTTCCTGCGCTTCCAGCAGATGCGTGGAACGCTCGATCGCGAGGCGCACCAGCGCGAGGTGGATCTCGTGCGCGACACCCTGGCCAAGACATCCGGCGCGCACTGGAAGGAGTTCCTGGATTTGTGGGGCGCGTGAGTGCGGCAGGTGACTTGAGCGATCGCGCACCCACCCCGGCGCAGACGGTGGAGGTCGAATCCCTCGACCACGAGGGCCAGGGTGTGGCTCACGTGGACGGCAAGGTCGTCTTCATCGAAGGGGCATTGCCCGGCGAGACTGTCGAGATCGCGATACGACGGCGCAAGCCCGCGTACGAGGTCGCCACTACGGTGCGCGTGGTTCGGGCGAGCAGCCAACGCGTCGTGCCGCGCTGTGCGCATTTCGGCGTCTGCGGCGGTTGCAGCATGCAACACGTCGATCCGCGCGCGCAGGTGGCGGCGAAGCAGCGGGTGCTGGAGGACAGTTTGCAAAGAATCGGGCCGGTCAAACCCGAATGCATCCTGCCGGCGGTGCACGGACCGACCTGGGGTTATCGCTACCGCGCTCGGCTGTCCGTGCGTGATGTGCGCAAGAAAGGCGGCGTGCTGGTCGGTTTCCACGAGAAGCGCAGCAGCTATGTGGCCGACATGCGCGAGTGTCACGTCGTCCCGCCGGATGTGTCGGCCATGCTGGTACCGCTGCGGGCCCTGGTGGAGTCGCTCACGATTCGCGACCAGATGCCGCAGATCGAGCTCGCCATCGGCGATGCCGTCACGGTACTCGTCTTCCGCAATCTGGCGCCGCTGACCCGGACCGACGAGCAGGTACTTCGCTCGTTCGCGGATCGATACCGGGTATGCATCTACCTGCAGTCGAAAGGGCCGGATACGGTGGTGCGCCTGCATCCCGTGGACGCGCCGGAGCTCGACTACCTGCTGCCTGAGTTCGACCTGCGGCTGCCTTTTTCGCCAGCCGAGTTCACACAGGTGAACCACGCCGTCAATCGCGTCCTGGTACGGCGCGCGATGGCGCTGCTGGATCCACGGCCCGGTGAGCACATCGCCGATCTGTTCTGCGGGCTCGGCAACTTCTCGCTGGCGATCGCACGGAGCGGGGCCCGGGTGCTCGGGGTCGAAGGCAGTGCGGCTCTCGTCCGGCGGGCGCAGCAGAACGCGGCCACGAACGGACTGAGCGATGTCGCGCGTTTCGTTGCGGCGGATCTGTTCGCCGTGACCGCGGACGATATCGCCGGCTGGGGGCGTCTGGACAAGCTGCTGATCGATCCGCCCCGCGACGGCGCCATTGCGCTGGTCAAGGCTCTGGCCGAACCGTTTCCGCGACGGATCGTCTACGTGTCCTGCAGCCCGGGCACGCTCGCCCGCGACGCTGGGGTGCTCGTCAATGTCCACGGGTACCGCCTCGCGGCCGCAGGCGTGATCAACATGTTCCCGCACACCTCGCACGTGGAATCGATCGCGCTGTTCGAGAAATGAAAAGGGCAGCCGCAGCTGCCCTTTGAAGCGAGGCCTGCAGATGCGTCAGTCGCGCTCGCCCCCGAAGGCCATCAGAAGCTGCAGCAGGTTCGCGAAGATGTTGAACAGGCTGATGTAGACGCCGGTGGCGGCCATGATGTAGTTGGTCTCGCCGCCGTTGACGATGCGGCTCACGTCGTGCAGCAGGAACAGCGAGAACACCACGATGACCAGCGCCGAGATCGTCAGCGCGAGCGCCGGCAGCTGCAGGAACATGTTGGCGACCAGCGCGATCAGCAGCACGATCATGCCCACGAACAGGAACTTGCCCATGAAGCTGAAATCGCGCTTGGTCGTGGTGGCGATGGTGCTCATGGCGATCATGATGCCGCCGGTGCCCAGGGCCGCGAGCCCCACGAGCTGCGGGCCGTTCTTCAACGCGAGTGCATAGTTGAGCAGCGGCCCCAGCCAGGCGCCCATCAGGAAGGTCATGCCGAGCAGCAACGCCACGCCCAGACCGCTGTTGCGGTTCTTGGCGATCGCGAACTGCAGGCCGATGACGGCGCCGATCATCACGAGCGACGACATGATCGGGCTCGCCATGAACACGCCCGCGAAGGACATGCCGACCATTGCCCCGACCACCGTGGGCACCATCGTGAGGGCCAGCAGGAGGTAGGTGTTGCGCAGGACCTTGTTGCGCTCGGCCGACAGGGCACCAGCGCCGCTGTTCAGGACTTGTAGATCTGGTTGCATTGGGGGACCCCCGAAAGGTGACGTTGTTACGGGCGTAAGACTACGGAATCAAAGGTTAAGTTTCAACCGAGTCGCCCCGGGCTGACGGCGATGTCCGTTATCATTCGTTACAGAGTCCGGAGAGGTGGCAGAGTGGTCGATTGCACCGGTCTTGAAAACCGGCAGGGGCGCAAGCTCCTCGTGGGTTCAAATCCCACCCTCTCCGCCAATAAATAGGGGCTGTCCTGGTGCGGTCAAGTATCCCCGCTCACCGTATCCGCCCAGCAGTTCGGCGTCTCGTACAGGCGGACGCGCTCGAGCCTCAGGTGGTTGCCATAGCGGTCCTGGTAGGCCGGTTCGAGCAGGCGGAAGGCGGTGGCGGCCAGATGTTCCGCCGTGGGCGGCGCATCGAACAGGACGGTGCGATGGCCCGGCAGTGACTCGAGAAACTCGACCACGGCCCGATCCTCCCGATACGCGAGGAATGCGTGGTCCCAGACATCCGCCACGACACGCGCGGCAATGGACTTCACTTCGGAGAAGTCCATGACCATCGCCTGGTTGGCGGCACCTTCGGTCTTGATCAGGTCACCGGAGAGCGTGACCTCGAGCGCGTAACGGTGGCCGTGAAGATGGCGGCACTGGCTGTCGTGCGCGGGAATGCGGTGCCCGGCGTCGAACTCCAGCCGGCGGGTGATGCGCATGACTGCAGGGTCGGCGAAAAAAAACCGCCCGAGTATACCACCCGCATTCCGGCACCTTCGCGGTGCCGGATCTCGTTGCCGTCAGGCCTGCCGCGGCAGCGAAGTCGTGCGGCGGGTGCCGTTGCGGCGGGTCGATCCGCGGGTCCCGGAGGCCTGCGACTTCAACGTGCGGTACAGCGTGGGGCGCGAGCTCTTCAGGTAGGAAATCACCTCGAAGTCCCCACGGGAGATACGGCCAATATCGATCTTGTCGATGTGCACCAGGCGCAGCAGCTGTTGCACCGGCTTCGGCATGCTGCGGCCGCTTTCATAGCGCGAGCCGCCGCTCTGGGTCACGCCGATCATGCCCCAGAACTCCTGCTGGTTGAGACCGAGTTTCTGCCGGATATCGCGCGGGTTGGGTGTCTTGTCTGAGATCTTCATGCGGGAGCCTCGATGCGTGGGCGGCGCGGATGCCGTCGCCATCAGACGCTTTGTCCGCGGGGTTTGCCGACAAGTTCCGCGCGACCCGCAATCGACCGGCGGATCGCCACACCGCCCCCGCCAAGGGGCGGTGTGGCCGCCGATCTCATCCCTGCGTCATGGCCTGCGGTACTCGATTCCGTACCGGGCATAGATCGCCGTCATGGTGCCGTCGGCGATCAGTTGCTCGAGGGCCTTGTTGATGGCAGCGACCATGGGCTCGTCGCCACGGCGCACGCCGACGGCGAGCGTCCATTCCATGTCGGCCTCGCCCTCGTAGGCATGGGCGAACCGGAGGCTGCTGCCCGGGTGGTTGTGGATGTAGTACTGAACGGAGTTGACCGAGATCGCAGCGGCGGCGAGCTCGCCCTTTTCCAGGTCTTCCAGCATGTCGTCCTCGAACGCGTAGGGCGACGTGTTCCAGCCCCGCTTGTTGAGGATCATGCTCGCCGTCGAGTTCAGCATGACACCCATCTTGCGTCCGGGCACCACCTTGCCGAAATCGACTATGTCGTCCTGGCCCTTGGCCGTCGCCAGCGCCACGCCGCCCTTCGCGTAGGGTGCCGAGAGCTTGACCTTGGAGTCGTCCTCCAGGCCCTGGACGATGAAGTCCATCTTGAGGTCGCAGTCGACCAGGCGCGCCTTGTAGGACGGGATGATCCACTTGGCCTCGAACTCGACGCCGAGCTGCTTCGCGAGCGCGCGTCCGAGGTCGATCTGGAACCCCTGTACATCGCCGGAGCGCTTGGCGTAGGGCAGGGCATCGGGATTGGCGCAGATCGACAGGATGTTGCGCTCCTTCACCTCGGCGAGGGGCCGGGCACCCGCTGCGCCAGCGGCGAGGCAGGCGACTGTGGCGAGCGTCGTGATTACAAGACGGTTCATCATGGTTCCTGGTCCGGGCGTAGCGAGCGGATGAACTTCACGATCTCGCGGATCTGATCGTCGGTGAAGGCGCCGCCGAAGGCCGCCATGCGGCCCGCCTTGCCGTTCTTGATCCGGTCGAACAGGTATTGATCCGAGCGCTCGCTGTTCATGAGTTGCGGACCCTTGCCCGCCTTCCGGCCGTAGTCCTCGTGACAGAAGCCGCAGATGTTGCGGAATGTGTTCTTGGAGCTGAATGCGGGCGCTTCGGGGGCCGCGGCCGGAGCCTTTTCGTCGGCTGCCGGCGACACCGGGATGCCCGCGAAGGACAGCAGGGCAGCGACGATGACGAGAAGGCGATACAGGGGTGGTTTCACTTGCAGGTCCATTCGGATGACAAGACAGATGCGACAACGACTGTGAGACAAAAAGCGGGGACCGAAGTCCCCGCTTTTTTCACTGCTTGACTGTTGACGTACTGCGCCCTTGCGGGAACTGGCATCAGTCCAGCGCAAACACCTTCAGGACACCGCCGTCGGTCGGCATGCTCGCGTAGGGCTCGCCCCACAGATCGCCGTAACCGTCGGTCACGAGGCTGCCCTTGCCCACTTCCACGGCGACGTACTGCTTGCCCTTCGCCAGGTAGGTGATGATGCCGCCGTCGTGCAGGTTGCCGTTGTTGTGGCGCCACAGTACCTTGCCGGTGCTCGCGTCGACCGCGGACAGGTGGCCGTCGGCTTCCGGAATGAACAGCAGGTTGCCGCCGGTCGAGAGCAGCGAGCCGTGCGGGATGCCATTCTTGAAGTCCATCGACCACTTCACCTTGCCGGTGAGCGGATCACGGGCGCGCACGTGGCCCCAGGCCTTTTCGTTGCCCGGGCCGTGCATGGTGAAGTTGGCACCGATGTTGAGCTGAGCCATCGGCTCCAGCACCGGGGTCGTCTTCACGATCTCGAGGTCCATGCACCACTCGTAGCCGACGCGATAGTACAAACCGGTCTTCGGGTTGTAGGTACCCGCGTTCCAGCTGTAGCCACCGGCGATGGCCGGGCACAGGTTGGTGTGCTTGCCCTCGACCATGTCGCGGCGACCGATCAGCTCGCCCGTCTTGGGATCCACACCCTTCACGAAGTTGATGTTGTCCACGCCGGCGTAGACGTTTTGCACCTTGCCGCCGCGGTCGTACACGAACACGTGGCCACCCTTGTTCGGGTGCACCACGTACTTCTTGCCGTCGCGCTCGAGGAAGACGAACTCGCCCATGGACGAATCGAAGTCCCACGCGTCGTGCGGCAGTTCCTGGTGGTAGTTCTTGAGCTCGCCCGTGTCCGGGTTGAGCAGGATGACCGCTGTCGTGTACAGGTTGGCGCCGGGGCGCGGTCCCTTCGTCTGGTATTCCGGACCGGCCCAGTCGTACAGCGGAGCCGGGTTCGCCGTGCCCCACCACACCGTGTCGGTTTCCGGATCGTAGGCGCCAGCCATCCAGCCGCCACCGCCACCGGTCTTCCACGAGTCACCACCCCACGTGTCGCGACGATCCGAAGGTGTGCCTTCGTTGCCGCCGGAGGTGTTGAACGTCCAGACCAGCTGCCCGCTCTTGGCTTCCACGCCGAAGATCGGACCGCGGCCCGGCCACTCGCCGCCTTGCGCGCCGATGATGACCTTGTCCTTCACGAACAGGGGTGCGCCGGTAAAGCCCACGGTGAGCTTCTTCGAGTCGACCAGCTTGGTTTCCCAGTTGAGCTTGCCGGTCTTCATGTCGACGGCGACGAGCTTGCCGTCGAGCGTGCCCATGTAGACGTTGCCGTTGCCGAGCGCGACACCGCGGTTGTAGGGCGAGTGAGTCTGCTTCGCGACCAGGTCCTCGTCGAGCTTCTGCTTGTAGATCCACAGCACGGCGCCGGTGGCACCGTCGAGCGCGTAGAGCTGGTTGTAGGAGCTGGTGTAGTACAGCACGCCGTCGGCGGCGAGCGGGAAGCTTTGCAGGCCGCGGGTGGCACGGGACGGCATGTGCGACCACGCTTCCTTCAGGCCCTTCACGTTCTTGCTGTTGATCTGGTCCAGCGCACTGTAGTGCCACGATTTGAACGAACCGTGGTACGTGGGCCAGTTGGCCGGGTCGGCCTTCAGGATGCTCTCGTGTGTGACGTCGGCGCTGGCCGTTGCCGACCAGACGACGCCGGTGACGGCGGCAAATAGCACGCTCTTCACCGTGAGGCGATTTTCAAGTTTCATTCGACATTCCTCTCGAAGTTGCGGGCGGTAGATTCAAGCGAGTTAGCGCCCAACAAGGTGGTCACCGGTTCGTTGCCGGAGCCTTCTGCCGCGCCGTCGACGTGTTGTTCAACCCCACGCATCGCAGCGAGCGGCCTGGACTATATCAGGCGGGAATCGGCGTGTCACAACGTGTCACAACCACTTGCCGCATCGTGAAATCGCGCGGAAAGCCGCGCCGCTGCTGCATTCGCGAGGAGCGGGCAAGGAGTTTGCCCCCCCTCTGCGGCGCGGGTATAGTCGCGCCGGCTGTCGGGGTGTAGCGCAGTCCGGTTAGCGCGCCTGCTTTGGGAGCAGGATGTCGGAGGTTCGAATCCTCTCACCCCGACCAGATCGCGCTACCAGCGCGCGAGCGAGCGCTACAGTGTGCCCGTAGCTCAATTGGATAGAGCACCGGCCTTCTAAGCCGGGGGTTGCGGGTTCGATTCCTGCCGGGCATGCCATTCCTTGATTTGAAAGCGGGAATTCTCCATACTCCGCCCCCTTCTCACGGCGGTCGGTGCAGGCGAGTTCCGCCTCGGACGTCCGCCGTCGATGGTGGCTGTAGCTCAGCTGGTAGAGTCCCGGATTGTGATTCCGGTCGTCGTGGGTTCGAGTCCCATCAGCCACCCCATCTTCCAGCGCGATGCCCCGGAACGACGCGGATGGCGCTTACGTGGCCAGCGCCAGGGTGAACGCCGCCGCGGCAGCGAGCGCTGCGACCGTGCGCACGTGGTTCCACGCGGTCCAGCCCGGCACGTACCTCGTCCAGGCCGACACTGCGGTCTCGTCGGTGCGCGCGATCCTGGCCAGCTGTTCGTTCCGCGGGACGTTGCACAGCATGGTCACCCCGATCGTGCCCACGAGGTAGAGCACACCGCCGGCGACGAGCAGGGTGCTGGTGTTCGCGCGCCACTCCATCAGCCCGGCGACGATGGCCGCCGCTGACGCCAGTGCCGTGCCGAAGAACGCGCCCAGGAACCAGGGGTTCAACACCACGATGTTGATCGACTGCATCGCCGCGAGGCCTTCTGCCGGTACCAGCCGCGCCAGCGCCTTCATCACGAAGGTGGAAAAGGCGAAGAACACACCGGCGACGAGGCCGCTACCGAGCGCGGCAATCAGCGTGACACCGAGCACCCACGTGGGCATGGAGCGCTAGGCGAGGGCGCCGATGGCAGCCTGGTACATGGGGATCGCTTCCGCGTAGTTGGTCACCGTCACGTTGAGATCCCGCAGCAGGCCGTCCTTGATGCCATAGGCCCAGCCATGAATCGCGAGCTCCTGCCCGCGCTCCCACGCGTCGCGCGCGATCGTCGTCTGGCACACGTTCGCCACCTGTTCCACCACGTTCAGTTCGCAGAGTCGATCCGCCATCAGGGTTTCGTTCCCGATGCTGGCGAGAGCGGCCTCGTGCTTGTGGCGGACGTCCTGCACGTGGCGCAGCCAGTTGTCGCTCAAGCCGATGCGATGGCGGCGCAGCGCCGCGTTCACGCCGCTGCACCCGTAGTGCCCGCACACGATGATGTGCCGCACTTTGAGCACGTCCACGGCGAACTGCAGCACCGACAGGCAATTGAGATCGGTGTGCACCACCAGGTTCGCGACGTTCCGATGGACGAAGAGCTCGCCGGGAAGCAGGTCCACGATCTCGTTCGCCGGCACCCGGCTGTCCGAACAGCCGATCCACAGATACTCGGGCGACTGCTGCCGCGACAGCTTGACGAAGAAATCCGGGTCCTGCTCGACGATGCGCTGAGCCCAGGCCTTGTTCTTTTCGAAGAGATGGTCGAGCGAGCGCATGTACGGGTCCCGGAGGCAGGTTGGTCAGGAGCGTGTCACAGGGCAAGGCAATTGAAAAGCGGTGCCGAGCGGCAGTCAGGTGGCCCCTATCCTTATCTCGTAGTGTTGCGAACGCGCATCGAAGCGGGCCAGGATCGCCCGGGCGTTCGGCGGCACGACGGCGACCTCGTAGTCGTCCCCGGCGAACTGCCGCACCGCCTCGATGGAGTCGAACTCCATGATCGTGATGAACTCCACCTCGGGACCGTTCGGCCGGCGCAGCAGCTGGATACGCCGAAAGCCGGGGATGTGGCGATTCTCGATGCCGACGAAGATCTCCGCCCGCAGCAGCGCCTCGTATGCATCCGCGTTCGCCAGCGTCGTCCAGCCATGCCAGATGCGCGAGATCATGCGGCGGGTTCGTCGCCGCTGCGAGCACCGGCTGTGGCACATTGCCGGCAGATGCAGGCAGTGCGCCGCTCCGCCGGCGGAACGCGGTCCAGCAGTTCCTTGGAGAACTCGGCGGTCGTGCACCAGCACGGGCCGTCGAACGTGCCGGATTGCGCGGGGGCGCAACCGTTCGGCCCGCCGCAGAGGGGGCACACGTTGCTCCGCAAGGGGGTGGGATCGCCGGTGGCCTGCATGCGGGCAATCTAGCGGCGGGGATGGACTGCTGGCAAGCGCGGCCGAGCCCCGGCTCAGTGCTTTCCGGCTCGATCCCGGACCCGCTCCCGATTCTGGCGAACCCTCAGTTTCACGATCCTTTCGATCAGTGCATACGGCATGGGTTGATCCAGGGAGAACTGCAGGTTGCCCTTCGGGCCGGCGTAGGGCGCCAGTTGCTTCTCGAGCGCAGGAGTCCCTCGTACCGGTGGGTACAGGCCGATGTGGTTCTTGAACGCACCGAAATGCACCAGGACGCCGTCCAGCATGAAGGTCGGGAGGCGGTAGCTGATGGTTTCCTGCGCGTCCGGTGCTGCTGCCGCGATGGTCTTCCGGATCTTGCGCAGTATCGGTTGCACCGCTGGCGGGCAGCTTTTGATGTACTCGTCGATGGTGCCCGGCGGTGAGCTATTCGGCGTTGCCATCGCGTGCATCCTTTGATCGACGTCGTTGCAACAGGGCCCGGACCATCACGACCACGATCGCGAGGTTGACGGCAAGCAACGCGGCGCTCAGCCAACCCGGGTGACGGACGAGTTCCACCACTTCGAACGGCACGTAGATGGTGCCGCTCGCCGCGGCGAGCGCTTCCGCCCAGGCGCGCTCGCGGAACAGGCCGTAGGACTCGATGAACCGTAGCATGGAATAGGCTGCGGCACCCGCGGCCACGAGTACCAGGCGTGAATCCTGGAGATGGGTCGCCGCTTCGATGAATACCCGCGGGTACTTCGCTGCCGGATTCAGATGCGCGTGCTCGACCAGCGCAACGGCAAGGCGGTTGAGATCCTCGTGCACCAGCAGCAGCAAGCCGGAGGCTGCACACAGGGTGACGAAACCCTTCAGGCCTTCGACGAAGGCGATGGCTCGGATGCCGTCATGCCGCATCGGAGGGTGCGCTGGCCTGAACGGGGAAGATGCTCGGATTCACGTGGCGAGTTGCAGATTTCATGCAGTGTACGCAGAACCAGGCCCCGTCATTTGCGCAGGGGACCGGTGCGCACGATACCGCCAACGTCGCGACCGCTAGGACCGCCGCGAATGCCTCGACGCGCGGCGGCCGGCGAGAAACAGCACGGCAACCACGGACGGAATGATCGCGACGACGCCGGCCACCGCGAGGAAGAGCACGGCGTCGCCGAAGGCGGCCATGCCGCCCGACGCATCACCGTCGACACGGCTGCCGATCCGGTCGTGAAGTGCCACGGCTCCCATGCCGGCTAGAAGCGCCAAGGCGTACCCGCCGAGCACGATGCCCGCCTTGAATCCGCGGCGAAGACCCAGGAGGCGATCAAGCAGCAGGTTCATGGATCACGTCAGGTCGATGGTGGTCCGGCGCCCGGGCGGTCAGGGCATCCGCAGGGCTCTGAGGTATTCGATGAGCTGGTCGAGATGCCGCCCTTCGCGGTCGCCGAACTCGCCCCAGTATCCCGACTTGTTCGGGTTGCCGATGAGGCCCCGGGCGACCGCCTCGAACCAGGCCGGCTTGGCAAGGCGCGTGAGCACCGCGGTTGCCAGCTGCTCGAGGACGCGGACCTGGCCGGTGCGCACGATGTCGAGGGCGTCGTCCGTCAGCGCGAGTGCGGCGAGCGCGTCGAGATCGTTGATCGGGTCGATCACGGGCAGGAGCTTGTGCTCGATGAACGTGCCCACCATCGCCGCGAACTCGTCGATCGGCGCGGTCGAACGCAGTGTCAACTTTCCGACCTGCGCAATCTCCTGCGCGGTGGCAGACGGCACGATGTCGGTCAGCCCGTAGACGAAGTCGTAAGTGGAGCCGCCACAGCGCGCGTCCTCTGCCACTTTCCAGTCGGTGAACCTGCGCGGCAGTCCCGCCATCCAGACCGCCTCGATCCGCGGGGTCGACAGCCAGAGTTCCAGCTTGATCTTGACCTGGTCCCGGTCGGGCTTCGCCTCGATGGCGATGGCCTGCCGGATGGCGCCGCGTTGGCGGTGCACGATGGTGTACGCCTTGACCGAGCTCAGCGTGAATCCATGTTCGGGTGCAAGTCGGTCGTACAGGCCTGCGCCGATTGCGTCGCGCACCTTGCGTGGGTCGAGGCCGTCGTCCGCGGGCTTCATGAGCTTGGCTGCAAACGGCGTGAGCATGCGGAACGGCGCCGTGCTGCCGTCGTGATGCACCACGACGTGGTCGGAGCGATACAGCATGGCGTTCTGCGGGTCCAGCATCTGCAGGCCTGCCTGGACCGCTTTCGATGCGACGATCGATAGCACACCTTCCTCGACAGCATCGGTCTTGATGCCGACGTTCACGACCGGCTCATCGCCCCATTCGCTGTCGAGACCCTCGGGCCAGAGGTTGCGCTCGTCGTCGCCGTCGTCATCATCCGCGGAAAGATCGGGGTATACCGTCGTCACCAGTTCGACGAACTTCCGGAAGCGGTCCGCCAGGGGTGGATCGTCGTCGCAGAGTTCGTAGACGTACTCGGTTGCCGATTCGACGGAATCGACCTGGGGCGCATGGAAGAAATGCAGAACGAAGCTCATGGGTGGGCGACAGGCGTGGGGAATAGGGCTGCAGCGCCTTTTGCGAGGACGCTGCCGGGTTCGCGTCGACCATGCATCTCCCGTACCAGCCGCCGGAGCGGCGCAGAGGGGCCGATACAGGTGCGTTGCCCGTTCCGTCGCCGCAACGCCTCAAGCGGGTTGCGCGGCGCCTTCGCGCCGAGCGACACGCCGCCCGACGATCGTCGCCACGATCGAGCCGATCAGCAAACACGTCCCGAGGAAGACCAGCCCTGCCTGAAAGCCGCCGGCGTTGTCCTTCAACCAACCCACCATGAACGGGCCGATGAAGCCACCGAGGTTGCCGACTGAATTGATGAAGGCGATGCCGCCGGCAGCGGCCACGCCGGTCAGATAGCTGGTGGGCATGGCCCAGAACACGGGCTGCGAGCAGTACATGCCGATGGCCGCGAACGTCAGCGCCACCATGGCCAGCACGGGCGAGCCGATGAACGCGCTGCTCACCATGCCGATCGCGGCCAGCGCCAGCGCGCCCGCGCAGTGAAACACGCGCTCGCCGGTCTTGTCCGAGTGGCGCGACCAAAGCACCATGCAGATGGTTGCGATCAGGTACGGCACCGCCATGATCAGGCCGATGTGGAAACTGTCGGTCACGCCTGCACCCTTGATGAGTTGCGGCATCCAGAGGCTGAGGCCGTAGATGCCGATGGCGAGCGAGGTGTAGACGACGGCGAACAGCAGCACCTTGGGATTGGCGAGCGTCTGCCACAGCGACAGATGCTTCGTCTCGATACGCGATTCGGCCTCGCGCTGCAGCTTGGCGCGCAGATGCGCCTTCTCGGCGTCGGTGAGCCAAGTCGCCTTGTCGGGACGGTCGATCACCAGGCGCAGGCACAGGTACGCCATCAGGAGGGTGGGAAGGCCCTCGACGATGAACAGCCAGCGCCAGCCGGGATAGCCCGCGACGCCGTCGAAGTACTTGAGAATCAGGCCGCCCAGGGGAGCCGCGATGGTGTTGTTGAGCGGGCTGATGATCAGGAACAGGCCGAAGATGCGGCCCCGGTACTCCGCCGGAAACCACAGCGTCAGATAGTAGATGACGCCGGGGAAGAAACCTGCCTCCGCCACCCCGAGCAGGAAGCGGATCACGAAGAAGCTCACGTTGCCGCTGATGAAGCCCATCGCGATCGCGAAGAGGCCCCAGGTGATCATGATGCGCGCGAACCAGATGCGCGCGCCAACCTTGGACAGGATCAGGTTGCTGGGCACTTCGCCGATGAAGTACCCCACGAAGAAGAGCCCTGCACCCCAGCCGTACACGGTGGCCGTGAAGCCGAGATCGGCATTCATCGTCAGCGCCGCGAGACCCACGTTGAGGCGGTCGATGATGCAGATCAGGTACGCCACCAGCAGGAACGGCAAGACCTTCCACGCCATCTTGCGTACCAGCGCTCGTTCTTCAGCGGCAGTCATGTCACTTGTCTCCCCGTCTTGTCGTTTGTTGTCCACCGCCACGGCCGATCGCCAGACTTCATGCCAATGAACTATGCACTGCGTGCTGCCCCAGGGGAAGGGCAATCGAAGCACTCACGAGAGGCGATCAACTCCTGGTCGTGGACGAATCGCCGTGAGCATCTGCCGTCCTCGTATCGTCCGGCGCGAGAGCTGCACGGTCGGAGTGGCCAGCCGCGGTGAAGCCGTCGTGGAAAGCGACGATGCCCTGCGGGGGATGCCCGTCGAAAGGCAGGGCGAAGAAGACCTCCTGCGGCACTCCCTCGACCGCGAGTCCCGGCACGTTCTCGAACCCGAATCGCCGGTAGTAACCGGGGTGCCCCACGAGGCAACACCCTCGGGCATCCAGTTTTCTTAGCCGTGCCAGACCTGCGCGTATCAGGGTCGTGCCGATCCCCTGGCGCTGATACTCCGGCAACACGGAGACCGGGCCAAGACCGTACCAGCCCCGAGTGCCATCGGAAATGGTCACGGGCGAGAAGGCAACATGGCCGACCACACGGCCGTCGACCTCGGCAACGAGCGACGCTGCGAGTGCCTTGGCTGCGCGCAGCGCTTCGACGATGAACTGCTCCGTGTGATTGCTGATCGCCAATGTCTTGAACGCCTCGATCGTCACGTCGGTTATGGCATCGACGTCGGCGCCAGTCTCGTTCCTGATCGTGACTCCCGGGTTCATGCTACTGGTCAGGATCGCCGGTCAGTTCTCGTTTGCAGCAACAACGACATGGAGAGTCGCGGTTGCGTTGAAAGGCCATCTCCTCGAAAGCGGGATTGCGCGGCACATCGCTGCTTGGAAGAGAACGACACTCATGGTGAGCCTGCGGGATCTACGCCGTGCTCAGGCGCAGCTTCATGTCCGCGTATGCGGTTTCGATCAGCTTCAGCAGAGCCACAGCATCGACGTCAACTTCAGGCCTGAGCTTCACATGCCGCATGAACTTGCCGGTGCCTTCCAGCAGGTGCTTCGGGTCGGCAATCTCGGCACCTCGAAAGAACCCGACGTTGACGTGGGCCTTGAAGGCATTCACGTAGGCGAATGCCGCGTCACCCACGCACGCCGTGGGATGACCATCGTGCAACAGCTCCCGGACATCGTCTCCGCAGCCGCGCATCGCCTCGAACCAGCGCTGTGCGATGGACCCCAATGCGCCCGGATGCTCGCGCATCCAGAGGCCGATGGCCGGATCGCGCCTGACCGAACCGTGGAACCTGAGAACCTGGTTCATGGGTTTTCAGTCGCACTTGCGTGGTTCTTGCACGGGGTTGCTACGCGAGTGCCGTGGGACGACCGAGGTTCCATGCAACGATCACCCAGGCTTCGCTTGCGTCCGAGTACGTCGATATCGTTTCGAAGCCCATGCGCTCGTGCGCTCGAACGGACACCTGATTGCGGGCGGCGATCTCGGTGACGCAAAGATCATAGGTTGCCGGCGCTGATATCCGCACGTGCTCGTAGAGCCGGGCGAGCAGTCCGCGACCACGATAGGCGCGGTCGACGCAGACCTGACCACCCACGAAGAACCGCAAGGTGGACAAGGGCCGACCGTGGTACGCACAGCGACCGAAATGGTCGAACATGGGTACCAGGCTTGGAATCTCGTCGCGAAGCGACAGGGACATGGCGAGGCAGTAGCCCACGACGACGTCGTCCGCAATGGCGATTGCCTGGGGAAGCTCGGCGGACATCCGCTGGAGCAGCGGCACCGAGTGTTCGGCAAAAACGAATCCCTCACGGTCTTGCGCGTCGGGAGGCAGGGCGCTGGCGTGATAGCGCCGCTGCAGGTCGAGGATCTGCTCGAAATGCCTGGTCGAGGATGCGACGTCGAGGGTGATCATGCGGAACCGGAGGTGCGAAACTCGGGTCTCGTCGCTATCCGGTACGATCTGCCGGCTTCGCGCAGACGACCAGCTTCGTGATCTCGGGGATGATCACCTGATCCGAGATGTTCTCGTATCCGTGCCCTCTCAGTTGTTCGGCGAGCGTAGCGGCGGAGAACGAGATGCCGTCGATCCGGCCCCACAGGTACTGCAGGAACCAGAGGGCAGCCAGCGCCGGTCCGGTTTCCTCATCATCGAGCATGAAGTCGTGGATCAGCAGTCGCCCGCCCGGGCGCAAGGCCTCCCAGGCCTTGGTCAGCAGCAGCGGGAAGGACGATTCCGCCACCGCGCTGAGCAGGTAGGACATCAGGATGACGTCCTGGCCGGACGGCCATGCGCCGTTGACGGCGTCGGCCCGGATGTAGTCGATCCGATGCGCGAGCTTCGCTTCGGTCACGAAGCGCTCGGCGACATCGATCACGTTGGGGAAATCCAGCACCGTCGCCCGAAGCTCCGGATTGCGCTGGCACAGGGCAATGGAGAATGCGCCGCTGCCGCCACCGACATCCAGCATGCGCCTGGAACCATTCAGATCGAAGGTGCGAGCCAGCATCACCGCCGGACCCATCGACCCGGCGTGCTGAGCACGGGTGAACGCGTCGGCTTCCTGCGGGTTGCCCGTCAAGCCGGCGAGAGAGTCGAAGGCGAGGTGCTGCGTGTCGCCGGCGATGCCGGCGTCGAGATGCTCCAACGCCGGATAGATCTGGCGATCGATCTGGAACCGATAGTAGTCGCCGAAATATGCCGGCGCCCCGCGGACCAGGTAGCGCTCGCTTGCGGGTGAATTGCGATAGGCGTCTGCCTCACGCGCAATCAATCCGATCGCAGTCAACGCGGCCAGGAGCGTCTTGAGGCGATTGGCGGCAACGCCAGTTTCCTCGACCAGCATGTCCAGCGTCTTGCTGCTCCCCGCCAGGTGGCCGAAGAGGTCGATGTTCAACGCCGCGAACAGGGCTTTTGAACCCATGAACCCGTACGCGATACGAGAGATGTCCCTGACATCGGTCAGCGGCGTTGCCATGGCTTGCCTTCCTGGTGGATGGGGCTACCTACGCGCCAATGCTACCCAAAGTTCGCGCTCGAAGGATGGGGGAAGGCGACGTTCGGTGGTCCCCTGCAATCAGCCGCGAAGGGCAGGCAGGGTTCGACGCCCCTGCGGCGTGTCGATGTGGGCGACCAGGTGTGCTCGTGCACCAGGCGGCGCTTCCAGAACGCAAACTGGAGTACCCAGCTCGAGCGACGCCAGCAGCCGAGAGACACGATCCGGGTTCGTGTGGAAGATATCGAGCCCGGCAAGACAGAGTCCCTGATCGTCGAGCCTGGAGGCGGGGTGAACATCGGTGTGCCACTCGATGAGGGCGGGAGCAACGCCATCCAGGGGAACCGAACCGTCAGCGGGAATGGTGATGAGCCAGTCGAGCGCGCCACGGTGCATCGGCTCGATATCGCCCAGTGGTTCGGAAGCGGCATCAGCGGCGGCGCGAATGTCGGGAGTGCGAACGACCCAGGTGGACAGGGAGGGCGCCGATCGATGACCGAGACTATCCAGCGCAAACCAGCGCGGCCGCGAAGGTGCGGGGACCGCCGGGTTCGGAGCGATGACCTCGAGGAACATGGAATCGCCGAGGCGCAACAGAAGATTGTGCGTGGCCATGCGTGGGTGCTCCCCGCCGATCTGCGGCGAAACGCCGAGCGCCTCGCGAACGAAGGCAGCACCTGCTTCAAGCGAGAAGGCGGTGACCGTGATGTGATCGAGAAGGGAGCGCCTTTCGAAGCGATCCGGACCGCGGGCGGTCGCGATCGATGAACTACAAGGGTCCACAGAGCTTCCTCTCGAATCCGCTCTCGGTCATGCGCTTGCGCCTGGCTTCCAGGGAAACCACTTCGCGCTCGGTGAAGTAAGCGAAGACCTCGATGTTTGCGATCGAACTTGAAATCAGGACGATCATGCGTCGTTCGTCGGAGGCACACCGATGGTATCGCTCTATCGAGCGCGACGCATCGGGTCATCCGCTATCTGCCGTCGCGCTCGTTCACGCAGGGACAGCAGGAGGGTCTGCGTGATCGCCGCGATTTCCAGCAGTTCCTGCGGAGGTATGTATGCCACTTCTTCGATCGTGGTGAGTCCGGCTTCGAGCAAGGCGGTTGCCACTCGCTCATCCACATCGAGCGATCGCATGAACATTTCCACGACAGCGCGATCGGGGTCGTTCATCTCTGCCAACACGTTCATGGGCCTCACTTCGCTGATGTCATGCCAATCGACCAGGTGCTGCGGCGTGCGGCGCTGCTCCGCGCGTCGGCTGCAACGAATGGTTGGGCAATATGGGAGCCGCGTACACTACACCTCTGGGACGGGCATGGCCTCGGCGAGAGCGGGAAAGACACGAATCAAGGTGAAGTAACTCATCTTGTGCTCGCGCGCCACGGCCAGGGCATCGTCGAGCGCGGCCGGACGGATGTACTCGAGCAATGGCTCAGGAACGCACGCGCCGCCGCCGCAGACTGGAGCCACGGCCCACCACCGACATGGTCCCACCTCCCGCATTCGCGGGTCGTTCTGCATGTCCAGCCACTCCTGCTTCGGAACAGGGTTCTCCCAAAGTACGATGCCCACGCGCCCATGGTTGTCGCGAATGAGCGCCCCGGGAGCGATCACCAGCCTGCCCAATGTTGTGCATGAGCCGTCGCCGGGGCGCGCAGCGCGGAGGGAGCCTGCCGGCACCGCTGGAAGGCGGTCGGCTCGATGCACTTGTCAGGCTCCACGAAACCTCCCTGTGTGGCGTGCCGTGAGCGTGCAATCAACGAACCAACTAAAGCTTGCGACACATCCATACGCTCGGAATCTCGGCCAGAAATCCCACCTTCCGATATGCGCGTCGCGCTGCTTCATGACTTGGATCGGCCCCGGTTGCGACAACGGCAACCTGCATTCCGGCCTGCTTTAACTGCTCAAGCGCGAACGCATACATGGCGGAGCCCACCCCACGACCCGACCGCGATGGCTCCACCGCGTTGAGTCCGATCTCGCCCACGAGTGTGGCGGTATTCATGTGGATCGCGATGAACCCAACGACATCACGGCCGAGATGCGCCACGTAAAGCGCCCACCCTGGCTCGCCGGTGACTAGCGAAGAGAGCAACTGTTCCTGTCCCTCGTCTTCTCGGCGCTGTGCCATCTCATAGATATCATTTCCGAGCATGGCACGAAAGGAAGCGAATATGGGTTCGAAGGCTTCGCGTCGGATAGCTTGTAATCGATGCGCATCTTCCGGTCGGGCACGACGAAATTGGAGTTCGCTCGACATTTGATGTTCGTGGTACATGGTGCGACTCAACGTCGTGCTCTGCGGCAGGCCGCCACGGGACGGCGATAAGGTGCGGCGCTCCAGGCCCGTCCGCAGCAGCTACGGGTTAGGCGCTAGCGGCTACTTTGCCTTCAGGGAAACACGGCCAATGCGAACATGACCTTCATCAGCTTTGAGTGCTTCCGAATAAGCGAATTCGGACCAATAAAATCGGCCGGTCTTCTTCATGATGTGGATCACACTCGACCCGCTGAAATACACAGGATTATTAAGCACTAATATGTAGTCATCCTGATTGATTACGTTGAGTTCAACTTCACGGCCGGGTTGGTTGATGCCGACCCATTTTCCATCAG
>LNFM01005333.1_pt1 | contig 22396 bp, 15 predicted proteins | sample 596031 | NCBI WGS metagenome assembly LNFM01 (sample SAMN04254537, study PRJNA301005) | activated carbon metagenome | isolation source: dual media filters at the Ann Arbor, Michigan drinking water treatment plant | place: USA: Ann Arbor | reverse complement strand
ATAAATTCCACAAGTATTAATGTTTTTCAGTTGATTAAGCTTAAAAATTATTGGAATGAAATTTCCTATGAATTGGTGGTCCCTTACCTATGAAGAATTATACCGATGTGTATGTGCTAAGGAATTGGCTTCTATTTTTTTCATGGAATCTATTATTAATCGTCATAACTCCAGCTACGGTTGCACAAAACATTAACAATGGCGCCAATCTTTTTATTGCTGATGGCGTAAATGTTTATACGGGGGGCCATCTAATCAATACTGGATTTTTCGAGAATAATGGAGGTTTTTCTTTATCCGGTGACTGGTCAAATCTTTCCATTTATCAGGGAACAGGTAGCGTTACATTGAAAGGTGCCAATCAACTATTTTCCAATCAAGCACAACCCGTAGCCAATTTGATCATTGATGGCAAGGGTATTAAATCTATACCAGGTAAACTCGTTATCACAAACGAAGTAGACTTCCGCCAAGGTGTAGTGCTGATCAATAACAGTGACACTTTGATGCTGGGGCCTACTTGTATTGTAAAGAATGGATCTGACTTGAGTTACGTGGACGGAGCATTGACCTCGCAGGGTGGTGGCTATAAATTTTATCCAATAGGTATAAAGGGAAAGTATTTTCCTGTAGAGATGCTGGATATTAGTGGATTTGAGCCAATCATTGAAGTTGAAGCTAGAGAAAACTTACCGGCCGTTACCACTTCAATATCCGTTGCCATTAAACCGGATATTTATTGGACTCGCAAAACAATTTCCGGAACCTTTGAAAATTCACCGATTACTCTTGGTATCAATCTGCAAGGTGAAAATCCATTGAAATTGGTTATCGCTTCAGCAGATGATCTCGCGGATGAATTTTCGGTATCAGACAATGTTACAATTCGTTCTGAAAATGAACTTACGATCATCAACTCGACACTACCCATTAATGGGAATTTCTTTGCGTTAGGTGTGTTGCCCGGGGAAGCGCCTCGTCCGTACTTCTTTAGCACTACCCTTTCTCCCAACGCGATGAACGCAGACAACCGCTTTGTGAAAGTATTTGGAGATACGATTGGACCCAGTGATTTTTATTTTCAAGTATTTAACCGGTGGGGACAATCTGTTTATGAAACGCAATCCTATACAAGTATGTCTTCCCAAGGTTGGGATGGCAGACACAATGGTAATGTACTGCCATCGGGTGTTTATCCTTATAGTATTAAATATAAGGAGAGTTCTGGTAAAGCGATTCAGCAAACCGGGTTCATAACAATTGTTCAGTGATGAAACATCTTGCTTTCATAACGACATTTCTTCTACTTATCATTCTTCCTTTAGTTGCTGTTTGTCAATCCCCCGTTTTCTCACAGTATTATTCAAGTGGTTTGTATTTGAATCCTGCATTGGCGGGACTTGAAAAGGATATTTTCCTTGGCATGAATTACCGATCGCAATGGGGTAATCTAAATTTACCTTTTTCAACATTTCAATTTAGTTACATTCAACCTATTTCAAGGAATGGCTCGCCTAAGAGGCATGTAGGGGGTGTCGGTCTATCATTTTTGAATGATATTGCTGGTTCCAATAAGGAATTTGTTACTCAAGGTGTTTCAATTGCTCTGGCCCGCAATTTTCATTTAAATCAAAAGGGAAATAATATAATTTCATTAGCTCTCCAGGCAGGAGCTAGTCAGCAACGTATAAATTTTGATAACCTTCGGTGGTCTTCACAATATTCAGCTTTTACCGGATATGACCAATCCTTGCCGGGCGAATCAACACTAACCAATGAGCGGTTATTTAATCCTATACTGAATGCAGGGGTTATGTGGTACTATAATCCCAAGCCCAGGAATATATCTAATAGGAGTACCTCCATCTTTCACGGAATGGGGGTTTCGAATATAATTCGCCCCGATGGATTTTATTTAAACAGTAAGGACGCGCTCTCTCTATTATATAAGGTACATGGTGGATTTACCTCATCGGTAAGCCGCAAAATGGAATTCTCACCAAACTATCTTGTACAGCTTCAAGATGAACGGATTCAGGTTAACCTGGGCATGTATGTAGGCTATACTATCTCCAACGCACGCGATATCTCAGGAGGCATGAAAGCTTTAGTTGGTGCATGGTACCGTTACCAGGATGCGATTATTATCTCAGTTGGTTTAAGTAATACAAATTGGAACCTCGGATTTAGTTATGATAGCAACGTGTTTTCGATCAGTAGAGCTTTTGGATATGGAAGCGCTTACGAACTATCCATGGCCTACAAAATTATAAGCAAAAATGGTTATAAAAGATTTTCGTCACCCTTAATCTGATGCGAGTATTGCTGGTTGGATTTCTTTTGAGTGTTTGTTTTTGCCTAAAGGCTCAACAGAGTGAAAACCTTAGGCAACAGGCAGATCTTTATTTTGAACAGGAACAATATCATCTGGCAATACTCAATTATTTGAAATTCACTGAGCTTACCGATCAAAATGCTGAAGTTAATTACCAGTTGGCTGAAAGCTATAGAAAAACATTCCGATACCAGGATGCAGAAAGACTCTATTTAAAAGTATATGATCAGGCAGCATCCGGCTTTCCCCTTGCTACGTATTACAGTGGTTTGATGTTAAAGCTCAATGGTAAATTTGATGAGTCTATAACTTCTTTTAATACATTCATTTCCAAAGCGCAAGGAGACGGGGAGTTTAATGATGAAGTAGAGCAGGCAAGAATTGAGATTGCGGGATGCGAAATGGCCAAAGCCGAACTTCTAAAGAATAGAGAGGTTTATGAATTAAGATCAGAGAGCGTCAATACGGCTTTCAATGATTATGCTCCGGCTTTACGAGACAGTGTCACCCTGGTATTCACCAGCGGCAGGGTAGAATCAAAGAATGTAATGATCGATGCACGGTATGGAGAAGCCTTTACAGATAATTATTATTTCGTGAAAAGCGAAGAAGCCTGGCAAAACAAAACCAAGGATATTTTTGCGATTACGAATTCTCGTGCCAATGATGGAAGCGGCAACTTTAATGGTCGGGGCGATAAATATTATTTCACGGTATGCGGAAAAGGAGTTTCAAGATGCCGGATTTTCTTATCTGAATTTAAGAATGACCAATGGACCGAACCTGAACCCCTGAACGATAATATAAACTATACGAATTCGGAGGTTAAACATCCGGCCGTATCGAAAGGTGGCGATACCTTGCTGTTTGCTACCAACCGACCCGGAGGATTCGGAAAGTTTGATATCTGGATGAGTATTAATGCAGGAAATGAAAATTGGGGGCCTGCAATGAACTGCGGAAGTACGGTGAATACTAAATTGAATGAGCTTGCTCCCGCATTTACTACCTTCTCGCACGTTTTTTTTCTGGCTTCAGACGGCCACCAAAGTTATGGTGGTCTGGACTTATATATGGTAAAGATGATGTCAAACGGCTCCCGAGGATTGTACAATTTAGATTATCCCTTCAATTCCAGCCGTGATGATTGTTTTATCAGTTTTTCGCAAAAGAGTATCTACTTTAGTTCTAATCGGGAAGGTGGAGTAGGAGGGTTTGATATTTATTCTGCAGAGATTCCATCGGTGATTTCTTTTATTTCTAAACTGAGTCTTAAAAATAGAGATGCACGCCAGGATGTTAAGCTTCTGACACGCTCTGAAAATCCCACTAATCTGACATTATTAACTGCCCATAATGAGGATCGGATTGAATATGAAAATCTTTCCTATACGAAGCGGAAAATAGTTGATATGTTGGTGCTTAATAAAAGAAACGGAATAGAAAATCGAATGGAAGATTTTAAAATAACATCCAAAGAGGACTATCTTGAGTTGCAACGTATAGCCGACACACAGTATAAAATTTATGAACTCACCACAAAATTTTCTGATGCCTTTTTGACACGGGTAAGTTCGCCTGAATATTCGGCCCTGCCTTATTCTATTACCGGAATGCTGGTTGATTCTGTGACTGACATGGCACTTACTGAGTTTAAAGTTGTATTAATGGATGAGGCCGGAGAAATTATCAAGACAACCACAACCAATGATAAAGGCAAGTTTCGGTTTACCAATATGACTCCCGGTAGTTACGTTTACTTGCGAATGGAAAGTGTACCCGATCAGGTTTTACATAATGCGCGAATAACGGACTTACTAGTGCTCGGAATTCCCAACCAAAGCAGCTTTAATTTTGAGAATATCTTTTTTGATTTTGATCAGTTTGATTTACGTAAAGAAGCAAAAGTAGTATTAAATGATCTGGCTACATATCTTAAGAAATATCCGTCAGTACAAGTTGAAATATACGGTTATGCGGACGACCAAGGAACAGAAAATTACAATCTGGCGTTGAGTCAGCAACGCGGGCAATCGGTGCTGGATTATTTGGTAAATAAGGGAACTGACCAGACTTCGTTGGCTGTTGTCGCAAAAGGTAAGCAGGGCGGTTCTTATTCTGATCCGGAAAAGGAAAGACAATTCAACAGAAGAGTAGAATGTTATCTATATGTTTCCAATTAAGATTGGAAGTTGGAGTTAACGTCCCGACTAATCACCGCTACCAATCATAACAAATCCTGCCCACAGCCTTGGATTTCTGACTTCACTCAACATTTCCAATTGTGCCTGTTTTAAGGCTTGCCTTGTAGATACTTCTTTGTTCAGGTAGGAGTAAAATTTGACCATCAGTTCTTTTGTTTCTTCATCGTCCACTTTCCACAAACTTAACATGATGTCACTGGCACCAGCTTGCATAAACGAACGTTGCAATCCATATACCCCTTCGCTGTTTTCAATTTTTCCCAACCCGGTTTCGCAGGCAGAGAGCACGACTAACCTGGTTTGAGAAAGGTCGAGGCTCATTACTTCATAGGCTGTAATGATTCCATCTTGATCGAAAGGAATCCCGTTGCCACCAGCCGTTTGTAAACTAGTGGAGAGTACAAGACCAGAATGAAACAGATGATCATTTCTCGCTAACTCATTTTTAAATACAAAGTCAGGTGAAAAGAAGCCATGCGTTGCTATATGCAAAACCGAAGGTGATTTAATTATTTTGAGATTAGCCTCGGTGGCGGAAGTGCCAAGAAACTGAGATTTGTTTGAGGGGAGAATTTTTAAAGCTTTTGAGATACTGATAACTTCTTCCAATGTTCCGGGAAGAGGCGCAAACTCTTTAAAGCTGGGATTTCCAAAAAATACAGCTTTGGAGAAATCAATTCTCTCAGCTGGTCTTCTGTTAACCAATTGACTTGAGTTTAATACCAATTGTAAGTCATACTTTTCAAGAATATATTTTCCGTTTCGATCAAGCAGCGCATTCAAGTTGATTTGATGGAATGCACCATCTGCCGAAACGAAGATTTTTCTTTTTCCTTCCAATTGATCTTCAAAGGGCTTCCAGAATTGTTCGTATGAAATAGTATCATTGAAATCATATCGCACCGTATTTCTGTAATAACTGAGGTAACGTTTTTCAAGTTGATTACCGTTCTTTAATACGATAAGTTTAGGAAAGTCAAGGGTTTCCTTTGACGTTATGAGCGCGGCATAATAGATACTATCCGTAAATCCAATACTACTTTTTTTACTAATCAGCTCCGAGTCATTAAACAAAATGTCATATTTTCTAAATCGAATGATTTCAACAAGGGCCTCATCTGATTTGATGGATTGTTGTATTTCTGGCCATGCAACGTGAGCATCCTGGATGGTGCTGGAATGTAATACGTGTCGGATATTTTTCTCAAGACTATCAAGTTCATTTTCAATTTTAACTATGGATATTCCTGATACTTCGAGTTCGCTCAAAGTCATCTGGTAATAATGTCCTAGTTGAGCGCTTATATCGTTTGCCGCTGCAACCATAAAGTTAAGTTCAGGATCCCCCTTGTCTTGCACAGTTTGTATTCGTTTTTTATTGGTGAAAAAGAACAAGGATTTAAGGAGTAATTGGTTATTGAACATATGCACCAATAATTCCGGATGATCTTTATTGGATTTAATGGAAAGTGTATTGTAGCGTTCAAAATTTTGTTTTTGTTGTTTATAAAATTGTATTTGTTCTGGTTCGGTAAGGTGAGGAAATATATACCTTACTTGCCTGACTGCGATCGCTAAAGACCGGTCAAACAACGGTAGAGCCAGTTCGGAACGGTTCAAGGCCCAATATGTTACCCCGAGATTATCGATCACGTCTACAAGAGCAGGGGAGGTGGAACCATATAACCGCTCTTTGATAAGAAGAACTTTTTCATAATAAATTACAGCTGTCTTATACTCCCCCATAAGCGTATAGGTAACGGCAATATTATTCATGAGTGTTGCAGCCCGATCATTTAGTAAAAGATCTCTCTGATCTAAATGATTGTACAGATCTAAAAAGTGTTGAAGGGCCAACACATATTGTCCATTTTGCCGGTAGGCCGATGCAAGATTGTTGAGTGTGGTTAAATAGGTTGGGTTCTTATAGTCGGATGCAGTGGTAAATCGTTCAACAGTTATTTCGTAATCCTGAATAGCCCTTCTAATGAGGCCTTGTTTAAGATAGATACTTGTAATATTGTTTTGAAGAATCAGGGAGGCCGTAGCATGGTAACCATGGGTTAAAATGGAACGTGTCAACGCTTCGTTATAAAAAATGATTGCCTTGTCAAAGACACCCAACTTTTCGTAGATGTAGCCCAGCGCCCCGGTTATTTCTACTAAAAGGACATCTTCAGTTGAAGATGAATTTTTAAGTGTTCGGTATAATTCGAGAAGGTTCTTTTCAGCTTTTCCATATAAACCTGTTTCAATATCATTAAGGTTCAACTCGAGTTTAACCTCGGAGGCAATTACACTTAAGGAAACTGAATGGGTGAATAAATCTTTTTGAAGAAGGACTAAGCTCTCTATGGCTTCCTCGTGTTTTTTCTCTTTTCTGAGAAGCCTCGCTTCCGCTAACCTTAGTTCGTAGTTGTTCTGATCAGCATCAATAAAGAAAGTAGTAGACATAGCCTGCTTAACAATGTTAAGTGCAGCGTCAAATTGATCAGAGCTCTCATAGAAGCGTATCAATGCGGTTACCGTTGGTACATAAGTTGTTTTTACATTTCCGCGTTGAGACTCACGAAGAATTTCGTTGAAGATATCTTTTGCATTCTCTTCATTTCCTGCCTTCAGTAGGAGAGTAGCTAAGTTATATTTTGCCACTAATAGCCGCGTATCATCGCTGGTATAAAGCTCTTTATGTATCGATAGATTTTTTAACAGGTACTCTTCGGCTTTTGACAGATGATTCATCTGTCCATACGCTAGTCCTAAGTCATTAAGAATGGTGAGATAGTTTTCATCGTACAGCCCGAGATCAAGTAGCGCAATCCGCTCGGCCTGCAAATAAAAGTTTAAAGATTTTTCAGGGTCTTCTTTCCAGAAATAGTGGGCACTATCGTAATACGTCCTCCATAACGGTATGGATTGTGAAGAGACTGCCAGGGGAAATGCAATGAATAGGAGACCTATAAATTTTAGCATGGATAGTCAGGATGACATCCAGGTATCATTATAGGTGCCAATAAAAATATGGCCATTTCTTCCCAATTGCCACGCTATGGCGGGTTAATGTGTAGAGATTAATCTACGATGTCGAGAATTTTGGGAGGTGGTTGCTGGTTGTAATCTCAAATAAGAAGCATAGTACCTCTTAGGATAGGCACTTATTTTCTCATTAATACCTTCTCAACTGCAGTCACGATATTCTCCGGACTTAATCCATACTTCTTTAAAAGTTGCGTAGGAGTTCCGCTTTCACCAAAGGAGTCATTCACCGCTACCATTTCAAGCGGGGAGGGACGAAATCGTGATAGCACCTGAGCCACGCTGTCACCCAGGCCGCCATTGATCTGGTGTTCTTCGCAGGTTACTGCACAACCGGTTTTTTCAACACTGGTTAGGATGGCTTCCACATCCAGTGGTTTGATTGTATGGATATTAATAACTTCGACAGAGATACCCTTCTCAGCCAAAATTGCTTCGGCCTCAATTGCCTGCCAGACCATGTGGCCGGTAGCGAAAATGGAAACCTGTTTTCCATCAATTAGCTTGTCGGCTTTGCCGATGGTAAAGGGTCGGTCGGTGGCCATAAAGATGGGCCAACTTGGACGACCAAAACGTAGGTAGGCTGGTCCCTCATGACTTCCCAAAGCAATGGTAGCGGCCTTTGTTTGGTTGTAGTCGCAGGGCACAATTACTGTCATCCCCGGCAACATTTTCATCATTCCAATATCTTCAAGTATCTGATGAGTAGCACCATCCTCCCCAAGAGTTAAACCTGCGTGAGAGGCACAGATCTTAACATTTTTACCTGAGTAAGCAATTGATTGACGTATTTGATCATACACCCGACCAGTGGAAAAGTTGGCAAATGTTCCGGTAAAAGGAATCTTACCTCCGATGGTAAAACCAGCGGCCATGCCTATCATATTTGCTTCGGCAATCCCTGTCTGAAAGAACCTTTCAGGGAAATCCTTTTTAAAGGCATCCATCTTGAGAGAGCCTGTAAGATCTGCACAAAGGGCTACTACATTCGGGTTGGCCTTTCCCAGTTCATGGAGTCCTACGCCAAAGCCTGAACGGGTGTCTTTCTTTTCGGTAAAGGTATACTTGGTCATGGTGAAAAATTACGCCACAAGTTTAGGCAATCTGGAGGAACTTCTTGCGGGGCTGTTAAGGATTTGTTAAAGATAAAATAGAAGTCACTTGTTGAGAGATTGAGCCGTACAAGACTAAAATTTCCTACCATGTCAAAAACGGATCGCAAGCTTCTTTTCTGGTTTATTATCTTTTTGGGCTTAGCATTAATTCCCTGGTTTTTTTAATAAGGAATACTTCTCTGGTTATATTGCCTGCTCCAACTACTTCTATTTGGTATGAGCAATCCATTAGTTAACCCCACTGCGGTACGTGAATTATTTCCATCTCTTCATCGCACCCACAATAAACTTCCTTTAATTTATCTCGATGGTCCGGCCGGAACGCAGGTACCTCAGTCTGTCATCGATTCAATTACTCATTACTATAAGAATTCAAATGCGAATACGCATGGTACATTCTTAACTACCAGAGAAACAGATCAGGTCGTGCGTCATATGCGGCAGTGCATGGCAGCGTTGTTGGGCGCAGAAAGCGAGCATTGCATTTCCATTGGGCAGAACATGACTACTTTGAATTTTGCTTTGGCTCGTGCGCTCACAAGGGTATTGAAGCCGGGTGATGAAGTATTGATTACCCAGCTAGATCATGAAGCCAATCGGGGCCCTTGGTTAACCTTGCGTGATTTCGGAGTAAAAGTTCGCGAAGTAAACCTTCTGCCATCCGGAGTATTGGATTATGACGACTTTGCCAATAAGATTAATGAAAACACAAAGCTGGTGTGCATGGGTATGTCATCCAATTGCATAGGAACCGTCAATAACTTCAAGTTGATTCGACAGCTTACATACAAGTACAATGCCTGGCTGTTGCTTGATGCGGTACACTACGCCCCGCATTTTACAATTGATGTGCAGGAAATTGGCTGTGATTTTTTGCTTTGCTCGGCTTATAAATTTTATGGACCGCATGTTGGCATTCTCTATAGCAAGCCGGGTTTGTTGGATCGTTTGCCAACGGACAGGTTGCGCACAGCCGGCCAGGTAGCACCCGAGTCTATTGAAACAGGTACACTGAATCACGCGATCATTGCCGGGGTTGCTGCAGCAGTAGAGTTTATCGGCAGTTTTGGTAACGGAGGTAGTCTGCGTGAAAAGTTATGCGATGCCTATCAAAAAATTTCTGATCATGAATTTAAACTCGCCAGCAGACTATATACCGGATTGAAAAAAATACCGGGTGTAACAGTGATAGGTCAGGACTTTTCTTCTACCGGGCGAACTCCGACTATCTCTTTTACTATGAAAGGCAAGACACCTGAACAGGTTTGCGAACAACTTGCTGCCAGAAATATTTTTGCGTGGGATGGTCATTTTTATGCTATCCATGCCATTGAAGTGTTAGGTCTGCTCGAGCAAGGTGGCGTCACTCGAATGGGAATTTCGATGTACAATACCATCGAAGAGGTTGAATTTGTATTGAAGTCGGTAGAAGAAATTTCCAGAAGTTGATATTGCATCATGTAACTGAGGCATATCAGTAAATAGTTAACCGAAATCCTTGTCTTAATTATGACCAAAGTCAGGATCATAAATTATTTAATATTTTCTATAAATATTTTACGATTGCTTGAACGATAGCCTTTGTCAGCTCGTTAGAGGAGTGTAGTCTTTCTTGTGACTACCAAGAATGTTCTGAAAGTTTCAGAATAAGCAACTCTAACAAGTACCTCTATGAACACCGCGGGAAAAGTAATGGTAGGAGTTTTAGCTGGCGCAACAGTGGGATTACTAACAGGGATTCTCATTGCACCGGACAGTGGAAAAAAAACAAGAGACAAGTTGATGGGAAAATCAAAGGAACTTAAAAACAAGATGGCCGATTCCTTTGACGAAGTAAAAAAGACGTACAACAAAAAAGTTGAGGCATTTGCTGGTGAGGGTAAGTCAAGCATTGACTATTTAAAAGATACCCTGAAGGTTTAATGGATTTGTAAGTTGATAAAAAAAACACCGCCCCAAGGACGGTGTTTTTTTGTTGTCAATGGAAATCAGATTATAATTTCATAAGTTACTTTTCCAACGCCTTTAGAAGTACGATACGCTTATTAAGCAAAAATTCGGAGGCTATTTGAAGATCTTCTTTAACTTTTTCAATGCTAAAAGGCTCCTTTTCCAGAAAGGCTGAAGCTTCATTCATAGCCTGATCGTTGGATATAATCGCCAATTCATTCAACACCTGCTCAAATGTGCGGTTTATAGCGTCCATATCTCTGTTCAAGAGCAACTCCTTGAATGTGGAGCAGTATTCAGCATACAGCCACTCATCCTCGGCAATTCGTTGATCCAATTCATCTTCCATTGAAAAAAGTAATTTATCCAATGGCCGGGTCTGTCTGGCTTTAGCGCCTTCATGGGGTTCACGTCTGAAGATATCATCATAGTCCCAGGGAATGATTGAAAATATTCGGGAATCAGGTTGGATATAAAAAAAGATTTCATCCGAGTAATCGCCATTTAATATCAAGTAGTTGAACCCAAGCCATTTGAAATAATGGTCAAGCTGCAGCGAGGTTTGAAGCTGTGCGCTCAACTCTTTATTACTATATTTTCCCAGGTTCCGGTAAATTCCCAAATACATTTCTTTGTATTGTTTTGCTTCTTCCTTCGGGATTTTATTAGAATATTCTTGTTCTACCCGATGATTCGCCCCGCGCCTCAGCATGTATGGACTTTTCTCTTGTGCCTGGTACTGAGTAGGTTTTTCAACTAGGAAATAAATGCCTTGCGGCTGATCGTTGATCCACAGTTTGCAATAGGAATTAAATAGTGGAAAAAGATTCAATTCAGCCAGATTTATGAATGCCCAGCGATTGTGCCAAAGATTTTTGTCCATGACCAGATTTAATAAATCAAACTTTTTGATTTTTATCGATTCGCGTCGTGTAGTTAAAGAAAAGGCATCCTCGAGGTCAACCGACAATGACTTACGCGCAAATTTCGAAGTACTTGCACCGCGTGAATGAATATCGCTTGCAACTACGGTGTCTTGATTGATAATAAGTAAAGGTTGATGGAGATCTATCTTCTTGCCCCCTGATTTGCGAAGGCGAGTGAGTTCTTCCTCGGCTACATAAATTCTGATTTCTGGAAACCCGGTGTTGTTATTGTGCTGAGAATATCCCGGGAAGGAAATTGTTAAAAGAATAAAATGAAAGATTAAAAGGAACTCTTTCATAATTTATGAGTTGAATTATTTTGAAGTTTGAACATATACTAAGATAGGAATATTCTTATATGTAGTCAATAAAGAGTTCAGTGGAATAAGGTTGCCAATTCTTTTGACGATGTAAAAAAGGCCCACAACAAAAAATTTGAAGCATTTGCAGGGGAGGGAAAGTCAAGTATTGACTCTTTAAAATACCCTCAAAGTTTAACAATCAGCATAAGCAAAAAAACACCGCCCCAAGGTGGTGTTTTTTTGTTGAATATACATTTATTGAAAAGCTTATTCAAATTATTTTGTAAACAAACCAGCTCCAAGATTTGAACCTAACGAACCGGGTTTCAAATGAAGATAGTCTCGTTTTGTTTGATCCTCTTCCAGTTCTATTTTTCCGTCTTTCCGGAGGATAACACCTTCACCAAGTTTTAATTTCTTAGGGTCAGATTTGGTTCCAAAATCTTTGGGACCACCGCCTTTGTTCACCAGCTCATTGTATCCAATCACCATTGAATTCGAAAGATTGTAGGCATTCTTTTCATCTTTATTTAGAATCCAAAAGACGTTTGCATTGGCAACAACATTGTTATAATACTTAAAATCTTCAGCCGCAGACCATGTCCACACAGCAGCGCCATAGTTACCTACCACAAGATTATGGTGCATTTCACAATGTTCCGCAGGAAGGTCAGAATTCCAGAAAACGACTGCATCCTTCACATTATAAAACACACAGTGGTCAACTACAACACCCTGACCACTTGCAAGAATTGCCAAATGATTTGGTATCGCGTGTTTATCACCAAGGAAGAGACATTGCGTTACTCGCAGGTCATCCAGATCACGACCTTCCCGAACAATGGGGTAGTTCCTTCTGACATATCCATCCGCAGGTCGCTCATGAACGGGGGTGCCCACAGCTCTCAATCCTTGAATGGTGACATGACTTGTTTCAATTTGTATTCCATACGATGCCCCTTTAAGCGGGTCTTCATTTCCGTAAGGCTTGAAATTTAGTGGCATGGTCGATACAATCACGGGCATCTTTGCGGGATTCCAGTCCGGATCGTCTGGTAATAGTTCAGCTCGTATAGTCAACCGGGCCTCCCTGGTAAAATGCCAATTAACCGGATGGAAAGTAACCGTTGCATCAAGTCCATAAATTCCTTCAAACAAATAGATGGTGAGGGCTCCTTTTCCATTGGCCCGATTGACTCTGGCAGCAGCTTCATATAAAGACTTGATTGGATTTTCCTTTGTGCCTGCATTTTCGTTGTTTCCAGATTCAGGATGAATGAAAATGTTGCCGTCTTTGGGAATTTGTCCAAAAGAAACATTAACAAGGGATGATAATCCTAAGATCAGAATCATTATCCAATAAAGTTTGAAGGTTTTATTCATAGTGATTTTCTTTAGATATGTTAAGCAGTTTGTTCAAGTTCCGATTTTGTAACAGCCTTTCCAAGTGCACCAAACTCATGCAGTTCACCAAATACTTCAAGGCGGATAGACTGATCGATTCCACCTACACGAACAGGTTCGAAGCCATTGTCTTTAATCAATAGCTCAATTTTTGGATTGATGCTTTCATCATCGGTTGCATAAAACAGAACGGCAGCTTCCGGTTTTTGATAGGCAGCGCTCGCTAGCGAACCTGCTCCTAACGTGCCTAACGCCTTTGCAAACTTTGCTCCTTTCGGAAGCAAGCCAGCAAGAATCTGCCCGGCTGACTCATTAGCACCAATGATTTTTTTGAATCCACCATTGCCATCCGGAGCAATTGGGTTGGACGGATCAACAATGATCTTTCCTTGCAATTCGGTGGCATACGTTGTAAGTAATTCCTGAATGGTGCTGAACCATACTGACATTACTATGATTTCTGCCTCCTGGATAGCCCCAGCAACTTCCGCAGCTTTGGCAAGACCTCCCAATTGATGTGCAAAGACTTTTGCATCATCCAGTTTTTGACTCGCTACAATTACTTCACGATTTCCCTTTACCAGGTTTGAAGCAACTACTTTTCCGATGTTTCCCAAGCCGATTACGGCTACTTTTGATTTGTTTGTTGACATATAATTTTTCGTTTAGTTAATGTTCGTTTTGATGATACAAAGCAACATCAAACCATCAGCTCACTCCAATGACCTGGTTTAAGAAAGAGTATTGATCTAGATTAAGGCTTCGATAAGCCTGTCTGCATAAAGGCAGGCTCAGCCTGACAAAATATGTTTGCTATTAAGGATTGGGTCTGAATTATTATTTGTCGTTTCTCGCGATACGACCTCTTATGCGACTCAGAAATTCCGGTGTAACACCAAGATAAGAGGCAATTTGCACTTGCGACAGACGGTTAAGAAGGTGTGGATAGGTTTCTAAAAATGATTGATAGCGCTCTTCCGCTGTGGAACTGAATAGCTGACCAATTCTATCCTGTTGTTGCATGAAATGATTTTCTAAAAGTACCCGGAAAATGCGATCAAACTTTGGCGCTTTTACATACAAGTCAATTAAGTCATCGTAAGTGATTCTCAAGACTACAGTGTCTTCGAGTGCATCAATATCAAAGACAGTCTTTGTCCTTTTATGGAAACTAGTAAGATCACTTATCCAATAATTTTCGGTTGCAAATTGCAAGATATGATAGACACCTTTTTCATCTACCTTGTAAAGCCTCAGGCAACCACGCACAATAAAATCAAAATATTGACAAACATCTCCATGCTGGAGAGCGAATTGCTTTTTCAGAAACAGGTGTGGATGAAACTTCGATTGAACCAACTCTTTCTCTGTTTGATTCAATGGAATGAGTTTGCTGAAAAAATCAAGCAACGGTTGAGATGTAACTGTTTTAGAAATATTTTCCATCGGGTGTAGACTAATAAAAGTAGGGAATTGGTCATCACAAAAAAAGGCAGCTCTTCAAACTGAAGAGCTGCTTTAAATTAAATGATGCAAATTAGATCACTTCATCTGCCCATATTTTCTGGAGTAGCGCTCATACAACTCTTGCTGGTTACCAGGCAAAGTCATTAGCTTACCGTTAATGAACGCATGAGTTAATACATTTCCGCGATAGTCTAATGCATCGCCATTGGAAACAAACAACGTTGCATCTTTTCCTACTTCCAGGGTGCCCAAGCGATTGTCAATACCCAGGGCTTTGGCTGTATTGGAAGTAATGGTTTTCAATGCATCTTCCTTGCTCATTCCATAGGCGGCAGCGGTGCCCGCATAGAAGCCCAGGTTACGACCACCATGCAGCGCGCCATCATCCATCAGGGAAACTGCTACACCAGCCTGTGTTAAAAGATGCGGCAATTTATAAGGCATGTCTACATCTTCATCGGCACGATTGGGAAGATTATGTGTAGAGGGTAGGATTACTGGTATTTTGCTTTCTTTTAAGAAGTCAGCTACCCAATACGCGCCCGTGCCCCCTACAAGGGTAATGCGTTTTACTCCACTGCGCTGTGCAAAGCGAATGGACTCAACAATTTCCTTAGGATTATTAGCATGCAGCATCAGCGTCTTCTTCCCATCAAACAATCCCTGCATCGCTTCGAATTTCAGATTAGTTTCTTTAGTTGTTAAAGCGCCATAGGCTAAAGCCTCTGAAAAGAACTGTGTGATTTCCGTTACCTGCTTTTCATAATTTGCATTGGCCGATTCATTGAAATTAAATGTGTTGAAATCAAACTGACGGCTCATGATGGAAGGCCAGTTCATGTGCACCGCGATATCAGCTGCTACGGTGGCATCCTCCCAATTCCAGCCGTCCATTTCCATCAAGGAAGAAGATCCTGAAATGGTTCCGCCTGTTGGCGTTGATTCGGCCAGTAACACGCCATTGAAGCGGAAGGTAGGAGTGTACTCCGTATCCGTATTATAGGAAATCTGAGATCTCACATTAGGATTCATCTGACCACGTTCAGCATTGTCGTTCATCGCGCGTATAGAACTCACTTCTTGCAATCCAACTTGCGAGTTGGGTAGGATGAACCCAGGATACACATGCTTGCCGCTGATGTTGATTACCTCATAGCCTGCAAGGTCCATTTTTACAACGGTAGCATCTGCCACGCCTGTAAGTTTACCTTTATCGAATGTAATGACTGAGTTTTGAATTACCTGACCATTGCCAACATGAGCAACACCGCCCATTAGAGCAATAGGTTTAGCTTGTGGTTTGGCTGGTACCGGAGTTTGTGCCGAGACAACATTCATCATGAAGATTGTCAGGACCAAAATGTATAGTGATTTTTTCATTTGTAATTCAGTTAAAGATTAGTCTTCCGTTTTTTCAAAACCCAACACATCATCGCAATGGAAATCTACTTGCATGCGCGACTCGGCTCGTTGCACAGGCATACCAGCTTTCTTCGCATTTTTCATTTTTTGGATAAGACGGGCCCGATCAGCAGCCAGTTCTTTGTTGTTGGCAGCATCTTTTTCAAGATCAAAATACACTTTTCCATCAATGATTGTCTTTTCAGGTTTTGCATATACCGATAGCGGATGATCGCTCCATAACACGATGTCGGCAGACTTACCTACTTTAATGCTACCCATTTGATTATCTAGATGAAGCATCTTGGCAGGATTAAGCGTTACCATCTTCAATGCATCTTCTTCAGAGAGGCCACCATATTTAATTGACTTGGCTGCTTCCTGATTTAATCTCCGGCCCATTTCGGCATCATCGGAGTTAATGGCGGTAAGCACACCCGCACGATGCATAATGGCTGCATTGTAAGGAATGGCGTAGCGAACTTCCCATTTATAATTCCACCAGTCTGAGAAGGTGGAAGCGGCAACACCATGTTGTGCCATCTTATCAGCCACTTTATAACCTTCCAGAATGTGTGTAAATGTATTGACACGGAAGTTGAAACGCTCCGCTACTTTCATCAGCATGTTGATTTCTGATTGCACATATGAGTGGCAGGAGATAAATCTTTTTTTGTTAAGAATCTCAAGCATGGTTTCATCGGCCAAGTCTCTGCGTGGCTTAACAGCCAGGGATTTTTCTTTGGCGGGAACAGCGTTGTAAGTATTCCATTTTTTCTCATATTCCTTTGCACTGGTGAATGCATCCACAAACACCTGCTCCACACCCATGCGGGTTTGTGGAAAACGAATTGAACTTGGGTTGCTGGTGCGTTTTACGTTTTCGCCAAGGGCAAACTTGATAAACCCATCAGCACCTGCAATTTTTAAGTTCTCTGGAGATTCGCCCCAGCGCAATTTGATTAACGCAGACTGGCCACCAATCGGGTTGGCCGAACCGTGTAATACTTGTACGGCTACAACGCCACCGGCCAAAGCGCGGTAGATGTTGATTGCTTCTGCATCGAGGTTATCGCCAATGCGTACCATGCCTGAATTACTTGCCACATCGTTGATGCTTGCTGCGCCAATGTGTGAGTGTTCGTCAATGATACCCGCAGTCAGGTGCTTGCCAGTGCCATCAATAACTTTTGCGGCTGGATCACTCAGGTTCTTACCGACTTTGGAAATCTTTCCATCTTTAATGAGCACATCGGTTCCCTGCAGGATTCCTTCGCCTTCATTGGTCCATACAGTTGCATTTTTTACGAGTAGGGTTTCCGTTACAGGCAGCGCTGTGTATCCGTGCGCACCAAAAGGATAAGTTACCTTGCCAAGGTCATCTTTCGTATCGGTTGCAGCTGGTTTGGTAGCAGCTTTGGCTGTAAGATCGCCTGTTCGATTGGCGGACCATGTGATCCATGTACCATCTGCTAGCTGACCTTTTCCTTTCCAACCCGTTTCTTCACTCCAGCCGGAGAGTCGGATGCTGCTTGTGCTTTGTTTAGTGGGTTTGAAACTTAATGTGATCAGGTCGCTACCAAATGTGGCCGCGCCATCCACCAATGTAGAATCTGTAGTGCCAACTTTTGTTTTATGACTTCCGGCTTCGCCACTTACTTCTAACTTATACGACTGAGGACCTACAGTCAAATTATAATTGCCACTGAAGTCTTTTGTATCCAATGCCTTGATGGAATACGGTTCGCCCTGCACCCAGTTTTGGTGGATGATTGTTTTCTCATCAAAGATTTTGCCTGTGGTAACGATGAAGTTGGCAAGCATGCCTTTCTTTAAACTGCCCACCTGATCAGCCACATTTAAAAGTTGAGCAGGCGTTGTGGTTAATGCTTTCAATGCGGAAGTTTCGGAGAGCCCGTTTTCAATAGCTTTTCTTACATTGGGCAAGAAGTCAGAAGTTTTTTTGAGTCCGGAAGTTGTAATGGCAAAGGCAATCCCATTTTTTTCTAATGTTGCCAGGTTAGTAGGAGCGAGTTCCCAATGTTTCAGGTCAGCCAGTGAAACACGTTCAGCATCGAAGGGATCTTCTACATCCATCGCGTCCGGATAATTAACCGGAATGATCAGCGAGGCTTTAGTGGCTTTGATTTCATTGATACGTTTGTATTCATCGCCAGCGCCTTTGATTATGTATTGAACCCCGAATTCATCGCCTATTTTATCAGCGCGAAGCACGTTGGCCCAACTGTTTGCGGCAAAGATTTGTGGCAACCGTTGGTTTTGAATCCAGCCTTCCAGCGATTGATCAGCAAATGGTTTTGGGTTTTGGCTGTTATACCATTCGGCATCTAAATAGGTTTGCCGCAACAAAGCGATAAAGCCCATTAACGATGTTGGATAAGTCTGGGTAGAAGTTCCCTTTTCAAGGGAATAGTTGGCAGCAACCTTCTGTCTCACTAAGGCAGTGTTATCATTTTTCTCATTAAGAGTAACAAAGGCGGAAGTTCCACGGGCTAAACCATCTGGTTTTGAAGTAAGCACTGCTCCAAAGCCCACCTTACGTAGTTCGTCAGCCGTTTTTGTATTGACGGTAAATTCTTCGGCTGCATTGTAATGCGAACGGATAGCCTGGTTTGCATTGTAAGCACCTTTTGTTCTGGTTTCCATTTGTTCTGCACCACCAAAGCCACCACCACCGCGGGTTCTTTCCACCTCTGGCAATCCGTAGCTTGTGAAGATATCAACCAGGGAAGGATAGATATACTTTCCTTTTAAATCGATAGTCGTATATCCTTTTGGTATGGTAAGGTTTGCACCTACTTGCTCTATCTTGCTGCCCTTTATCAACAGGGTAGCATTTTGAATTGTGGTTTGCGGGTCGACAACAATAGTCGCGTTGGTGAAGGCATATAAGCCAGCGCGGCTGTCTTTCACATCATTTCGCGGAAATGTCTCCTGCGCGAAGGAGCTACCATTGACAAGCAGTAGCATAAGAGCACACATGAACGGGCTCTTTTTAATAAATTGGTAAACGATCTTCATAGTTCCGGGTTAGGTTGTTAATCAACTTGAAAAGTATAAAAAATCGGGTCAGAAGTGCGCAAATAATGGATGTACGGTTAATAGGTGATTTTACTAACTGCGGCTATTTAAAACCTGGGTGCTGTCAGGTTGACCTGATGCTATCGGGACGACAATTGACCCGATTAAAGCAAAGAGTCTTCCCTTCTTGCCCGCTTCGGCAGACAGTGATAACCTCCCGCTGACTAAAAATTGAACCGAATTTTATGCTCTAATAATCAATTCGTTAATACCTGAATTCAATTATACTTTTAAAACACTTAGAGTTCAGAGAGATTAGATTGTTTAATTTGTTGATTAAATCTGAATTATGACGAAAATTCAATTAATTTTTCTTTCTCTACTTCTTCTTGCCACGTCCTGCGATAAAGATGATTCAATAGATAAAACTTCAGATTTAGTTTTTTCAGAATCTCCATTTCCGTTAAATGGTATAGCTGCCAAATTTTCAAAAGATATCTCGTATGACAACAAACAGCGAACTCAATTTGACATTTGGTTACCCAATTCAACTACCCCAACAGGATTGGTGATCTACACACACGGGGGTGGATTCACAAGTGGTGATAAGGACTATGTGTATGCCACGCAACAAGGTGGGGCTTGGGATTTCCCTTCTGACATAAGGTTTTTGCTACAAAACAATATTGCTTTCGCTACAATACGTTATACGCTATTAAGCCCAACAGGCGAAAAGGATGGTATTAAAAAATCCATGTCGGATGTCAGGCGAGCTTTACAATACATCAGGTATAAAGCAAGTGATTTTAACATCGACAAAAATAGGATTATTCTTGCCGGCAATTCAGCGGGTGCAGGTACATCACTATGGATAGCATTCAATAACGAACTGGCAGATGCTCAAAATAGTGACCCTGTTTTACGGGAGTCTACAAGAGTACGTGGTGTAGTAGCCAGAGAAGCTCAATCCAGTTATAACATCGAAGACCGGTGGGTTAATGATGTCTTTGTCGACTATAACCTTACCTGGACAGAAATATTAGCTAATGAAGCAGGTAATATTTCAAAGCTATACGGAGTTTCTTCAAATGCAGAATATGAATCACCTGCCATTGATGTTTACAGAGCAGAAGTTGATATGTTGAACCTCATGACAGCGGATGACCCTGCCATATGGATTAATAATACGCTGAGAGAGGTAGTGCACCCTTATTCATCACCAGAAATATCAACTCATCATGCTTTTCATGCGAGAGAATTAAAGCAGCGGGCAGATGCTGTTGGTGTAGAAAACATAACTTACTACGGCAAAAATCCTATACTTTATTCACATCCCAGTAATGAAAGCTGGACTCAATTCTGCAAGAGATTGATTAGTCTATAACTTAATTACTTCTTTAAGGAAAACCCTTTCAAAAGAGTTTATAGTAATACCACTTTTCCTGTACGCACGGATTCATCACACGCAAAGGCAATTCGCAAACTATTTACGGCATCATCCATATGATCTGTAAGGTCAAGGTTTTCCTTAATCGCTTTTAAAAAATACCGTTGTTCCCGGTTGCATAATTCCTGGTGGTCGGGCTCATCCTGTAAATTAATCCACTCGTCTTTCTTCGTAAAATTATTTTTATCATCGATATCGGCATGATGAAAGCGTAGGGATTCTGTTTTTGTATGCGCTTCCACCGAATCTGACTTGCCACTGGCACCTGCATCTTTGGCAACAATAGATACACACCCCTTCGGACCTATTACATCTTTCACAAAGAAAGCCGTTTCGCTGATCATCGGGCCCCAGCCGGCTTCATACCAACCGACAGAGCCATCTTCAAACCGAATTTGGAGCTGACCGTAATTATAATTCCCGGTCGGAATATCTTCCGTAAGCCGGGCACCAATGGCAGTTACCTGTAATGGTTTGCTGCGAGTCATCTGGCACATCACATCAATGTAGTGAACACCACAATCTACGATAGGGCTGAGGCTATTCATCAGATTTCTGTGTACGTCCCACATTACCCCATGACTTTGCTGGTTCAGATTCATGCGCATCACCAGCGGTTTGCCAAGTTTCCCCGCTAACTCTATAAATTTTTCCCACGATGGATGATGCCGTAAAATATACCCCACTACCAGTTTCTTATTCGCTTTTATCGCTGCGGCCACCACCCGTTCTGCACCCGCCACCGTATCCGCCACAGGCTTTTCAATAAACACATGACAATTATGTTTAAATGCTTTCACTGCAAACTCTTCATGGGTATCCGGATATGTGGAAATACAAACCGCATCGGGTTTTGTTTCTGTCAAGGCCTGATCATACTTGCTATAGAGAGCGTATCCGCCACCTAATTTTGCATTGAGCACCTCTTTACTTTTGCCCGTGGACACGATGCCACAAATCTGAAAGCCATCGATCTGATGAAATGCCATGGCATGCGAAGCTCCCATGTTTCCACAGCCCACAACTAATACTCGCACCGGGTTTGAATTTGTTTTCATAAAGTAAGGTTGATAAAGATGAAACTAAAAGTAATCAGCAGCTAAGTGAACTGCAATAGATTAATGTTATACGGAGGAATTATGTGTTTATATTGGTACTAAATAGTAGGATTAAATAAATCCATTAAACTACCCAAGCCGATTTCAGACTCAAATGTTTTCCATTGAGTATTTCATCAACATTTTTAAGTGTGGTGGATGCGATCTGTTGCAGTGCCTCTTCCGTAAGAAATGCCTGATGGGCTGTTATCAAAACATTGGGAAAGCTCATTAATCGTTGTATGGTGTCGTCTTCGATGATGTTAGAAGAAAGATCGCGAAAGAAAAGTTTGCCTTCATGCTCATACACATCAAGACCCAGATACCCTATCTGCTTTCTTTTTAATCCCTCGATCGCGGCTTTGGTATCAATTAATCCGCCCCGGCTGGAATTGATTATCATCACCCCTTTTTTCATCATGCCAATTGCCTCTTTGTTAATGATGTGGTGTGTGCTTTCATTTAATGGGCAATGCAATGATAAAATGTCCGCGCATTCAAAAACTTCTTCCTTTGATAGGTAGTTCACACCGAAATTTACCAGTTCCGGGTTAGGGGTAAGATCGAATGCAACTACATTACAGCCAAATCCGATCATGATCTTACAAAAGGATGCCCCGATATTTCCTGTTCCTAATACACCTACCGTCTTTCCATTCACATTGAATCC
>LNFM01005579.1_pt1 | contig 22397 bp, 20 predicted proteins | sample 596031 | NCBI WGS metagenome assembly LNFM01 (sample SAMN04254537, study PRJNA301005) | activated carbon metagenome | isolation source: dual media filters at the Ann Arbor, Michigan drinking water treatment plant | place: USA: Ann Arbor | reverse complement strand
AGCAAGACGGCACGATTGCCACCACATTCACCTATTACAAAGGTGCTTTTGACGGTCCGCTTAAAACTTATAAGCCACGTGGCTTTGTGGTGAAGGACACTGGTAATGCCTTGTGGGGCATGCAGTTTATTTGGCCGATAAAAGCTGAATACATCATTGCTTACTTAGATGAAAATTATCAACAAACGATTATTGCGCGAAACGCTCGCGATTATGTTTGGATAATGTCTCGCACACCGCAAATTGATGATGCAAAATATGCAGAATTGACTCAACTTGTCAAAAAGATGGGATACGACACAGCCAAATTGCGCAAAGTCCCGCAAAACTGGTCAAGTGATACTGATAAGCCCGCAAAATCTGAGTAATCTATGTTAACTAAACGCCCTTTTTTAAGTACCATCAGTAGTTGGTTAGATAACGAAGCCGTATCTGACAGCACTAGTCAAGAAGCAGCCCAGAGCATCGACTACTGGCGCGTCATTCCTTTTGTTGCGATGCATTTGGCCTGTTTTGCTTTATTTTGGGTGGGTTACAGTACATTCGCCATTATTTTTGCCGTGAGTTTATATGCCATCAGAATGTTTGCCATAACAGGTTTTTATCACCGCTATTTTTCGCACAAAGCTTTTCAAACCAGCCGCTTTGGGCAATTTATATTTGCTGTAATCGGTGCAACCGCCGTGCAGCGCGGTCCATTGTGGTGGGCAGCACATCATCGCAATCACCACAGCCACTCAGATGAAGAAAATGACGCGCACTCGCCTGTGCAGCACGGATTTTTATGGAGTCATATTGGCTGGTTTTTGTCGCGCACCAACTTTCACACCCAGTTTGATAGAGTGAAAGAACTAGCAAAATTTCCAGAGTTGCGTTTTTTAGACCGTTTTGATGTGTTAATCCCCGTTATTTTTGCGCTCTGTATTTTTGGTTTAGGTATGTTGTTAGAGCAATATGCGCCTAGTTTAGGCACCAATGGCTGGCAGCTACTGGTTTGGGGATTTGTTATTTCCACCGTAGCGCTTTATCACGCCACTTTTAGTGTTAACTCATTGGCCCATACTTGGGGCAAGCGCCGCTATGCCACACGCGACCAAAGCCGCAACAATTTCTTAATCGCTATCTTAACTTTAGGTGAGGGTTGGCATAACAATCATCACCATTATCCAGGTTCAGCCAGCCAAGGGTTTTATTGGTGGGAAATTGATTTCACCTATTACGGATTGCGTGTATTGTCTGCTTTGGGGCTTATTTGGAATTTACGTAAAGTGCCAGTTGAAATTCGTGAATCTAAACAATATAAAAATCAGCCTTATAAAAACTAATCCTACAAAAATTAGAAAGTTACTCAATTGAAAGTAGCCATCATAGGCAGCGGAATCGCTGGCAATATTATCGCCCATCATTTACACCAAGATCACGATATCACTGTGTTTGAGGCCAACTGCCATATTGGCGGCCATACACACACACATGACATTGAGTTAATGGGTAAAAATTATGCAGTAGATACTGGTTTTATTGTCTTTAATGACCGCACTTACCCCCATTTTATTGCAATGTTAGATGCGCAGAAAGTGGCTTGGCAGCCAAGCCAAATGAGCTTTAGTGTACGCAATGAATCAACAGGTTTAGAGTACAACGGCACTACGTTGAACAGCCTATTTGCTCAGCGCCGCAATTTTTTTAAGCCCAGTTTTTATGGCATGATTCGCGATATTTTGCGCTTTAATAAGCAATCGCTAGCCTTATTAGAGAGCAATAGCGAGATTAAATTAGGCGATTATTTAACCGAAAATCATTACAAACCTGACTTCGTTAACAATTATATTGTGCCCATGGGCGCTGCGATTTGGTCTACAGATGCAGCGCAAATGCTGGATTTTCCAGCGCAGTTTTTGGTACGATTTTTTCATCATCACGGCATGTTAACCGTGAATAATAGACCGCAATGGCGCACTATTGCTGGCGGATCAGCCAGATATGTTGAAAAGCTAACAGAATCTTTCAAAGATAAGATTAAGTTAAATACACCAATTGCCAGTGTGAGGCGTTTAAAAAATTCAGTCAAAATAAAGCCAGAAGCTGGTGAAGAACAAACCTTTGATTACGTATTTTTTGCTTGCCACAGCGACCAAGCATTAAAAATACTGGGAAAAGATGCCAGCGAATCAGAACGTGACATTTTAGGGGCGATTCCTTACCAAGAAAACACGGTGTATTTACATCACGATGCAAGCTTGTTGCCAAAGCGTAAACTGGCTTGGGCAGCTTGGAATTACCATGTGACGGCGAAGCCATCAAACAAAGTACAAGTGACCTACAATATGAATATTTTGCAGAATATTCAATCGCCTGAGCCAATTTTGGTGACGTTGAACCATACGGATTTTATTAACCCAGCAAAAGTCATCAAGCGCCTTAAATACATGCACCCTGTTTACACTTTAGCTGGCGTGGCAGCACAAGCAAGGCATGCTGAAATTAGCGGGCCAAACTTAACCGCCTATGCAGGTGCGTATTGGCTGAACGGCTTTCATGAAGATGGCGTTGCCAGTGCATTATCCGCTTTAGAACACTTTAAAACGCACAGCACAAGTACTTAACAGTGAATAGTGCCATCTACAAGGGCTGGGTTAATCATCAGCGCTACTCACCCAAAGCACATGGTTTTCGTTATCGCGTTTTTATGATGTATCTGGATTTGGATGAATTACCTGAGCTTTTTAATCAGTCACGGTTTTGGTCGCTAGAAAAAATCAACATAGCCCAATTTAAACGCGCTGATTATTATGGCAATCCTTCAAAACCACTTAAAGTAGAAATCAGTGATTTAATCACTACCGCAACTGGCCATGCACCGCGCGGCGCAATTCGATTGCTGACCAATATGCGCTACTTTGGGCATTGCTTTAACCCGGTGAGCTTTTATTATTGTTTTGAAGCCGATGGCATCACCTTGCAAGCCATTGTCACGCATATCACCAATACACCCTGGGGTGAAGATTATGCTTATGTGCATGATTTTAGGCAGGAAAAACTGGTTAAGTCTACAAAAAATGGTGCGATAAATGTGTTTAAGTTAAGCAAAGGCTTTCATGTTTCGCCCTTTATGCCAATGGATATTGAGTACGATTGGGCATTTAAATTAGAAAGTAATCAACTGTTAGTACACATGAAAAACCTGCAAAATAATCAACAGATTTTTAACGCAACACTCGCTTTGCAGCGCCAAGAAATCACAGAATCAGCCTTAAATTGGCTATTAATTCAGTACCCATTGATGACCATCAAAGTGGTCGCAGCGATTTATTGGAACGCGCTTAAATTATGGTTAAAACGTGTGCCATTTCATTCGCACCCTGCCAGTTAATTGATTGTCTTTATTGAACAAAAACGCGCTTTAGCCAGTTATCTATGATAATTGTTCTATTGCATCTGAAGCACAGAAAATAACGTATAAGCCTTTATGAATACCATGACTAACAATACATCTCTTGCACAAGAAACCTTAACCACTGGGCTTAAACAAAAAAGTCGCTCAAAATGGGTGGCTAATTTCGCTAAAACGCAAATACTTAACCGCTTAAAACAGCTAAAAATTGGCAATCTGACCATGATTGATGGCCAGGAGCAACATATTTTTGGCGATTGTGACAGCATCAAAGCCACCATTCATGTGCATGATGCGCGCTTCTATGGCGAGATTGCCTTTGGTGGCAGCATTGGTGCGGGTGAAGCCTATATGCTGGGCTACTGGACTGCTGACAACTTAACCAACGTTATTCGCTTAATGTGTGTGAATCAATCGGTGATGGATACGCTGGAAGGCGGTTATCAGTGGGCAACCAAGCCGCTGATGAAAGTCTTGCATTGGCTGAACAGCAACACCACAGAGGGCAGCCGCAAGAATATTGCTGCGCATTATGATTTGGGCAATGATTTCTTTCAGCTTTGGCTAGACCCTACCATGATGTACTCTTCTGGAATTTTTGAGCATGAAACAAGTAGTTTAGAAGCCGCCTCACTCAAAAAACTAAAAGTCATTTGCGACAAATTAGACCTAAAACCGACCGATCATGTCATAGAGATTGGCACTGGCTGGGGTGGCTTTGCGATTTTCGCAGCTAGACATTATGGCTGCAAAGTGACCACAACGACTATCTCAAAACAGCAATATGTGCTGGCTGCTGAGCGCGTTAAAGCCGCTAATTTAGATTCTGAAATTACTATTTTATTGAATGATTACAGAGACTTAAAAGGTAAATTTGATAAATTGGTTTCAATTGAAATGATTGAGGCAGTTGGCCACAAATATTACGATACATATTTTGCAAAAGTCGGTTCATTACTCAAACCCGACGGCTTGGCATTGATTCAAGCCATCACTATTGCTGATCAACGTTTTGAATCTGCAAAAAACAGTGTAGATTTTATTCAGCGCTATATATTTCCTGGTTCCTGCATTCCATCGAATACCGCCATGTTAAATAGCATTACCAAAACCAGCGATTTGCGCTTATTTGATTGCGAAGATATCGGCCCGCATTACGCAACCACGCTAGCCGCTTGGCGCGAAAACTTTTTTACGCATATTGATGCCGTGCGCAAGCTTGGCTACTCAGAAGAATTTATTAAGATGTGGGAATTCTATTTATGCTATTGCGAGGGTGGCTTTGCAGAGCGCGCGCTGGGTGATGTGCATTTATTATTAGCCAAACCAGAAAATCGCAGAGCGGCGCTTGTTTAACCACAAATCACGCTAAATCCTCAGCATGCATTAAAATGTTATGCGTTTCGATGACCAATTTTAATGCATGCAAAATTCTACAAACCGCAATATTGAGTGGCTTGCTAGCCAACAAGGCCTGCCGCAGCCCTACTCCGTAATGTTTGATGATGTCTATTATTCAAGCGATAACGGATTGCTGGAAAGCGATTATGTTTTTTTGCAAGGCAATCACTTAACACAGCGCTGGCAGCAGCTTTCAAGCAATCACTTCACCATTATTGAAACGGGATTTGGCACAGGTCTTAATTTTTTATGCGCAGCGCAATTGTGGCTTAATCACGCGCCAAAAAATGCTCGCTTGCACTTTATCAGCACAGAGAAATATCCACTCACCTTGCAAGAAATTTCAGCAGCATTACAAGCTTGGCCTGCCTTAGATGAGGTTTCTAAGCCATTTTTAGCCCAATATAAAGCGTTAAGTCACATCCCCACGCAATTATTTGATCACCGTGTGCAGCTCACCCTATTAATGGGCGATGCAACGTCTAGCATCACCAACTTAAAAACAACAGCCGATGCTTGGTTTTTAGATGGCTTTTCACCTGCCAAAAATCCTGAAATGTGGCAGCATGCTTTGTTTGCACAAATGGCAAGACTTTCTGCATACAACACCACTTTTGCTACTTTCACCAGCGCTGGCGCAGTTAAACTCGGCCTGCAAGCGGTTGGTTTTCAAGTTAACAAGAAAACAGGTTTTGGTAAAAAGCGGGAAATGCTCACTGGTTACTTTACAAACCATGTGAATCAGCCCAATGACGATTAAAACAGCAATCGTTATTGGCGGCGGCATTGCAGGTTGCAGTAGCGCTTATGCGCTCGCTAAGCGCGGCATTGCCGTTACTTTAATTGAGCAACATAGTGAACTAGCCGCAGAGGCTTCTGGCAATCCAATTGCCACTTTGTACCCCAAACTAAGCATTATACCTAACGCACAAAGTATGCTGGCACTGCAAGGCTTTGCTTTCACTGTAGATTTATTAAAGCAACTGCCTAACAATGCTGAATTTTTTAATGCATGCGGGCAAATTCAATTAGCTTATGATGCGCGCGAGCAAGCCAGACAAAATGCACTTATCTTGCAACAAGAAGCCGCATTTTTTCAAGCTTTAGATGCGCAATCTGCCAGCGAAGTAGCTGGTATTGCGCTTAAAACAGGCGGCTTGTTACTGCCGCAAGCAGGCTGGGTTAAGCCAAAAGCATTCTGCAACGCCTTAGTTAACAGCTTAAATATCACCAAAAATTTCTATAAGCGCATTATTAGCATTCAAAAGACTGGTTCAACATGGCAAGTGAACGATGAAAATAGCGCATTTACAGCGGATATTATTGTGCTTTGTAATGCCAATCAAATACAGCAATTGAGCTTATGCGAAAGTGTTTACAGCACGCCGGTGCGTGGCCAAATCAATTTCTTTGCGCCAACAACTGTCAGCCAACACGTTAAAACCATTATTTGCAGTACACAATACTTAAGCCCCGTGGTCGATGGTCTACATTCAATTGGCGCTACTTATGCACCTCACAATCTCAATCCAAATTTAGAAGCAACTGACACGCTAGATAATATGCGCGCTTTGCAAAAAATTTCGCCCGAAATTTTTGATAGCATTCAGCCCTACCATCCACTTGGTCGCGTTGCTTGGCGCAGCCATACGCAAGATTATCTGCCGCTGGCAGGGCAAATGCTAGATGAAAAAAAATTGCGCGCCAAACCGCCGCGTTACAATGCCAATGCCGAAGATTTACCATGGCTAGACGGTTTATATGTGAATGCTGGGCATGGCTCTAAAGGCATGATTACAGCGCCTATTTGTGCAGAGTTAATTGCCAATATGGCTTCAACTTCTGCTTTAAATCTGGATAAAAACTTGGCCAGCAAGTTAAACCCTAGCCGCTTTTTATTAAAAGAATTAGGGTTAAAGCAATTAGCCAACACACTATATTGATAAGTCCACACTTAAATTAGATTAAAATCGCGTCATGCAAGCAAACGAATCAGTTCAACAAACCGAAGCTGCGCTTAAATATTACCAGCAAGCCTTATTGCGCAACCCAAAAGATTTAGATGCGCAAATTCAATGTGCCAATTTGTGCGTGACGCTTAAACGATTTGAAGAAGCGGCTGGTTATTTTAGGCGCATTGTACGCATCCTTAAAAATAATCCGTTAGCGCGCGATGCACTTTGTTATTGCCTGCAAGAAATGGGTAATATTGCCCACAGTCATGCGCAATTTTTGCAAGCAGAAGCCTGTTTTGAAGAAGCCTTACAATATCAACCATTAAATGCCGTCTATTGGTTTAATTTAGGCAACGCACAACGCGAATTAGGCAAGCCAACTGCAGCTTTAAAAAGCTTTACGCAATCGATAAAACTAAATCCAAATGATGCCGATGCCCATAATAACTTAGGTAATGTGCAGCGTGAACTATGCCAACTAGACATTGCAATTGCCAGCTACAAAAATGCTTTGCAGTTGAACCCAGATTTACACCATGCATTGGCGCATTTAGTGCATCAAAAGCAGCATATGTGCGATTGGGATAATATTAATAATCAAATCAATCAATTGCGTGATTGGGTATTAACGAAACCAAACGCACAAATATCGCCTTTTGCTTTTTTGAGTATGCCAAACACGACTGCAAGCGAGCAAAAACAATGCACCACAAATTGGGCAAATAGCTTTTATAACAACCTCATTCAACAACATGTGGCTTTTGACTTTAATCAATTAAAAAATTCAAAGTCAAAACTAAAAATTGGCTATTTGTCTGCCGATTTTAGGCTGCATCCACTGGCTTTTTTAATCACAGAGTTAATTGAAAATAACGATAAAAACCATTTTGAAACATTTGCGTATTCATATGGCAAAAATGACAAAACGCCTGAGCGCAAACGTTTAGAAAAGGCTTTTACTGTTTTTAATGATATTAAACACTTAACCGATATTGAAGCGGCAAAAAAAATCCACCAAGATGGCATAGCGATTTTGGTGGATTTAACAGGCTTTACTCAAAATAGCCGCACAGGCATTGTGGCGCTTAAGCCTGCGCCAATTAGCATTAACTGGCTGGGTTTTGCTGGGAGCATGGGTGAACTCAATGATAAGCCGCTGTTTGATTACATTATTAGCGATAAAGTAATCAGTCCTAATCAAGCAGATATGAGCGAAAAACTACTGTACCTGCCCTGCTACCAGCCCAATAACAGCCAACGTCCTGTTGGCAAACCTACGCTAAAAAGCACACACAATTTGCCAGAAGAAAGTTTTGTATTTTGCTGCTTTAATCAAAGCTTTAAAATCACGCCAGCAGTATTTGCAGTGTGGATGCGCATTTTAGCGCAAGTGCCTAATAGTGTTTTGTGGTTGCTCGATTGCAACAATTGGGCTTGCAACAATTTAAAGCGAGAAGCGGCAAAAGCAGGCATTGACCCAGCAAGGCTTATTTTCGCACCGCGCGTGCCCATTGCAGCGCATTTAGCGCGCCATGCACATGCCGATTTATTTTTAGATACGTCACCTTATAACGCACACACAAGTGCCAGTGACGCCCTATGGATGGGCTTGCCGATATTAACTTGCGCAGGCGACACATTTGCCGCGCGCGTGGCTAGCAGCTTGCTTCAACACATTCAGATGCCGCAATTAATAGCTGAAAACTGGCAAGAGTATGAACAAAAAGCGCTGTATTACGCGCAAAATTCATCTGCGCTTAACGCGTTAAAGCAGCAACTGGCTCAACAAAAATCCATCACCAGCTTATTTAACCCAAGCCGATTTGCAAAAAATTTAGAACAGCACTATCAGCAAATATGGCAAGCGTATCAAGCAAAGGTTGATTCATTCATTTAGCAAAACACCTGCTGTGATAAATGCACGGCATGTGATAAAGTTCAGCACAATTCACTCACAAAGACAGCTTTAATATGGCAGCCATTGACATTACCCCTGTTCTCAAATTTATGACGGATAAAGGTGGCTCTGACCTCTTTTTCAGCACCAATACTTCTATTCATATGGATATTGAGGGCGAAACGGTATCGATTAACAATCAGGTAATGGCGCCAGGCATGATTAAAGAAATCGCCTACGGCATTATGAGTGCTGAACAAATTAAAGAGTTTGAAACCACGCTTGAATGTAATTTTGCAATTGGCCGTAAGGATATTGGCCGTTTCCGTGTCAATGTGTTCCGTCAACGTGGCGAAGTCGGCATGGTGATTCGCCATATTAAAACAGAAATTCCGTCGCTCGAAAAATTAGGCCTGCCGCCTATTTTAAAAGAATTAATCATGCGCAAACGTGGATTAATTTTGATGGTTGGCGCGACTGGTTCTGGTAAATCGACATCGCTTGCCTCTATGATTGACCACAGAAATGAGAATGAAACTGGGCATATTATTACCATTGAAGACCCGATTGAATTTGTGTATGCGCACAAAAAATCGATTGTAGACCAGCGCGAAGTGGGCATTGATACCTTAAGCTTTGATAACGCTTTAAAAAATGCCATGCGCCAAGCGCCAGATGTCATTTTGATTGGCGAAGTGCGCGATATGGATAGCATGAAACAAGCGATGGCTTATGCCGAAACAGGCCATTTATGTTTGGCTACTTTGCATGCAAACAACGCCAACCAAGCGCTAGAACGCGTGATTTCTTTCTTCCCGAATGATGCGAAACATGGCTTATTATTGGGTCTTTCATTGAATTTGGTCGGCATTATTTCGCAACGTTTGGTGCCAGGCATTACGCAAAAACGTGCAGCGGCGGTTGAGGTGATGATTAATACGCCTTATATGTCGGAGTTAATTCAAAAACAAAAATTAAGCGAAATGAAAGATATCATGGCCGATAACAACGATATCGGCATGATTACATTCGATCAATCGTTATTTAAATTGTTTAGCAATGGCAAAATTAACGAAGATCACGCGCTGGCAAATGCCGATTCGCGCAACGATTTATCATTAAAAATACGCTTTGCGGCAGAGGGCTCAAGAGGCGGTTTCGGGAATTAATTCGGCTCATTTTGAGGGTTAAGTCGCGCTGCGTTAATCCTCTATATGGTTAAATGCAGCCAATAATCCTGCTGCAATAATCAGCGCACCACCCATCCATTCGTTCAATTGCATCGCCTCGTTTGCCAGATAATAAGCCGCGATTGCTGCGACCACCAGCTCAAACAAAAATAATACAGATGCACGTGTTGCGGTCATTTTAGTCACGCCGTATTGCACAAACAAGGTGGCAGCCGTCAATAATATGGCGATTAAGACCATGATTAACCAGTGATTAAATGTAAAAAAATAGGGGCTAGGAAATGCACCGCCTAAAAATGGCATTAAGAATAATGACATGCCCGCAACACCCACCCACACCAACATGGATTTTGCCGCCAAGCTTAAATGCACCGATTTGCGCGTAATCACATTGGTGAGTGAGAAGCCAATTCCTGCTGATAATGCCAGCCATTCCGCCTTGTTTTGCGGTAACGGAATATGATTGGCACTGCCATTAAATGGGTCGGCCAGCATGATGTAAGCACCCATCATGGCAATACAAATAGACATAAATCCTGCTTTGGTAATCGTCTCTTTTAGCCAAAAATGCGCCAAAAGCAATGTCCACAGCGGTGATAAATAAAACAGCAACATCACCCGCATGACCTCGCCATCAATCACCGCTAATACATAACTTAAGTTGGTCCAGCCTGCAATTAAGCTTAGCCAAATAACACTTTTAGGTAACTTAAGTATGCCGCGCCAATGCTTGGCAAACAAAGCTACACCCAATAAAATCGCAATGCTGTAAGTGTAAAAACTAGAAGCAATGCCAGAAACGCCTGCATCATTCATGATGCGATACGGGTACCAAATAACGCCCCAGCACATAGCGCCAAACAACAGCCCGAATATCGCTAAATAATTTTGTTTGCTGCGGTGATGCATGAACTTCCTAATGTATGACTGACTAAATTATAATGATGTTTTACGAATTAAAATCTTATGAACCCACATCTCAACCTTTTGCAACCTTACCCGTTTCAACGCCTACGCGATTTATTTGCTGGCGTGACCCCCAACCCAGTATTAAAGCCCATTAATTTATCAATTGGCGAGCCAAAACATGCCACCCCAAAGCTGATTACAGATGCTTTGGTGAACAATTTGGCTGGCTTGGCGAATTATCCCACGACTGTGGGCAGTTTGGCGTTGCGCACTGCTATTTCTAATTGGATTACACGCCGTTATAACTTGCCTGCAACGAACCCAGAAACCAGTATTTTGCCTGTGACTGGCAGCCGTGAAGCGTTGTTTGCCTTCGCGCAAGTAGTGATTGACCGCACGAAAAATAAGCCGATTGTGATTTCACCGAATCCGTTTTATCAGATTTATGAGGGCGCCGCTTTTTTGGCTGGCGCCGAACCTTACTTTTTAAATACAACGCCAGAAAATGGTCACGAAATGGATTTTTCTAGCGTGCCAGCTGATGTTTTGAATCGCACGCAATTGGTTTATGTTTGCAGCCCTGGCAACCCATCTGGCAAGGTTATGAGCTTGGCGCAATGGAAAACATTATTTGCGTTATCAGACCAATATGGTTTTGTGATTGCCGCTGATGAATGTTATGCCGAGATTTATTTTGATGAGGCCAATCCGCCTTTAGGCGCACTACAAGCCGCGCATCAGCTGGGCAGAGATTTTAAAAACTTAGTGGTATTTAGCTCGCTTTCCAAGCGCTCCAATGTGCCGGGCATGCGCTCCGGCTTTGTGGCGGGCGATGCAAAAATCATTCAAGCCTTTACGCTTTATCGCACCTATCATGGCTGCGCAATGAATCCAGCTGTGCAAGCCGCATCTGAAACGGCTTGGAACGATGATGCACACGTGATTGAAAACCGCCAGCTTTATGCGGAAAAATTCAAGACTGTAACGCCGATGTTAAGCCGTGTTTTGCAGGTACAAATGCCAGATGCCGCGTTTTATCTGTGGGCGAAAATTAAAAATCCTGCCGAAACAGATACCAGTTTTGCCCTAAAGTTGTATCGCGATTTGAATATTACCGTGTTACCGGGCAGTTATTTGGCGCGCGAAGTTAACGACATTAATCCTGGCAAAAACTTCATTCGCTTAGCTTTAGTGGCGAGTTTAGAAGAATGTGTAGAAGCGGCAAAGCGCATTCAAACGCTAGCATAATGCAAAATACTTAACGCTTAAATTGAGGTAAAAAAATAATCATAAACTGAATCTAAATTATTCAGTTTATGATTTAATTACTTGATTTATATCATTAAGTATTAATTTATTTACTTCAATTTTTAGGCAATCGAAAGCCCTAATATCTTCCATACCACGTAGCCAAGTCAGCTGTCTTTTAGCTAATTGGCGCGTGGCAAAAATGCCTCTATCGCGCAATTCATCAGCATCATATTCACCATTTAAATGCTCCAAAGCCTGACGATATCCAACGCAGCGCATGGCGGTTGATTCTGCGGTTAAGCTGGGATATTTCGCCAATAACGCTTTTACTTCATCTAAAAATCCAGCCGCTAACATTTGGTCAAAACGCAATGCAATGCGCTCATGCAGTATTTTGCGCTCACTTGGAATCAGTGCGATTTTGAACACGTTGTAAGGTAAAGTTTCATCATTTTGTTTGGCAAACAGCGTTGACATGCTTTCGCCTGTTAACTCAAACACTTCTAACGCACGCTGAATGCGTTGCGCATCATTCGGTTGCAAACGTGCAGCCGTTTCTGCATCAACCAGCGCCAATTTTTCATGCATCGCAGGCCAGCCAATGAGTGCGGCGCGCGCGTCTAACCTTGCGCGGACTTCTGGATTCGCTTCTGGCAATCCGCTTAAACCGCTTTCCAGTGCCTTAAAATACAACATGGTGCCGCCAACCAATAATGGAATGTTGCCGCGCGCGGTAATGTCCGCCATCAATCGCAAGGCATCACTTCTAAAATTGGCCGCAGAATACGCGCTAGTGGGCTCAATCATATCGATTAAATGATGGGGGGCTTTTGCTAAAATTTCAGCATCTGGCTTTGCGGTGCCGATATTCATGTCTTTAAAAACCAAAGCAGAATCAACACTGATGATTTCAACTGGCAACTTTGAGGCAATTTCAACTGCCGCGCCCGTTTTTCCGCTGGCGGTAGGCCCAAACAAAAAAATCGCAGGCGGCAATGATGGTGGCATGAAATGGATATATCTGTTGTAAAAATTAGTATTTTATCGGTGTTCAGGCAGAATCTAGCGACTTTAATCAAATAATTCGCGGTTAGCGTCTAAATGTTAAATCCGATAGCGATATAATTGTTTTAATTATCAACATTCAACACAGGTAACGCATCATGAATTTAGAAAAAGTCGTTTTTGGATTTTTTATCGTTTTAGCCATGACCTTAAACTTTGGTTTCTTTTTGGGCGAAATTGACAACGCTTCGCACCATCATGTGTATGAATTATACGCGGCGATTATTGTGAGCTTGATTGCAACGGTATTAAAATTTGGTGACCGCACACATGTGGGCGCATTTTTGCTTTCTACTAGCTTAGCCGCCGATTTACAGTTGATTACGGCGGCAATTCTGTGGGCGGCACTAGATGGCAAAATGGATTCTGAAAGTTTAACGGTTTATATTGTTTCGTTATCGGGCGGCGCATTAATGGCCAATTTTGTTTCTGTGATCTTATTAATCTCAGAAACCATCAGCCAACGCCGTTAATCAAGCTTTCAATTCAATACTTAACATGTTTTTTTGTTCAAAAAATCATTTCAAGCTCAACACGCAGTTAGCGTTTAATCTAAGCTAAAACCCTGCATGGATAGCATTTTATTCTTAATTTTGCGCCGTTTAAGGTTGCCGCTGATATTAATCATCGTCAGCTTTGCGATTGCGACTTTGGGCTTAACATTGATGCCTGGCGTAGATGCCGACGGCAACGTATGGCACATGACGATTTTTCAGGCGTTTTATGTCATCAGTTACACCGCCACCACGATTGGTTATGGAGAAGTGCCCTACCCGTTTACGCAGGCACAACGCATTTGGACAACTTTTTCGATTTACTTTACCGTTATTCCTTGGTTTTACGGCATCGGTAAAATCATTAGCTTGTTGCAAGATACCAGCTTGCGGCAAGCCATGTCGACCGATCAATTTGCGCGCGATGTTAAATTGATACAAGAACCGTTTTATATTTTATGCAGTTATGGCGAATCCGCCAGCTATCTCGCCAGAGCCTTAGATGAAAAAGGCATGCGTGTCGTGATTATCGAATCGCAGCAAGCTCGTTTGGATGAGCTTGAGCTAACCAGCACCAGAAGCGTCATTCCTTATATTTGTGCCGATGCAAAACTGCCAGAAATCTTAGTGCGCGCTGGCGTGCATCATCCTTTGTGTAGCGGCGTGGTGACTTTAACCGATAACGATGATGTGAATTTAGCGGTTGCCGTTGCTGTTAAATTAATGCGACCAACCTTACCCGTGATTGCGCGGGCTGAGCGCGAAGATATTGCAGCCAATATGGCGTCATTCGGCACCGACCACATTATCAATCCTTACACATTATTTGGCGAACAACTCGCGATGCGCGTGCATGCGCTAGGCACTTATTTACTGCATCAGTGGTTAACTGGTGTACCTGGCGACACGTTACCGCCACCAGAAAATCCACCTCGTGGCCGCTGGATTGTGTGTGGATATGGTCGATTTGGTAAATCAGTGGTGGAAAATTTAGAACGCGAGCATTTAAGCATTACGATTATTGAGGCAATGCCAGAACTGACCGAGTGCGACATTTGTATTGTGGGTAGCGGCACAGAAGCTAAAACCTTGTTAGAAGCCGATATTATGAATGCAGTAGCAATTGTGGCTGGCACGGATAACGATATTAATAATCTATCGATTGTCATGACGGCAAAAGAGCTGAATCCAAATTTATTCTTGGTTGCGCGCAAAAATAAACGGCATAACAGTGCATTGTTTAAACAATTTGACGCAGACATTACCATGCAACCAACCGACATTATTGCGCATGAATGCTTGGCGCATATGATTTCACCATTGCTGGCGCAATTTTTAGTTTTGGTTAGAAACCAAGACAATAGCTGGGCGAATACACTAATCAGTCAGCTAGTAAACGTGGTGGGCGAAACGGTACCAGAAACTTGGGTAATCAATGTTCAGCAAGCACCCGCTGTGATTGAATTATTAAACGCAGAAACCAACGTTTTACTGCAAAACCTGATGCTAGACCCAGCAGACCGCGACAAAAAATTAGATTTAGTGCCGTTATTATTGTTAAGGGGTAATCAGCAAATATTAGTGCCTGATACGTTGATGCTGTTACAGAAAAATGACCGCATTCTGTTCTGCGGAACGACTGAGGCAAAATTCATACAACCTTTATTGATGAACAACATCAAGATATTGACTTATGTAGTGGATGGAATCGAAGTGCCAGAAAGTTTGGTGTGGCGTTTTTTCAAGAAAAAAATGGGTTAAGTTAGTACTTTAAAAGCACCAATTTTTATCATTTACCCCGCATAAACATCTTATCCAAATCTGACATACTGACTTGAAACCAAGTCGGGCGGCCGTGATTACACATACCGCTGCGTTCTGTGGCTTCCATATCGCGCAATAAATTATTCATTTCTGGGATGGTTAAAATGCGATTGGCGCGCACGGCGGCGTGGCACGCCATGGTGCCTAGCAGTTCGTTTCTACGTTCAGTTAATGCCCTAGTTGCGCCAAATTCGCGTAGATCTTTCAGTACATCACGCGCTAAAGTCACTGCGTCTGCATCTTGCAACATAGTTGGCACGGCGCGCACGGCTAAGGTGTTGGGCGATAAAATGGCAAATTCAAAACCCAATTGTTGCAAATTGCCAAGCCCTGAGCTTAATTCCTCTTGCACCGTTGCAACCTCTAATCTGTCGGCATTAAAACTGATCGGAATGAGCAAAGGTTGCATCGGCACTTGTTTATTGTCGAGCGCATTTTTGAGTCGCTCATACATAATGCGCTCATGCGCGGCGTGCATATCGACCACCACTAAGCCGAGTTTATTTTGCGCCAAAATATACACACCGTGAATTTGCGCCACAGCAAAGCCTAATGGAAAATCAGCTGATTCTGATTGCGTATCAAATTTTTGGCCTGAAAAAGGGGTTAAGTTTTCCGTTGTTTGCGCATCAGCAGTTTGCTTTAAGCCGCCAAATAAGGTTTCGTAAAACGCGGATGGCTGGTTGGCATTTAAATTGATTTGCGTTTGCTGCTGAGGATAGTTAGGCGAATTGCTATATTGCGAAGCGAAAGGATTATGCGTGGCTTGGCTGGCGGTTGCCGCATTCGATATGCCTGTTGGCGTAGCTAGATTTTTATTTAAGCTATGATAAATAAATCGATGAATTGCTTGGCCATCTCTAAAGCGCACTTCGGTTTTACTGGGATGCACATTGACATCGACTAAACTGGGATCAAGCTCTAAAAATAGCACAAAGGCTGGTTGCCTATCATGGTGCAACACATCTTGATACGCTTGGCGAATGGCGTGCGCAATCAATTTATCGCGCACAAATCGGCCGTTCACATACACATATTGCGTATCGCGACTGTTGCGATTGAAAGTTGGTTTTGCCGCAACGCCCCACAATCGCAGACCAGCCGCTTCTTCGTCTATGGCAATACTTTCGGCCGCGAATTCTGCGCCTAATACTTCCGCAAATCTTTTGGCTGAAGCACCCGCTGCAAAGCGGCTAAGCACTCTACCATTGTGTTGCAAAGTAAAACTCACATCTGGTCGCGATAATGCCACGCGCGTAAAAGCGGCTTCACAATGACCAAATTCGGTACCGTCAGTTTTTAAAAACTTGCGCCTTGCGGGTGTATTAAAATACAAATCGTTCACTTCAATCACTGTGCCGATTTCTATTGCCGCTGGTTCGATTGCGCTGATATCACTGCCATCGCTGGCAATGCGCCATGCGTGTTTGGTTTCCAGCGCGCGGCTTAGTATCGTAGTGCGCGAAACCGATGCAATGCTAGCTAATGCTTCACCACGGAAACCTAAACTGGCAACTGCTTCCAAATCTTCTAAGCTAAAAATCTTGCTGGTAGCATGGCGCGTTAACGCCATCTTTAAATCATCTTGCGAAATGCCGCTGCCGTTATCGGTCACGCGCAATTGCTTGATACCGCCTTGCATCAGTGAAACTTGAATATCGCTGCTGCCCGCATCCAAGCTATTTTCTAACAACTCTTTTAGCGCTGAAGCTGGTCTCTCAACCACTTCACCTGCCGCGATTTGGCTGATGAGCTGGTCTGGCAATAATTTGATGGCGTTAGGCTGGTTGCGTGACATAAGTTACGTGACATAATTGGCTAATATTTATTGAAGATATTTTACCTGTTTTAACCCACAATCTCGCAGCATGAAATTACCCAATTTACATTTAGATGATTATGCATATAGCTTTGCAAAAGCACGTGCTATTAAACGTCGTCATCACTTTTATGTTGGGCCGACCAACTCTGGCAAGACTTACCACGCACTTAACACATTAATCGCGGCGAAATCGGGTGTTTATTTGGCGCCGCTACGCTTATTGGCAATGGAAGTGCGCGATAAATTAATGGAAGCTGGTGTGCCGTGTAACCTGATTACCGGCGAAGAACGCGTGTTAATTGCAGGCGCGCAACACACCGCATCAACCATTGAAATGATGAATCCTACCAAGTTAGTCGATGTGGCAATTATCGATGAGATTCAGATGTTGCAAGACCCTGACCGCGGTAGCGCTTGGACGGCGGCCTTAGTTGGCGTGCCTGCCAGACAAGTATTTATTTGCGGATCAAACGCTGTCACTAAACCTTGTTTACAAGCGATTGAACATTTAAATGAAACGGCTGAAATCACACAATTGCAACGTATGACGCCGTTAATTTTAGAAGAAGAAAGTTTGTGCGGTGCACGCTACAGCAAACCAAAATTGAAAGCCAAGTTGCAAAAAGGCGATGCGATTATTGCGTTTTCGCGCAAAGATGTACTGACTTTTTCTGCCAGATTTCGTCAATGGGGTTTTACAGTCGCCAGTATTTACGGCGCGCTTTCGCCAGAAGTACGCAGGCATGAATCTGCCCGCTTTTGCAACGGCGAAGCAGATATTTTAGTGGCCACTGATGCGATTGGCATGGGCTTGAATCTGCCAATTCGGCGCGTGATTTTTGCCAATATTTTTAAGTTTGATGGCGTTGCATCGCGTTTATTAAATGCTACCGAAGTACGCCAAATCGCCGGGCGTGCTGGTCGCTTCGGTATTTACGATACTGGTTATGTAAATATCATGGAAGATGATGAGCGTTTTCATATCGCGCATATGCTGGCGACTGACGATACATCTGATTTGGATAAACTGCCAATTGCGGCGAATATAGGGCAGATTGAGGCGATTTCAAATCAATTGCATACAGCAAAAATTGCAGAATGTTTGGAGTATTTTGCCAATCGGCTACAATTGAACCATGCTTTATTTGCCTTAAGTAAGATCGGTGCGCAATTGAATCAGGCTTTGTTAGTGGATGCATTTGCACCTAAATTATCGTTAAAAGATAAATTTATTTTTACCTGCGCACCGATTGCGATTAACGTGGATATTGAAAAAGATTACTTTTTGCTGTGCTTAAAAAGTGTCGTTGAACATGCTATTCGCACATTGCCGCCTGCCCCAACTTGGTTGGATTCAAATAACCCAAAGCATTTGCAAGACGCGGAAATATTGAGTCAAAATATTAGCTTGTACGCATGGTTAAGTTTTAAATTTCCGCAGATTTTTGTGGATGTTAAATCAATTCCGCATTTTAGAAAAACTGTCAGCCGCTATATTGAGCGTGCTTTGCTGACCCAAGCGGGTTATGTAGATACTCAACGCGAGAGCGATTTATTAAAATTTAAAAAAAGCTTTAGGTAAAAAATAAATATTACTTAAAATGTATCAAGCATTTAAATTTAGTTTATGTTTAAGCGAGCCCATCGCAGACTCCAGCGCATCGCGTGAGCGATTAACCTTAGTCAGTAATGTTGCACCAATCCACATATAATAAATTTCATGTGTGACATTTTTTGCATCTAAATGTGTGGGCAATTCGCCGTTATCTACGCCCTCTTGCACGCATTGTGCAATACGATTGATGATTTTATCAGTGCCGCGTTTGAGCGTGATACGCATGGTTTCAGATAAATCTGTCACTTCTGCACTGAGTTTAACAACCAAACATTTATCATGCGTTGTATCTGCGGTTTGTGTATCCAGCCAATTTTGAAAGAATGCCTGCAGGCGTGATTTAACTGACCCATTTTCTGGGCTTAGCTTAGCGTCAATATGCGCCAAATAGCCATCTAAATAATCTTCAAGCAAGGCATCGCCAAACTGCTCTTTTGATTTGAAATAGTGATAAAACGAGCCTTTTGGCACATTAGCCTGCGTTAAAATCTCATTAAGACCTACGGCTGCAAAGCCCTTGCCCAACATGATTTTTTTTGCAGTATCAAGAATTTGCTGGCGTGTATCGGTGAATTTTTGTATTGCCTGAGTCATAACACATTATGACACTGGTTTTAGATAGCGTCTAGACCAATCGTCTAGTGAAATGATTTGTGCAAACTTTTATGTTGCCAATCACATTATTAATCAGATTGAATAACTTCTACATTAGGATGCATATATCTCATCTCTACTGGCCCAAAAATAGTGCTGAACGCAGTATCTGATGCATCGCGGCCTGTAGCAATTCTCACAAGTTGATTAACAGGTGACATCTTAGTGGCATCAAACAATATCCAGCGATTGCCTAAGTACACTTCAAATATGGCATGAAAGTCACACGGCGGCTCTTCAAAATGGGCATAGCCTGTCACAAATCTAGCGGGTATATTCAGTGCGCGACAAAAGGTGATGCCTAAATGCGCAAAATCTCGGCACACTCCAACGCCAATTTCTAACACCTCAATAGAAGTGGTTGTAGATTTGGTCACGCCAATTTGATATTGAATATTGGCATGAATCCAGTCGCAAATTGCTTCAACTCTTGTATATCCAGGTGGCAAATGACCAAAAAATTCGTTGGCAAGTTTTGCAATTTGATCAGACTCGCAATAACGGCTTGACCAAGTATAGGGAATAACTTCTATCGGCAATTCACCTACACTCATTTCGGATTCACTGCCAGTTGGCTCAGGATAATTCACATTAACACTCGCCTGATAGCGAATATTAAATGAGCCCGTCACATGACTTACTCTTAGCAGCCGATTCTGCCCTGTGTGTCCTAAGCCAAAAGTTGCCTGTAAATCTGGATTAAAAGTAAGTCGCTCTTCAAAAATATCCTGCCAAGCCATGTGTGCGGCTTGTAGATTAAATACAAAATCCGAATTGTCGCATGCTAAATATTGCAGCTCACAATCTACCCGTATTTTTTTCATTTTTTGTACCCATCGCCAAACTTTAAAGTATATTTTTTTAAATATACAACGCGCTGTACAAAAGCCACGTAAGACTAAGGATGTATTTTAGATAAGACGAATCTGACGTGCTGAATCAGCATTGATGCTCAGTCATAATCAGTATTCAGCTTAACAATGTGAATTTTACTGAATGATTTTTTGCGGCATTTAATTTCTTGCAAACGCAGGTTGGGTAGAAAAGTATTTTTTAATCCCAGTTAAAATAGAGTTAACCAATTTGTCTTGATACGTATCATCGTTTAATCGACGCTCTTCTTCTGGGTTACTGATAAATGCAGTTTCAACCAATATTGACGGAATATCAGGCGACTTCAACACAGCAAAACCCGCTTGCTCCACATGATTTTTATGTAATTTATTAATATCAGCAATTTGATTTAAAACCGCTTTACCTAATTTTAGGCTGTCATTAATCATGGCGGTTTGCGATAAATCTAATAATGTTTTTGCTAAAACTGGGTCTCTTCCACCCAAGCTGACACCGCCAATTAAGTCCGATTCATTTTCTTTTTTGGCGAGATAACGTGCACTGGCACTGGTTGCGCCTTTTTCTGATAATGCAAATACCGATGAGCCGCGTGCGGCAGGATTCGTGAAGGCATCGGCATGAATCGACACAAATAAATCGGCTTTAAATTTACGCGCTTTAACAACCCGCATGCCAAGTGGCACAAAATAATCACCATCGCGCGTTAACACACCGCGCATATTAGGTTCTGCATCAATTTTAGCTTTTAATTTTTTTGCAATTGCTAATGTAATCACTTTTTCGTGACTACCATTTGCACCACGCGCACCGGGGTCTTCGCCGCCGTGGCCGGCATCAATCGCAATGGTGATTAAGCGCTCACCTTCTTTATTATTGTTAGCGTTATCTGCTGGCAACTGTTCGGTAAGTGGCGGTAAATCACTATCCACAGCCGAGTTGGGCGTTTCTTCTGAATCAGCGCTGCCTCCCGCATCTGGTGGCAAAGGCTCAATCACTGGTTTAGGTTGGGTGCTAGCGGTGCTGTCACTTTCTGTGCTTTTCTTACCTAACATCGCCATTAACTCATCCTGTAGCGGGTAGATATCGAGCACTAAACGATATTTATATTCACCTGCTGGCGTTAATGCAAAAATATTGGGCTTTACTTCACCTTTTAAATCAATCGCCACACGCACAAGGGTCGCCCGATAAAATCTTATCGGATAATGTTCTTAGCGTATTGTTCAATTCGATATTTTCAATATCTAGCACTAAGCGGTCTGGATTTTTCAGAATGATTAATTGATGCTTAATGGGCGCATCTGACTCCAATGCAATGCGCGTGTAATCTTGTGCAGGCCAGACACGCGCAGCGCTAATATTATTAGCCGCATAAGCATTTAAAGTCAGTAACACGTAAATACTTAATGCAAAAAATAGCTTGAATATTTGGACGATTATTACGCTTGGATGTTTGTTTGTTTTTATCATCGGTTACATATTCTGCTTAGCCAAACATTGCTCACCTTGGAGCGTATTAGCTAAAAATTGAATTTTTCTTTGCAAGGCATCATGTATCAAATGTACATGAATATCTGGTTCTGGTAACAAATAGCCCGCTTTCTCTGGCCACTCAATCAGACAAATACTGCTGGCATTAAAATACTCTCTAAACCCTGCTGCTTCGCATTCCTCTTCATCCATTAATCGATATAAATCAAAATGATAAACAGTTAAATCGCCAAAATTATATGGTTCTACCAAGGTGTAAGTGGGGCTTTTTACTTTGCCAGTAAAGCCCAAACCTTGTAAAAAACCACGGGTAAAGGTTGTTTTGCCTGCGCCCAAATCACCATGTAAAAAAATCACTGTATTAGCAACTGCACTTTGAGAGAGTTTTACGCCAGCTGCTAAAGTGGCAGTTTCGTCCGCCAATAAAACAGGATGGGATAAATTGCTCTTCACAGCTAAATTGTTACCTAATGCAGCATTATTTTCAGCAAGTATAATATCATTCACCATATGCAATTAAACGTAAGCAACGACTGGGCAAAGCTTTCCGCTGACATTAAAAGCTGGGGATTGGCGCTGG
>LNFM01005332.1_pt1 | contig 22398 bp, 22 predicted proteins | sample 596031 | NCBI WGS metagenome assembly LNFM01 (sample SAMN04254537, study PRJNA301005) | activated carbon metagenome | isolation source: dual media filters at the Ann Arbor, Michigan drinking water treatment plant | place: USA: Ann Arbor | reverse complement strand
GGGAGGTAGCCGATGGCTGAAGGAATCGAAATGACCGAACTTGAAACAGACACGGCGCGCCTGCGGATCGAATATCGGCCGGTCGAAAAGCTCATCCCCTTCGCGCGGAATGCGCGGACACACAGCGCGGCTCAGGTCGCCGAGATCGCGGGAAGCATTCGCGCATTTGGGTTCGCCAACCCCATCCTGGTGGGCGCGGACGGTGATTTGATTGCCGGCCATGGTCGGCTCGCGGCGGCCCGGCTGTTAGGCTTAGCCGAGGTCCCGGTCGTCGTTCTTGCCGGGCTATCTGCCTCACAACGTCGTCAATTGGTGCTGGCCGACAATCGGATTGCGCTGAATGCCGGCTGGGACATGGAAATGCTCAAGCTCGAACTGACGGAGCTTTCGCTGCTGGGGGCAGACCTTTCGGCGCTCGGCTTCAATGAAAAGGAGCTGGCGACCGCCTTGAACGGCGCCGGTGCCGGTTTGACGGATGAAGACGAGGTGCCGGCGGTTGCGGAGACGGCAATAGCATGCACAGGCGATATCTGGTGCCTGGGGCCGCATCGGATAGCCTGTGGCGACAGCACCGACGCCGGTCTCGTGGCAATGCTGCTGGCCGGCGCGGCGCCCCAGCTGATGGTCACGGACCCTCCCTACGGGGTTGAGTATGATCCGGAGTGGCGGCATCGCCGCGGCGTCAGCAAATCAGGGCGGCGTGGCAAGATCCAAAACGACGAGCAGGCGGACTGGAGCCCAGCCTGGGCGTTGTTTCCCGGGCAAATCGCCTACGTGTGGCATGGGGCGCTGCGCTCGACGATCGTTGCCGAAAGTCTGTTCAAGAGCGGCTTTTCGATTCGGGCGCAGATCATCTGGGCCAAGGAGCGCCTGGTGATGAGCCAGGGTGACTATCACTGGCAGCATGAGCCGTGCTGGTATGCTGTTCGCAAGAAAGGCAACTGGACTGGCGATCGCAAGCAGACCACGCTTTGGACCATTCCGACCGGTGGCCAGGACGTGGAAACCAAGCATTCGACCCAAAAGCCGGTCGAGTGCATGCGGCGACCGATGCTTAACAATAGCGATCCCGGACAGGCCGTTTACGAACCGTTTCTCGGTAGCGGCACCACCTTGATTGCCGCGCAGTCGACAGGGAGGGTCTGCTACGGCATCGAAATCGACCCGCTCTTTGTCGATGTTGCGATCCGTCGGTGGCAGGCCTTTACCGGCGAGCAGGCATACCGCTTCCGCGATGGCCAGAAGTTCGAAGCGCTTCAGGCGCAGATTGGCCCATCCGCCACGACGCCGGCGGCTTTCAGCAGCGAAACGACGGCAACGTGATGCGCGGCCGGCGTCCAAAACCCACAAGGATCAAGTATTTGACAGGCAACCCCGGCAAGCGCGCCCTCAACAAGAGTGAACCGCGGCCGGAGCCGGTCCCGCCTGATTGTCCGCCAGAGCTTGGCCCCAGCGCGCAACGCGAATGGAATCGATTGGTCGGAGAGTTGTCAAAGCTCAATCTGATCACGAATTTGGACCGTGCTGCTCTTGCCAGCTATTGTGGCGCGTATGCGCTATGGGCCGAGGCGACCGAGGCCATCCAAAAGTTCGGCACCATGGTGAAATCACCATCCGGCTTCCCCATGCAGTCACCGTATATTGCAATCGCCAACCGCCAGGCTGAGATCATGATGCGGATCGCATCGGAGTTCGGGTTTACCCCAGCTAGTCGGAGCAGGATTTCTACGCCTCCCCAAGATCATCTTCCGCTCTTTGATGCAGCTGAGCCGGAAGGCTGACTGGCACTTGCTTCTATTAAGAGGTTCCCATAGCGGTTAAAGCGAGTCTCATGACCCCATTCTTTTTCTCAACTCCTGAACGAACGCGAACTGCTCGTCTGTTGCTTCGAGGGCGCTTGGATCGCCTGAAAAAATTCGCGCGGCGACGGTAGCTCTTACTGCTTCAACCGGACCGTAGTTGGCGAAGAAAGATGCTTGTTCCGCGGTTAGCGTGAATACCGGGCAGAAGCCGCTTCGTCGCATAAATACCCGCGCCGATTCATTTAGCAGAACCGCCTCCTTCTCGTTCGCGGATAGATTCGAATATGGATTCAGGACGACACAATCGTCCTCTGCTGCCAAGCCCGCAACTTCCGGCCGCATCTTGAAGAATTCGTTCTCGGAGGGCCATGGCTCACGCCAAGCAATGTCGTTGGCCAGAAGTCGAATTATTTTTGGCTCGGTGTCTCCATTTGAGGATTCATCTCTCTGATGAGCCATTTGACATTCTCCTCAGGACTATTCTGTGCGAGGAACGCGGTATCAAGGACTAACGTTGCGCGATATGGACCATTGCTAAACTCAATTGCTGCGGCCTGCTGTTGGGTGCCTATCAAAATTCTGGCGTCCCCCTCGACTCGACAGGCCTGTGCGTCCATTAGATGAGGTCCCTGCGATGACTGCAGTGATCCCAGCCGCCGGCAATCTCTAATGACTATGTTGCCTATGCGAGCAGTTCCATCGATTTCTGCAAAGACAAGCACGGGGCCGACAGGCAGTTCGATCGAGTTGGCAATAGGTGCTGCAACTCGGATTACTCGGCGTCCATCCAATAGCGTGGGATATTCAGCGAACACCTCATTGAAATTCCGTTGATCAAACCCGGACTGCCTTATGTAGGCATCTCGCCACTTGGCCGGCTTCTGCGTTTCGGCGGATACGAAGGAAGCGAGAGGTAGCAGCAAGGTGACGAGTGACAAACCAGATTGTTGGAGTGGCCCTCCTTTACCGGCCGATCGAAGAACTAGAATGATGATCATTCCGAGTAACGCTAGATCTCTCAAGAATGCAGGCCACAACGTTGCATTCCTCAGTATCTGGATCATAGGGCGTGGGTCAGCGTAGATCTGACTGTTGATCAGTGGGCTATTGTCGCCAATTATCACCCATCGAGATGCGCCGTCGTCGAAAGCAAGCGAAAGCGCCAAGCGTCCGGCGCGGTCACCTTCTTGCCAAACATAATCACCAACCCATAGCCATTCGCCGATGTCTCGTTCGGCCCACCAGCCGTCTCCCGACAAAAGAACCTTATCCCAAAGGGAAGATATCTGGACGCTTGAGCCTCGATTTAGTATCGCTTCATGGGGCCAGGCGCGGACGTCAAGCACATGTAGCGGACCGGAGTCATCAGTATTCCCCGGTGGAACGGTAAGATCATTTCGCACCGTAGTGCGTCTTGTAAGTGCAGCGATGCGCTTCGTGCTTCCACCTAAATCATTGTGCTCAGCAGCTAAAATAACAGTCCAGCCCCTATTGCGAGCTAGGTCCCCAATTCGTTTCATGAGAATTGCGTCATCATCAGTATCGAACGATGCAGTTAACCACGGCATCATTACAAACGCATCGTTAGGGATTGAAGCAGGGTCTGATACCTCTTTAGACGAGATGCCTGAAAAGCCTAGCGCATACTCGTAGTTCTTGAAGTACTTTCCCTCCGGAGAGGCTCCCGCTTTTGGTAGGAGCAGGTAAGGTTCGTTCATTGAGCGTGGTGGGGTTGCAATCCATGATGCGGCCAATAGCAGCGCGGAAAGGCTTGCTGAGACGGTTAGGTTCTTGGTCTCTCGCGAGCGAACTGCGATCGCAGCAGCTAATGCAATAGCGGGCAGGGACGCGCAGGACATTTGAAGTGCAGGCGATGCGGCTGCACTCCGCGCAAAGGCGGTTAATAAGATTGTAGCAGTAACGGCTCCGATCGATAGGACCCAATTTTCCCATCGACAAAGGCCGACTATCAGGATGGCCAGAAGAGCGGGTGCAGCAGCCTCCATCCCATACAAGTATAGGGGCTGTGCTGCAATCTGTATCGCAGTGGAAAAGATTGAGGTTTGGAACAGTAGAAAGGCTACTCCCAAGATCGGTGACGACCCAGCGATCGCTGTGGCGGCAAGGACACCTGCAGCAAGAGGCGACGGCAACAATCCGGCCAGAACACTTGCGACAAAGGCTGACGAAGCGAACCCACCCAAAATCAACGAACGCGCAGTAAACATATTGGCCAGTGCTGCAGCAAATAGGATGATGAGATGCCAAGGCGCTACCAATGGGAAGGCGATACTTCCGACGCCTGTCGCCGCGGCGATAGACGCCAATAGATGCAGCCTAATTGGTGAAGATAACATTCAAGGTGCTTCCAACGCCTGAAAACCGTCTCTCGTGCAAAAGCTCTATAGCGATGGGTTTGCCATCATCTGAAGAGGCCCATGACACCATCCATTCCAACATGTCGGGGCTAAGAAATCTTTTGGTACATTGCGTGATCTTGGCTGAGTGTGGACATGATGACGCAATGAAGGATGCTGATCGTGCACGCAAATCCTCCAGATAGTTTATCGGGTTGTCGATCGGGGCTGTGTCGGTGTTCTCCGTGAGTTTCAAGTCCGTATGTCGGAAGATGCCCGCAAGCGTCGATTTTCCGTCTACCAAGAGTAAATACTGTCCGAGGCCGCCGACAGCTGCTTCACGCGGAGGCCGCTTCAGATCGATCGGCATTGGAAGCGGGATTTCGGATCCCAGTAAGGCCGCAGCTAACTGCTGTTCCCGCAATTTGCCAATCGCCGAAGGGTAGATCCCTTCCCAGATTTCACCAATAGCGTCGTCCGAAAACTGGTCAGATGAGAAGCCGATATTCAGTAGGCCACTTGTGCGCGGTAGTGTTGTGGGACGGGCGGTGTAAGACTGAATCAATTGATCGCCATCGCGATCCTTCAGCTTCGCCGTCTGGCTAGCTAATGTTAGTGTTCTCACGTCTCGCAGTAAGGCCGGACCCCTCCGGTTCAAAAGGCCGCCTGTTCTCGCGTCTTCTGCGAGGGACAATGCAATGGATCGTTGTGCAACCAGCCCCAACTCGGTAAGCCAAGCGCGGACGGCGGTGTTACCTGCTTGCTCGGGGCTGAACAAGACGGATATGTTGGCACCTCTGCTCAAGTGCAAAAGGACGTCTTCGGCTTTGGGCAATTGGTCTGGGTCCGGTTGGATAAGAAGCCAATTCTTGGCGGCATTCAAAATTGGGACTTCTGATCCGGACGCCGAGGAGGACGGCTCCAAACCATATTTCCCCATCGCAGATAAGATTCTTACAAAGTTCCGTTCGCCCGGCGCAACCAACTGCTTGAGAAACTCAAGCTTAGCGCTCGCCCCAGTTACAACACGCAACTGGAAATCGCGACCATCTATCTGAGGAACAAATGAGGCCGCACCGATTCTTGCCGCGCAACCGATCGATAGTCCGAGCGCAATCCCGCTGATGGTTAGAAGTATCGAATGCCGAAACAGGGCGCTTGCGATGAACATCACTCCTAGAACCGGAGCGCTCCAACCCCAAGTCTTCAGAGCTGCGGGCTTTGTCATCGCGTCGAGAATAGAGCTAAACAGAACCTTATAGTCGCGCAGAAAAATCGAAAAGTTCGACCAAGGGGTGCTGTCTAGAACAACGAAAATGGACCCTGTCCCGACTCCTAAGCCCATCACCGAGGTGTGGGTTCCGAATCGTAAGGAAGTGCGCGGAAGAAAGGGGCCGAACCGGTTTGGCCTGGAATAGTCGCCGGGCTCGGAAAACGACATGCCGAAACTGGCGAGTTCCACCGCCGCAATCGGGAGTGCGTTTAGGCTTGCCCCCGTTTGCCACGCCCACGGCTGGCCGTTCGCGTTAACGTAGCCGATTGCCGAGGTAGTCTTATCGGTGGTGGGGATTGTCGGCATTCCACGAGCATCAAATACCGCATTCGTTCCGATTCGAATGCCGAACCTTGGATACAAGAACGCGTTTAAGTTCTGGCTGCTATCATACAGATCGGTATGGTCTGCCACGACCAGCAGGCGCCCGCCGCTTCTTACCCAAGCTTCCAAGCGGTTGGAGAAATGATCGGACAATGGCTTAGAAGGCATCTTTAATACAAAAATTCCGTTGGCGCCGGGCAGGTTGTCGCTTTCGCTCTCGAATGGGTAGGCGCTTCCAACTAGCTTAGCTGCGTAGGCGTATAGGGCGGTGTAAGTATAGTTTGCGCCTCGACCGAAATCGTTCGGACCGAAGGATCCCTTAACTGTCTCCCAGTGCCCATGAGATTCGTCGAACGCGATTGAGCTTACTGGCGTTGTAGGCAACAGGGATGCACCGCCTGCACCGACTGCAAATCCAATCGTGAGCCATATCGAGCGGCGATGGGTCGGCATTGTTGCATAGTGATTTCTAAGAGTTAGAACCACGACGCTTAATGGAAGAAGCATAAATAGCGTTCGAAATGTTGGTGAGGTGAAAATGCTAAAATTGATCCAGCGCGCGCCCGCCAGGTCTAAAGCCAGAACCGCCACTACGGCTGAACTCAGCAGGATAGCGATTGAACGCCAGCCTAATTCTCGGTTCAGGATGATCGCGGCAAATAAAATGGGAGCCGTGAGGTAGATCAGCGATCCTAGGTGGATCGACTGTCCCACCGCATCGGGAGTGGATTGAAAGTGATGGATCAAAAGCTTCTCGGAAGCTAAGCCTAGAATCGCTATTGGCGCAGCGCCGCGGACTGAAGATATGTAAAGGGCAACTGGAATCGCAATTAAGAGAACTGTAGTTCCAAAGAAGAAAACGCAAGCCGATGCAATCAGCAAGAACATTCGTCTTTTGATCGATACCCGCTCGGGAAGAAGCGGTAAGAGAAATCCCGCTGCTACGGCCGCAAAAGTGTTTCTCTCCGTTAACGCAAGTCCGCCTAGAACCAAGGTGGCTAGGGCCCACAGCAAAACGACCCGATCCTGGGATCGGGCCGTCTGAAACCAATCAGGCCGCCTAGGTGGCGCCGTCAGCGACATCCAACGGAACAGCCATTGGAGCATCCGTTGGAGCATCCACTAGAGCACCCCGTGGAACACCCAGTCGAGCAGCCTGTGCTCCGCGCTGTCTGCGCGAGCTGTTGCCTTCCTTGATCGCCAACCACGGTGCTCTTGGAGACCCTTTCCACAAGTCCGGAGTCGATCGCTTCTACAGATGCAATAACAAACCTTGCATCAGGCGCGCCAAGTCCTTCAATTTCGGCCGTTACCGCCGCCGAGGATTTATTGCAAAGCTCATCAGCTGAAGCCGATCCAAGGGAATAGGTCGAGACCATCGCCAGAACCATCATCAGCGTTCGTAAAATTGCCATAAGAATCTCCCGTTTAGATTGTATACATTTGTTACGCTGTTTGACGATCTTTGCAAGCTGAAAAAGTCGTCAACTAGGTGCTCAGTCGGCTAGTGACTGCAAATACGATGCTATTTCTTTCGCATCCCAATCTGCGGACCCTTCCAATCTGGAAATGAGATTGCCGCTTTTTCCGATAATGAAGGTCGTGGGCATACCCCGGCCGCCGTATTCTCGGGGCAGCCGACCAACCGGATCGGTATAGATTGCAAGTCCGCGAATTCCGAGCCGATCCAAAAATGGCTTGGCAATTGCTATCCCGCCCTTGTCTTGGCTGACGGCGACGAACGCAAACTGGCCCGTCGACATCTGCGCTGCAAGCCGTTCTAGGGAAGGCATTTCTTTAATGCATGGAGCGCACCAAGTCGCCCACAGGTTCAAGACAACAATCTTGCCTTTGAAAGCTTCGATACTCATTGGAAGGTTATTCTCGTCGAAGAACTTTGTCCTTGGAGCCGGCGTCCCTTCCCCGACGGCTTCAAATCCTTGCGGAAGCGGCGCCTGTGCAAGGCATGAGGAAGAGGCGACCTGCAAGACCAAGAAAAGCGAAATAATCACAGCCCGGTAAGATTTTGACACGATCGAGCGGTGACAGGTGGACATCTCGGGTTCCGTTGGCTGGTTGGTCAGCTGCTTGAGGCAACAGGGCGAGCGACCCTTCTTGTTCCAAGCGAGTATAAACGATGTTGCGACGGGCCGGTGGCGAAAACGGTCATGGATCCCCTCTCTGCTGTGGACGCCGGTAGGTCAATCGGTTCCGGTAAAAGGCCGGAAAGCTGTTCGGATGATTGAGACATCAATCTTGGTTATTTGGCGCATACAAAGAGTCTAGTCGGCCATTGGCCCATTTCTTCCATAACGCCTAGTTTGCGAATCCAAGACTCAGGATGTCTGCTCTCGGAAGGTCAGCAGACGAGGCCTTCAGCCTGGCCGTATGTTTGCAATTGGCACTTTTCGGACTAGCCGACGTTGCCCACGCATGTCCGTTCATTGATGCGAACCGGACTCGACCTTGGTGGTAAGCGGTGTTCCGCGGTCACCTTCCTGATGATGTCCTGATCTGCGAGTCTGGTGGTTCTCATAACCGTTAGGCTTAGAATGGACACAGTGGATAATGCTATCACTAAGCCGGTTCATCGGCTTGAGGTGTTCACCGGTGCGGGTCGTCGGCGAACGTGGGGCGACGAGGAAAAGGCACGGATCGTCGCTGAGATCGTAGTGAGCGGCGAGTCTGTCTCTGCCGTAGCCCGACGGCATGGACTGTCGCCGCAGCAGTTATTTGGCTGGCGCCGGGGATTGCAAGCGTCCCAGACTGCTCTTTCGCATGCTGAAGGGCGGCCAGCGGGGCAAGCCAGCCGGTAGCGCAGTCCTTGCCCACAGCCATCCATTGGGTCTGCAGCAGAAAATCGCCAAGAAAATGCTTGATGACGAAGGTCCCATAGAGCGCTGCGAATGCGACACCGGACGAGGCCATGGCGGGTGTTCCCAAGCGAAGTCGATTCACGCCGGCGGAGCGGCAGAGTGTTCGCGTTCGAGCAAGGCTTTTGCCTGCGTCAAATCGGCGGTGCCGAAGCCCTCAGCGAACCAGCCGTAGACTGAAGCCAAGACGTCTTGAGCCTTCTGCGGCTTGCGCTGATCGCGCCAAAGACGCGCCAGGTTGATGCCCGCTCGCAGTTCGAAGGATTTTGCCTGCTGCTCGCGCGCCACCGATAGAGCTCGCTCGAAATGCGTCTTGGCCGCGTCGGGTTCAGCGCACATCAACGCAATTTCTCCGGCAATCCGGTGTATTTCGGCTTCGCACCACTTTTCCTTGGTTGTTTCCGCCGCCGTCAGCGCTTCGCCGATGCAGCGCGTCGCGTCACCGACTTGTCCAGCCGCGGCATAAGCCTGTGCCAAACATGATAAATACCACGGCGCATAGGCGGTCGCTCCTGTCGACCGCATCGCGGCTATCCCGGACTTGATCACGGGCAGCGCATTCGAGGCTTCGCCAGTAAGCATCAGTATCCAACCTTGCAGTAGCGTTCCGTATGCTTTCCAATATATGGACCCTTTTTCGTCGGCGAATGCGACAAGCTCGTCGGCAAGCGAGTTTGCCACCGTGTAGTTTCCACAGCGGATCAGCGTTATCGATGTATGGGATAGTGCAAACATCAACGTACCGGCGTGACTGATCTCGCGGGCATCTCCGAGAGCGTATTCCACGTCGGCGAGTGCTGCTTCGGGATAGCCGAGCGCCCACAGGGCCAACGCCCGCCACGACAAAATTGTCACCCGGACGTCGTGGCCAAATCGCGTGGCTAGAAGACGATGCTCACCCGGCTCGTAGATCGCAAATGCGCGGTCGAGATGCATACGTCCGGCCGCGATGTCGCCCACAAGCACCAGCGAGATGCCCATGAGAAGGTGCCCGATCATGAGCGGGACTGTGGTGATCTGGTTCTGAGCGACGGCCTGAAATTGCGCGGCGAGCTCACATACGACGTCGCCTTTGAATGCCATACGGTTCACGACCCAAAAGCCGTAAAGGACCGAGAACAGCACCAGTGGATCTTCGGATGGCTCTCCCAGCACCTCCGCTTTTTCGATCAACGAACGGGCCTGATCGAACGCCGCTTTTGTTTCGGGCGATGCGTGTCCCTTGGTGTGGATCAGCGCATTCGCGAGCTGAACCTGCAGCTTGATCTGTTCGCGGCGCAATGCTGCCGTGCCCGGCAAATCCGCGATCTGTCCGAGGGCGCGCGCGAACTGCTCCGCGGCTTCGATGAGTGCCGAGCGCGCCAGCGACCGCTGTCCCGCTTTGCCCCAGAAGCCCACGGCTCTCTCGATCAGGCCGGCTTCGGTGTAGTGTCGCGCCAGCAGTTCCGGCTGGCTCTCGGCGATCTCGGTAAAATCCTTCTCGACGGCTTCGGCAATACGGGCGTGAATCGCGCGCCGCGGCTCGCGCAGCAGCGTGCCATAAGCCGCGTCCTGTACCAGGGCGTGATTGAACAGATATGTCGCATTCGGCGGCTCGCCCTGGCGGAACAACAAACCGGCCGCAATCAGCCGGTCCAATGCCGGTGCCAACTCGCCCTCCGGCTTGCGCACCGCCGACGCCAATAGGGCATGGGAGAACTCGCGGCCGATCGCCGCCCCGACCTGCGCCATCTCCTTGGCGGGGCCGAGGCGGTCGAGCCGTGCCATCAGCGACGCGTGCAAGCTTGCAGGGACCGCCAGCGCCGGGGAGGGGACCCCGGCTGCGGTCTGCCGCGCTTCGCCCTCGCTCTCGCTCTCGGCTTCGAGCACGGCCTTGGTCATTTCTTGAACGAACAGCGGAATGCCGTCGGCGCGTTCGAGAATGTCCTGAAGGATTCCCGGCGGCAGCAGCTTTTTGCCGGCGACCCGCGCGATCATGGCCTCAACGTCGCGCGGCGCGAGCCGGTTGAGGGTGAGGGCCGTCACGTTCGGCCGGCCGATCCAGATTGGTGCGAACTCGGGCCTGAAGGTCACGATCAACAGCACGCGATGCGACGTGATCCCGTCAATCATCCGGCCCAGCGCCTCCAGGCTGGTCGGATCGATCCAATGCACGTCTTCGAAGATCATCAGTACCGGGTTTAGGCGCGCGTGGGACTCGATTTGCGCTATGAGCGATTCCAACGTCTTTTGCCGCCGCTGTGCCGGCGTCAGGTTAAGCGTGGGATAGCGGCCATCGTTTTGTAGTGACAACATCTCAGCAAAGAGCGAGCGGTCCTCGATAGAGGTTGAGGTATGCGCCAGCATCGCATCGAGCTTGTCGAGCTTCGTTTGCGGATTGTCGTCATGCTTAAATCCCGCGGAACGCTCGAACTGGCCGATGACCGGATGAAACGCGCTATCGGTGTGTTGCGGTGAACAGAAGTAGCGCAAACGCATGTGCCGCTCTGTGGCGACGCGCTCCAGCATCGCGGCAGTAAGGCCCGACTTGCCAATGCCAGCTTCGCCGGAAAGCAAAACGATCTGTCCGGCACCGGCCTGGGCTCTCGACCAGCGCCGCATCAGCAAATCGAACTCCTCTTCCCGTCCGACAAGGGTGGCCGGTCCGGCCGAGTGCAGCGCCTCGAAGCGGCTTTCTATGGAGTTCGTCCGTAGCGCCGCCCAGGCTCGGGCCGGCCGCGCGATGCCCTTGAGGTCTTTGGCGCCGAGATCTCGCAGCTCAAACAGATTTCCGACAAGCCTGCGCGTGCTGTCGGCGATGACGACCATGGCGGGCTCCGCAATTCCTTGCAGGCGCGCTGCAAGGTTCGGTGTATCGCCGACGATGCCGCGCTCCTGTGCTTCCCCCGATCCGGTCAGGTCGCCGACCACAACCAGCCCCGTCGCGATCCCAACTCGCACCTGCAGCGGCGAGCCAGCCGCCGTATCAAGCTTGGGTACTGCCTCGACAAGCGCCAACCCGGCTTGCACGGCGCGCTCAGCGTCGTGTTCGTGGGCCTGAGGATAGCCGAAATAGGCCAGCACACCATCGCCCATATATTTAGCGACGAAACCGCCATTGCGCTGGACCAGCTCCGCGCAGCAGCGGTGATAGGTGCCGATGATCGCCCGCAAGTCCTCGGGATCGAGCCTGGCCGACAGCGCGGTCGAGCCGACCAGGTCGCAAAACATCACGGTGAGCTGACGGCGCTCAGCGCTGTCCTGCGGCGCCGCAGTTGTCGACGTTGCCGGCGGCGCGGCCGGAGCCCCGTCGAGTTCGCCAATCGCACGCAGCAGTTTACGTCGATCGCCGAGGACGACACCGACGTCCTTCAGGTCCTGATCGGTCAGGTCGCGGAGGACCGAAAAATCGATGCGGTTTTCGGCGAAAGCCTGGACATATTCAGACATACCAAGCTTTTCGAGCCACTGAGCGATCTGCTGCATTCGTTCCCTTAGACAAATTCGTCGTGGCCTCCCCGCTCCTGGATTAAGGCGAGAGAGAGCCTATCCAAAAATGCACCCTGAAAGCGTCAACGTCGCGAGCTTCAGACCCGGCGGTAGCCGACGAGCGTGAAGTCCTCGACATCGGGCAAGTTCACAATGATATTTTCCGGCGAGCGGCAGGCCGGCAAGGACCGGAAGCTAGGCGGGTTGCTGGCCTTGCCAAACCAGATTTTGGTCGCCGGCGTATGTTGCGGTCCGACCCCCGTCATGAATTTCAATCCGCCCGATTGCCCCGTGTTGCCGTGCTCGTGGCCATTCTTGGTGATTAAAATCCGACCATTTGAAACCATCATAAACACCCCATCCGCCCGATGTGCAGCTTTTCACCGATATATCTAATAAACAATCACATAACCAAGCGTGGCTCGCAATCAGGTCAGTTCGTTCTCCAGCAAGCGCATCCTGACCAGCTCTCCCGGCGACGAGCTGCCATACTAATGTCCGGTCATGGCACAAAGCGGACGTGCTGGGGACCGTCCATTTGGTCTGCTTCGCGGGTAGGAGCGGAAATTGTCGGACAGACATTTTGGTCAGCCATCGGCCGACTTATTGCGTAACCTCTAGTTTGCGAAAAGCCGTTGCCGGACGCTTTGTGTGAAGATTGCTCGCGAACTGCGGCGAACCCGGGCTAGGCCGGTCGCACAGCTCGTGCCTATAGACCTAGTCGATGGTCCCCAAACGAGTCCCCATTTTGGGTAAAAACTATCGCGGCTCGAATCTCTCAGTCCGCTCTTTTGTCTTGTTCATTGGTGTCTACCGGTAGTTCTCGGCGGACGTGCTGGATGGCGAAGATAAGCGCTAAGCCGCAGGCGGCAAACGCCACAGACGGCACGACTATCCGGCTGATCGATTTGGCAGTCATGACGTTACTCCGTCGGTCGGAGCGTGAGCTCCTCAACATCATACAGCGTTTCCGGCGGGGTGCGTATGCCGAAAATGGCGCAATCTAAGCCGACGGAAATTGCCTCGATATCGAAAGCGGTATCGTGCTTCCGATCGATCGTGGATGATAGAATAGGAAATCGCGGTGTCCGCCGTGCCCGAATTTGTAATGCGGTATGTTGTCGGGGTTCGTGTGGGGCAAATACTTATCTCCCAGCAACATGACCCCGAAATAGCCGAGACCTAGAAAGAACGAAAAAAGCTCGGGAGTTTCGGCGGCGACTGCCTCGAACTGCACAACCGGCCGATGACTGCGAATGGTTTGCTCGGCTCCGCGAAAAACCTGCTGTTCGTGGCCTTCCACGTCGCACTTGATGAATTTTAGATCGCAGAGGCTTCCCATATCGTCCAGCTTCGCGAGCGTGACCTTGATCGTCTCGGAATCTTCCCGGCGCCGGGATGGCTGCAATGACGCGCTGCCGTCCCCAATCCGCTGCCGGGCAAGCAATGCTACGCCTGGGGCGCTCGAAAGCGCGGTTTCGAGTATCGTCACGTTCTGCCAGCCAAAATCCGCCTTGCGGCGCTCAATGTAGCGTCTCATTTCCGGCTGTGGCTCAAATGCAAGAACGCGACCAGTCGCTCCAACAGCTTTGGACATCCAAAACGAATAGATGCCCTTGTTTGCTCCGATATCCAGCACTGTGGCCCCGCTTAGGTTGAGGCTCATAAGCGTTTTGATCGCAAGCCGTTCTGTCCTGTACCGATATCGCAGGCATCGGATCAGAAAGCGCATGTGGGAGTAGTTGAGCATTCTTGGCTCTCGATCATCTGCAGTTACATTACCAGGGTTCTCCAAGGCCCGCGCCACCATTGCGAAAGCAAGCTACTTGCCTCAGCGCCCGTTGGCGAAGTCTTGGGTATCCACCTAATACCACGTGCATCAATCATAGCCGCAATCTCGCTTGGAGTGGCGACAAGTTCATCCATCTTGAATTCGCCGACTGCGAAAGGCTTTCCGGCCTGCCGACAAACCAACTTTACAAAGCAGGCGGTCGGGCCGGCCATCTTTGCGATGGCCTTCGCCTCTCGCAGGACGTTGGGCTCGCTGACGTGGAGTGACTGTCGAAACTCGGGACTCATGAGAAGCAATGCAGTTTCGTACCGATCAGCCACGCGCCTCCCGCACATGCTTGTATGCGTGTAGGCATCTACGGGAGGCGGCAACGCGGTACAGAAATTCTCCGTTGCGCCGTCGGGCAAATCAGTGATTTATAGGGTGCTGGTCCAATAATCGTACAGGGAACCAGCCCAATGTCGCAGCAGTTCGACACGCCGTCCGAGTTGGTTGCAATTTCCAAGCTCAACGGCGATTTCAGAAGAAATTACGGCAAGCTAATCGGCGCAGTTCTCTATCTGCGCTCCATTAGCGCCGCGCGCGGACGGTCGCTCCTCTGGCCCGGGTTGATTGTCGCGGCCTTTTCGGCGTTGCCGCTATTGGTGAAGAAGCTTGGGTGGTTGTGCCAACTGTCTCCATGATTTTTTGAATTACGCCTTCAAGGGAACTAGCATGGTACTTGTCGAAACGAGAGTAACGGCATTTCTCCCTTAGTGAGATCCGGAATTTGTTCATTTCGGTGGTGGGGATCAGAAAATAATCGACGATCTCTGAGTTTTCCTTGTCCAGGCGGAGCGCGAGTACAAGGCCCGGAGGCAATTGCGCCCGACGATGGACATGCCAGACCGGCACCCTGCCGCTGTTGGGATAATACCGGGCAATTCGGAACGATACGGCCAACCTGTCATCGATGCTCAGTGTATGCGCCGCAGCGTCGAAGATCGCCGATGCGCCCAATGCCCTGATGCGTCTGGCAACATCAGAGGCCGTTTCCACCAGTTTCGTGTTCAGTAACGGGCGAGAGTCAATGAATTCACAGTTTCGCTGCGAACGATACCCGATGAGATCGAACGCTTTTCTCAAGCTGCCGAATCGCAACGCGTACAACCCCGCGCACGGCATGCCGCTCATCCTGCCCATGACCGTTGCGCTGAGCCGCCCCTTCTCGGTCAAGGCGTCTCTGAGCCGCTCAAGCAATTGCTGATCGGATCGTCTCACGTACTGCTGCTTCAAAAGCCGTTGGGCTTTCCAGAAGAGAGCATCCTCTATGATGGGCTCAAGGCCCCCGGTGCCTCGAACCCAATGCTCCGGCGGGTTGTTTCGCATGACCTGCCGCAGCCGAAACGACTTTCGGTTGTACACGATATTGCCGATGTAGTTCTCATTCTGCAGAAGATGATGGACAATTCGGCCGTTCCAAGGTTTGCCGCGGTGGTTTGGAACGTGTTCCAGGTTTAGTTGACGCGCAATCTTCTCCTGGGAATGCCCCTTCTGAACGAAGTTGCGGAAAACCCGTCTCACGATGTCAAGTTCGTGTTGAGGCCCCGGTCGAAGTATGACGCGATCGGTTTGCAAATGCTTGCGCTGGCCCTTCTGCAGCGGCCCCTTGGGGCACCCGTTCTCGTCGACCAATTCGCGACGCAAACCATAACCGGGAGTTGCGCCTGCGCGAAAGCCCAGGCTTGCAACGCGGCACGCACCGGCATGAACCTTCACTGAAAGCTCTCGGCTATACTCGGCAGCCATGACTCTCTTCAGATTCTTCACGATGCTCGACAACAGGCTGCCGTCATTGTCGAACTGCTCCGCGCAGTACGCGACCTTGACGCCCGCCTGCTTGCACACGAACTCGTAGTGCGCACTCTCATCGACGTCTTGAAATCGTCCCCACCGGCTCACGTCATAGACAAGGACGTGGTCAAAATCCGCTCTGCCCGAGACAACGTCGTTGATGAGATCGATCAGACCTGGCCGATTGCGAATTCGAAGCCCACTTTGGCCTTCGTCGGAATAGGTGCGGACAATTACGAGATCGTGCTGGGCTGCGTACACGGCGATTGCCGCAGCCTGGTTTTGTATCGAATATCGCTGGCGCTCCGTCGACATGCGAACATATTGGGCCGCGCGAAGCTCCCTTTGAGCCTTTGCGGGGTGTGTATTGCGGCGGACGACGAGCGCATTGACCATGGATCGACGCTCCGGAATGCCCGCGGCTTGGCGGACTTACAGCAGATCCAGCATTCGCCCGACGATCGCAACCGCCAGGATCACTGGCATAGCGTACACGGTCCTGCGGCCGATGCGGTTCATCAATTGCAGTAGGTATGCACCCGCCCCATGCCGACGTTCATTGACTGGCATCTGGTTGGCTGGGCGATCGGCTGGAGCACTGGGGTACTGGGCTGTGAGCCCCCGCTGTTGTTCACAATAACTGGCTGGGGTTGAGACATCACCGCGGCGTTGTCTGCATCGTCGCGCGCCTTGGCTTGATGCATACGACACTGGACGTAGATATCGGTCCCGGGCTTTGCGCCGTAGCTCTTGCAGACTTCATCGTCTTTTCGGGCGAACTCCGCCTTCAGGGCGGCCATTTCAGCCTCTGAATGCCGACCCAGGCAGCCGGCCAACGGAAGCAGCAGGAGCAACAACAGCAACCTGACCGTTCGCATCTCGCCCTCCATCCCCTTTGCTTGCAAACTGGCATAAATGGCTGGGCGCCGAAACGAAAATTTGTGTCTTGCCGAGCGGTTGACCCCATGCAGATTTGGCATCTTCGCCCCCGTTAGGTCGGCGCGGCAAGCAGCGGGATGTCCGCTTGCTGCCCATAGCGGACATGTCGAGGTTAGAGCGGCCATGCTTTGATGAGCCGGGAGTGTCGGCCAGTGGCCGGCTTATGTCATAACATCTGTTTTTCGAATCCGGTCCCGGGCGCCTGATTGTCAGGCTCCGACCGTCAGGCTGCCGCTGCACATGCCGTCAGATCAAATATTGTCTGTTTGTCGCCGGGAAGTTCATGTTTGGTCCAAAGCACAAGAAACGCGCCGATCGGCTGGACCCCACCCAAAACAAAAATCATTGCGATTAAAGCGTTCAATATTCGGCCTGTCGATTCGCTCATGGCCAAAACTCCGATTGCTGAAACGACGCTCTATTTCATCGATTGGCGATACCATTCCAAAGTGGTGCGCATTCCAATTGCAAGAGGTGTGGATACAACTGGCCGCCTAATTACCTCACACAACACATCGGTCGGGCGCGCGAACCGGGCTCTGTTTCAAACTCCCCTCGTCTCATCGGGGAGTGAACGACAGATGAGTTAGACCCCGTCAAAATGATATCCACGGTCTGGTTCACGGTCAGATGATCGCTCGTTCGTAATTCCACAGTTGAGTCGACCCGTCGTTCATGAAAACCGAGATCGACAATGTTTGTGGCTGCATCTGCGGCACTTTCCATGAGGTCATTGCGAATCCTAATTCCCGCATCTTGCGCCTCAATATTCGCTTTTCTTGTTCGGCCAGGGTGCTTTCTCAGCACCCAAAAACAGCGCTTAAAGGTATCAATTTCACGAAAAGCAAGAAATTCCCGGGCATACGTCAACATTGTAATAGTGTTCGGAAGCCAAATTTGCTAATCGCGGGTGATGGAATATCGATTCGGTCGCAATACGCCTAAATCGAAGGCGCCGGGCATTCGCCGGACGCTGTTGATGTTCCTTGCTTTCGCCTATCTTTTCGTTGGTTTTGCGCACTCTGCTGTGTGTTTCGACGAGGCGTTCACGTCCACCGTATCCTCCGAATCGTCGGTGCTGCCGGGTGATAATTCGCATGACGGAAATTCCAGGAAGTCGTTGGTCGTCGGAGAACATTGTCACATCTGTGCACCGGTTGTGATGCCCGCACTTGCTCCGGATGCCAGCCCCTCATTGCGGCCGATCCAGATAGCTTTCAGTACGCCGAACCTGCTGCTCGAAGATCATCCGCGGCTCGATACCCCTCCACCCAAGCAACTGACCTGAAGATCGTAGCCGCGCGCGGTGCTGCCGCGCGTTGTCATTCGCATTTCGGGTCGGTATTATGCATTCTGTCAAAGCGGCTTTGCGCCTGACGTGCGCACTGCTTGTACTTACAATTCCAGTCAAGGCTGCCGAACGCTCGCGCGCAATCTCGTTACCAGAAGCGCTTCAGCGTTCTTTGGCGGCGAATCCGCGTCTGACCGCAGCCGAGCGCGACATCGGTATCGCAGGCGGGCTCCGGATTCAGGCTGGCGTGCTCCCCAATCCGGAGGTGTCGTTCGAACTCGACAATGTGCTGGGGTCAGGACCTTACAAGGGTCTCCGATCGGCCGAGACCAATCTGCAGCTCAGCCAACTCGTCGAACTAGGTGGCAAGCGTGAGGCGCGAATCGCCGCGGGCGAAGCCGGCATCGGCGCTGCCGTCTGGCAGCGGCGGGCGACCCGATTGGAAGTGCTGTCCGAGACGGCGATTGCGTTCATTACCATCATTAGTCTGCAGCGCCGCATCGACATCTTCGACGAGCAGATCGCAAGCTTCGACCAACTCATTCCATTGCTGCAAAGGCGCGTCCAGGAGGGTGCTTCCTCTCCGGCTGAGACGCTGCGGGCGCAAGTTGCCGCCGACCTTTTCCGCGTCGAGCGCGAACGCGCCAAGACTCAATTGGCCCTCGCGCGCCGCGATCTCGCAATACTCATGGGTGACAGCACTCCACGATTCGGTAACGCTGTCGGTCGGCTCACCAATATTGGTCGGCCGCCATCATTCCAAACCATTGTCCGGGCCATCGAAGCCAATCCGCAGTTGCTGCGCTGGACCGCCGTCACCGCACAGCGCAATGCCGAACTCCTCATTGCGCGCCTGAAAGCCATCCCCGACCCGCGCATCTCCGCCGGATGGCGTCACTTTCAGGATACCAACGACAACGCAGTCCGGCTCGGCGTTTCGATTCCTATCCCGGTCTTCGACCAGAATACCGGCAACATCATCGCCGCCCAGGAGACGCTCGCGAAGACCGACGCCGAGCGGGCGATCAACAAGCTGGTCCTGATCAGCATCGTGGGCCGTGCCTACGACACCCTTACCGGCGCCTTGGCCGAGATCAGGCTGCTGCAATCTTCGGTTATTCCGAACGCGCGCAGCGCGTCCGAGACGATGTTCAGCGGTTATACGCAAGGCCGTTTCACCCTGCTCGAACTGCTCGACGTCCGGGGATCGTTGTTGCAGGCGCTGCTGCGCGAACAGGAAGCCCTGCAAAACTTTCATATCGCCATCGCGACCATCGAAGGTCTCGTCGGCAATCCGTTTACGCTCATCCGCGAGAGCAGCAAAAGATGATCATCAAGGCAATTTTCCGCTATTCGCTGTTCATTCTGGTCACGGCCGGCCTCGCTTACGGCGGTTATCGGGTGATGAACCAGGCTGCGTCGAAAGCCCCGGCCGAAACATCCGGGAAGGGACATGGGGGGCACGGGGAACGCGAAGAACATGCTGGCGGTGTTACGATGAGCGACACCAAGATACAGGCGGCCGGGATCGAACTTGCCAAAGCTTCCGCGGGGGTCTTGCGCGACAGCCTTGTGTTGAACGGCATCGTGCAACCCAACCAGGAATCGCTCGTGCAGGTTACACCCCGCTTTCCGGGAATCGTGCGCGATGTACGCAAACGAATCGGCGACCGCGTCGAAAAAGGCGATGTCCTCGCGATCATCGAAAGCAACCAGAGTCTGACGGCCTACGAGTTGAAGGCGTCACTGGGCGGCACGGTCATCGACCGCCAGACCACTTTGGGTGAGTTCGTATCCGAGCAAAAACCGGCATTCGTCATCGCCGACCTGTCCACCGTGTGGGTGGACTTCTCCGTTTATCGCCGCGATCTGACTCGGGTCAACATTGGCGATCAGGTGCTGATCGACCCTGCGGATGGCGGACAGCCGGTCGAGACAAAGATCTCATACTTGTCCCCGGTTGGCAGTAGCGACACCCAAAGCGCGCTCGCCAGAGCGGTTGTTTCGAATTCCGAACGGCGTTTTCGTCCCGGCCTGTTCATCACCGGCCGCCTCACCTTGTCCGTCAGGAAGGTGAATATCGCCGTCAAATCCTCGGCGCTTCAGACGGTGGAAAACCGGACCGTCGTATTCGTGCGCAACGGAGAAAAGTTCGAGGCACGAGACGTCGAAGTCGGCGATCGCGATCAGGAACTTGTCGAGATCACATTCGGTGTGGTGGAGGACGAGATGTACGCCGCGAAAAACAGCTTTGTCGTCAAGGCGGAAATGGCGAAGGGAGAGGCCACACATGACCACTGATGGCGAGCTGATCCTGGTGACCGCTCTCATCCGGCCCCACATGGAAGGCCACGTTGTGCGGGTACTTCACGATCTGCCTGACTTCCCGGGCTTCACTTTCTCCGAAGTACGAGGCCAGGGACGCGGACGTGGACAGGGTGGAGCCTACGTCTCCAGCGTGACCGATTTGACCTATCACCACTTCCTCGAATTGCGTGTGGTCTGCAGCAGCGAACGAGCTAGCGAGATTTGCAGCCGCATTGCTGCGGCGGCTTGGACCGGCAGGAAGGGCGACGGTGTCGTCTTCACGACACCGGTCCATACCTTCGCACGTATCAGGGAGATCGGCCGGCATTCGGAGAACCGCGATGATTGACGGCATTCTTTCCTTCTCCATCCGTCAACGATGGCTGGTCATGATCGGCGTCGTGATCATGGCGGCCTTCGGCGCCTGGAATTTCACGCGCCTGCCGATCGATGCCGTGCCTGACATCACCAACGTTCAGGTCCAGATCAATACAAACGCTCCGGGCTATTCGCCACTCGAAGTGGAGCAAAGGATCACCTTTCCGATCGAGACCGCCATGGCCGGGCTGCCACGTCTGCAGAATACCCGCTCACTGTCTCGCTACGGCCTCAGTCAGGTGACGGTGGTTTTCAAGGACGGCACGGATATCTATTTCGCCCGGCAACTGGTCAACGAGCGTATCCAGCGGGTCAAGGATCTGTTGCCTACGGGCATCGAGACCGCCATGGGACCGGTATCGACCGGACTGGGCGAGATTTACATGTTCACGGTCGAAGCCAAGCCGGACGCCCGCAATAAATCGGGCGAGGCATACACGCCGACGGATCTGCGCACGATCCAGGACTGGATCATCAAACCGCAGTTGCGAAACGTTCCGGGAGTGATCGAGGTCAACACGATCGGCGGTTACGAGAAACAGTTTCACGTGCTGCCGGACCCGGCTCAATTGATGGCTCACAGGCTGAGCTTCCGGGAGGTCATGGCAGCGCTTGCCGCCAATAATGCCAATGTCGGCGCCGGATATATCGAGCGGAACGGCGAGCAGTATCTCGTCCGCACACCCGGCCAGGTCGCCAATATCGAAGAGATAAAAGACATCGTGATCGGATCGCGGAACGGCGTTCCGGTTCGCATTTCCGATGTAGCGGACGTTCGCGAAGGCCAAGAGCTGCGGACTGGCGCAGCGACGATGAACGGCCAGGAAACGGTCGTTGGGACGGCCATGCTGCTGATCGGAGAAAACAGCCGGTCGGTCGCGCAGCGCGTTGCTGCCAAGCTGGACGAGATCGGCCACTCGCTGCCGGACGGCGTGATCGCGCGAGCCGTCTACAACCGCACTTATTTGGTCGAGGCGACGATTGCCACGGTCGAAAAGAACCTCGTTGAGGGTGCCCTGCTGGTCATCGTGATCCTGTTCATGATCCTGGGGAATTTCAAGGCAGCTATCGCGACAGCCTTTGTCATACCGCTTTCGATGCTTTTCACCATCACGGGAATGTTCGAAAACAAGGTCAGCGCCAATCTGATGAGTCTGGGGGCCATCGATTTCGGTATCATCATCGATGGCGCCGTGATCATCGTTGAGAACTGTCTGCGTTTACTTGCCGTCGAGCAGCACCGGCAAGGCCGGATCCTCAGTCGAGAGGAACGTTTTGCGACGATACTGGCCGGATCGCGGGAGGTCATCGGCCCGAGCCTGTTCGGCACATTGATTATCGCCGTGGTGTATCTGCCGATCCTGACGCTTGCGGGCGTCGAGGGCAAAATGTTCATACCGATGGCGCTGACCGTTGTGATGGCGCTCCTGGGCGCCAGCATCCTGTCGATAACCTTCGTTCCGGCAGCGGTCGCGATACTAGTGACCGGACGGGTGTCCGAGCATGAAAACTGGTTCATGCGCGGCGCACGGAGGTTCTACGTTCCGCTGCTGTCCGTCGCCATTGCGGGCCGCAAGCTGGTGGTGTTTGCCGCGGCCGTCCTAGTTGTCGCGATCGGATTCGCCGCGACCCGCATGGGGGGCGAATTCATCCCGAGCCTTGATGAGGGCGACATCGCGATGCACGCGATGCGGATTCCGGGAACGAGCCTCACCCAGGCCGTCGATATGCAAAGGAGGCTTGAACAGGCCGTTATCGAGT
>LNFM01008081.1_pt1 | contig 22399 bp, 29 predicted proteins | sample 596031 | NCBI WGS metagenome assembly LNFM01 (sample SAMN04254537, study PRJNA301005) | activated carbon metagenome | isolation source: dual media filters at the Ann Arbor, Michigan drinking water treatment plant | place: USA: Ann Arbor | reverse complement strand
CGCTGCTGTTCAACCTGATCAACGCCGAGCAGAAGCAGGTCATCTACGCCAAGTACGGGCTCGACTGGCAGTGGGTGCGCGACGCGATGAAGGAAGTCTTCACCGACGAGGACCGCCGCGCCAACCTGAAGGAAAGCACCAACATCTTCCGGGTGCTGATCAAGACGCTCCTCCATGCCGGCATCATCACCTCGCGGACCGCGCCGCTCTACGGCGTCTGGGTCGACATGAAGGAACTCGAAGCCGAGGGCGACGGCATCCCCGGCGACATCGTCGCCGAGGAGATGATGGTGACGCTCCGCGAGATCAACGCGAAGCGCAAGCGCATCGTCTCGAAGAACGTGGTGGCGGGCTGACTTTCATATTCCTCTCCCCCGATAGGGGGAGAGGTTAGGTGAGGGGGTGAGTCACCGCTCCTTCAACGCTGCTTCGATTGCGATCCAGATGCCCTCCGGACTCTCGAGAACCTCAACGGTCCAGAACCTCAGTACGCGCCAGCCACGACTCTCCATGAACGCGGTCCGACGGGCGTCACTCTCCTGCTGAAACGCGTGTTGCTCGCCATCGATTTCGACGACCAGTTTCGCCGACAGACAGGCGAAGTCCGCGAAGTAGGGCCCGATCGGATGTTGCCGGCGAAACTTGATGCCTGAAGTACGACGATCGCGGAGCAGTTCCCAGCAGACCTTTTCGGGTTTCGTGCCGTCCCGCCTAAACTCGCGTGCCTTCGTTATTCGCGCGCTGCTCATGGCGGGCATGAAGAACAATGTCTGTGCCGATTTTAGGGCTGTGCGTGACCCCCTCACCCAGCCTCTCCCCCTATCGGGGGAGAGGAGTCTGAGAATCATATTCCTCTCCCCCGATAGGGGGAGAGGTTAGGTGAGGGGTGACTAAGGCTTCCTTGCCAGCACGAAGCACGAAAGGCCGGCGAGGCGGTTCCAGGGGAACAGCGGGAGTTCGGCGGCGCAGATCGCGGTGAGGAGGGCGTTCGTGAGGGCGCCCTGCTTCTTCAGGCTGCTGCGCGGCTCCGTCGTGTTGCGGTCGGCCAGGCGCACCGCGGCGGCGAGCGGGAAGACCAGGCCGAAATAGTAGCTGCCGCGCACGATCTCGAGGCCGGCATCGCGCAGCGCGGCCTCGACCGCGGGCAGGCGGTAGCGGCGCTTGTGCTCGAGGAAGACGTCGTGGCCGCTCCACAGGAATTCGAAGGCGGGCACCGTCACCAGGAAATGCGCGCCGGTCGGCACCTTGTCGGCATAGTGGCGCACCAGCCAGCGATCGTCGTCGACATGCTCGAGCACGTCCATCATCAGCACGAGGTCGCAGTCGGTCGGTCCGACGTCGCGGCGAAAGCGCACCGGCTTGCCGGCCACGCGATCGTCGCGGTCCGCGGCATAGCCGATGTCGACGCAGAGCGCGCTCTCGGCCGGTGTTCGTTCGAGTAGATGGCGCGAGAAGAAGCCCGAGCCTGCGCCGACGTCCAGCAGCCGCTTCGGGGCCAGCGAGCCGACGGCGCGGCGCAGCGCGGCGGCCTTGGAGCGGTAGTACCAGTGGCCGCCGATGCCGGCGCCCAGGATGTCTTCTTCCTTGAGGTCCATCGACGGTCAGGTCACCGGCGGCTTCGGCGGGGCATCCTCATAGATTCCCTCGACGACGTAGATCGGGCGAGCCTTCACCTCGACGAACAGACGGCCGAGATATTCGCCGATGATGCCCAGCGACAGGAGCTGGATGGCGCCCATCAGAAGGATGGCGATCAGCAGCGAGGCGTAGCCCGGTGTGTCGACACCGAAGATCAGCACGCGGGTGACGATGAACAGCGCATAGAGCACCGCCACGACCGCAATCACCAGGCCGACATAGAACCATGCGCGCAGCGGAGCGGTCGAGAAGCTCACCACGCCGTCGATGGCGAAGTTCCACAGACGCCAGAAGTTGAACTTGCTCGTGCCGGCGACGCGCTCGGGCCGCTCGTAGGGTACGCCGACAGAGTTGAAGCCGACCCAGGCGAAGAGTCCCTTCATGAAGCGGTTGCGCTCGGGAAGCTGGCGCAGCACCTCGACGGCGCGACGGTCGACCAGGCGGAAGTCCCCGACATTGGGCGGAATGCGCACCGGCGACATGGAATTGAACACCCGGTAGAACCAGCCCGCCGAAACCCGCTTGGCCGGCGTATCGGTGTGGCGCGCGGAGCGGATTCCGTAGACGATATCGTAGCCCTCGCGCCACCGCGCGATGAACGACCCGATCAGCTCGGGCGGATCCTGCAGGTCGATGTCCATGGGGACCAGGATGTCGCCGCGGGCATGGTCGATGCCGGCAGTGAGGGCGGCCTCCTTGCCGAAGTTGCGCGACAGGTTGACGATGCGGAGACGGCGGTCGGCGCGGCTGTGATGGAACAGGCGCGCGAAGGTGTCGTCGAGCGACCCGTCGTTCACGAAGACGATCTCGAACAGGACTCCGTCACGCTCGAGCAGGGGCACCACCGTGGAGAGAAAGAGGTCGATCGTCTCTTCCTCGTTGAACACCGGCACGACCAGGGACAGCAGAGGATCGACCGGGCGTCGTGCCCGCTGGGCGGCAAGCTGGTGTTCCAGCGCCGCATCCTTGTCGATCACGAAGGGGAGGGATTGCTCGGGCACGAGGGTCGCGGCGACGAGAGCTAGGCCACCGTCTCGACGGTGCCATTGAGATCCATGATGCCAAGCTCGACGATGAGCTGCGGCTGGCGCTTGCTGGCCTGGTCGCGGAAGGCGCGCAGCCCCTGACTCAGCATCTCGGTCTCGAAGGCACGGTCGGTCTTGATCCGATCGCCATAGGCGAGGGCGGCCGCCCCGCAGTCGCGATGGGCCATGCCGATCAGGCGCTTCACGTTGTGCAGCTGGACCGAGATGTCGAGGTTGGCCTCCCAGGCGGCACGCCATTCCTGGAAGATCGGGGCCACCGCGGCGATCGGCCCGCCTGCAATGTTGAACTGGCTGTACTTGTTCTGCCAGCCGCGCGAGGTCATGTATTTCCACGTGTCCGTGGTGAAGCGCGGGTCGATGCACTTCATCAGCATCGCCTCGTACCCGTCGTCGATGGCCAGCGCCGGGCCGGCAGCCGCGACGGCGGCGGCGCCGAGACCGAAGCCGATCAGGTGTCGGCGCGAGAGAGCGGCGAGACAGCCGCAGCCGGCATGATGCTTATGGGTCATCGGAAGGTGGCCTTGCCCTGCTGTGCGAGACCGCCGGTGGGATCGGCGATCCATGTTGCGATCGAGCCGTCCGGTTCACGCCGTCCGTGAACGCCGAGAGCGGCGCCGCCGAACACCGGCGACAAGGCGCGGAACTCGAAACTCTCGACCACCTTACCCGGGTTGGAGCGCCGCGCCAGTTCGATCTGCAGCATGCCCATCAGCGGACCGTGCACGATCAGACCGGGATAGCCTTCGACCCCCGTCACATAGGGCTGGTCGTAGTGGATGCGGTGGCCGTTGAAGGTGAGGGCGGAGAAGCGGAACAGCAGCACCGGGTCGGCCAGGATGGTCCGGCTCCAGGTCGCATCGGGCGGCGCCGGCCGGGGCGGCTTGGGCGCCTCGCCCGGCTTTGCCGCCTCGCGATAGACGATGTCGTGCTGCTCGACGAAGGAGAGGCCGCGGGGGCCCGAAATCGTATGCTGCACGGTGACGAACACCATCGATCCGGTCGAGCCGGTCTTGGGCTCGACCGACTTGATCTCGGAGAGCCGCCGAATGGTCTCGCCGACGCGGATCGGCTCGCCGTCGAAAGAGAAACGGCTGCCGGCCCACATGCGGCGCGGCAGCGGCACCGGCGGCAGGAAGTCGCCGCGCTCGGCATGCCCGTCGGGGCCGATCTTCGACTGAGGCGCGACCTCCAGGAAGTAGAGCCAGTGCCAGAGCGGCGGCAGGGGATCGCCGTTCTTCGGGGCGGGATCGTCCTTCTCGTCGAAGGTCGCGGACAGGGCGCGGACCGGAAAGGGGGCGGCGAGATCCTCCACGGACTGCGTCCGGCCGATCCAGTCCTTGAGTTTTTCCAGCGACATCTTGGGTTTCCTCTCTGCAGGGCGTGACACTGCCACTGCGAACGCAGGGTGGAAAGACGGTGTCGCGATCGCTATATACCGCCCCAACGAGATATGCCCAACGGGAGCGGCCGATGACCACGTTCGACGATCGCGAGAAAGCCTTCGAAGCCAAGTACGAGAATGACGAGCAGGTGAAATTCAGGGTCAACTCGCGCCGCAACAAGCTGCTGGGCCTCTGGGCCGCCGGCCTTCTGGGCAAGACCGGAGCCGACGCCGAGGCCTATGCCAAGGAAGTCGTGATGGCCGACTTCGAGAAGCCGGGCGATTCCGACGTCATCGACAAGCTGATGAAGGACTTTGCCGCCGCCGGCAAGCCGATGGAAGAGCACGCCATCCGTAAGCAGTCCGAGCAGCTGGCCGATGACGCCAAAAAGCAGATCATGACGGAAGTCCGCTAGGGCGCGTTGCTCAGACTCCTCTCGCCTGTCGGGGACAGGAGTCGGACTTCTAGGCAAACACGCGCTTGAAGATCGTGTCGACGTGCCTGGTGTGATAGCCCACGTCGAACAGCGCGACGAGTTCGTCATCGGCCAGGAACTCGCGGATCTCTCTGTCGGCGCGGCACAGCGCCACCAGCGAGGCGTTGCCGCGCCAGGCGTCCATGGCATTGCGCTGGACGGCGGCGTAGGAGGCCTCGCGGCTCATGCCTCTCTGCGTCAGCGCCAGCAGGATGCGCTGCGAGAAGACCAGCCCGCCCAGCGAACTGAGATTGGCCTTCATTCGGTCGGCGTGGACCACGAGCTGTTCGATCACGCCAGCCATGCGGTCCAGCGCGAAGTCGAGCGTGCCGGTGGCATCCGGCGCGATGTAACGCTCGGTCGAGGAGTGAGAGATGTCCCGCTCATGCCACAGGGTCACGTTCTCCAGTGCCGGGACGACGGCTGAGCGCACGACGCGGGCGAGGCCGGTGACGTTCTCGCTCAGCACCGGGTTGCGCTTGTGCGGCATCGACGACGAGCCCTTCTGGCCGGCCGAGAAGAACTCTTCGGCTTCGCGCACCTCGGTGCGCTGCAGGTGGCGGATCTCGGTGGCCAGGTTCTCCAGCGAGGAGGCGACGACGCCCAGCGTCGCGAAGAAGGCGGCATGGCGGTCGCGTGGGATCACCTGGCTCGAGACCGTCTCGACGGCGAGGCCGAGCTTCTTCGCCACATGCTCCTCGATTCGCGGATCGACGCTGGCGAAGGTGCCGACGGGACCGGAGATGGCGCAGGTCGCGATCTCGGCGCGTGCCGCCACCAGCCGCTGGCGGTTGCGCACGAAGGCCGCGTAGTGGCCCGCGAGCTTCACGCCGAAGGTCGTGGGCTCGGAATGGATTCCATGACTGCGGCCGATCGTGAGCGTGTCTTTGTGCTCGAAGGCGCGCTTCTTCAGGGCCGCCAGCAGCTTGTCGACGTCGTCCAGCAGGATGTCGGCGGCCTGGGTGAGCTGCACGGCGAAGCCGGTGTCGAGCACGTCGGAGGAGGTCATGCCCTGGTGCACGAAACGCGAGTCGGGGCCAATGAACTCGCCCAGCCAGGTGAGGAAGGCGATGACGTCGTGGCGCGTCACGCGCTCGATGGCGTCGATCTTTTCGACATTGCCGGCGGGGTCGGCGTCGAGTGCCTCCATGGCCTTCCGGCCGCCGTCCCGGATCGCCTGAGCGGAGGCCTCGGGAATGATGCCCGCCTCGGACATGGCGTCACACGCATGCGCCTCGATCTCGAACCAGATGCGGAAGCGGTTCTCCGGGGCCCATATGGCGGCCATCTGCGGCCGTGAATAGCGCGGGATCATGAGCGGGCTTTTAGCGCCCGAAGGCCCCGGTCGCCATGTTAGAAGACGACGCATGGAACCGCTCGAGAACTGCCCCCGTGAGACCCTGGCCGCCATACGCGGGATTCTGACCGACATCGACGACACCGTCTCCAGCGACGGGACGCTGACCGCCGAAGCCTATGGCGCCTTGCAGGCGCTGAAGCGGGCCGGTCTTCTGGTCGTGCCGGTCACCGGCCGGCCGGCCGGGTGGTGTGACCACATCGCACGCTTCTGGCCGGTCGATGCCGTGGTCGGCGAGAACGGCGCCTTCTGGATGTGGCACGATCGCAGCCAGAAACGCCTGCGCACCCGATTCATCCAGTCCGAGGCCGAGCGCGCGGAAGGCCGGTGGCGGCTGGAAAGGGTGCGGACGGAGATGCTGCAGGAAGTCCCCGGCGCCGGCATCGCCTCCGACCAGCCGTATCGCCTGGCCGACCTCGCCGTCGATTTCTGCGAGGACGTGCCGCCGCTGCCACCCGCGGACATCAAGCGCATCGTGGCCATCTTCGAGCGCCACGGCGCCAAGGCCAAGGTGAGTTCGATCCACGTCAACGGCTGGTTCGGCGATTACGACAAGCTCACGACCAGCCGCACGATGATGCAGGAGCTGTTCGGCATCGACCTCGCGGCCGAGAAGGCGCGCTATGTGTTCTCCGGCGACTCGCCCAACGACGCGCCGATGTTCGGCTATTTCCCGAACGCCGTCGGCGTGGCCAACGTGGTGGACTTCGCCGAGCTGCTGGAGCATCGGCCGCGCTGGGTCACAAGATCACGCTCCGGCGACGGGTTCGTCGAGCTGGCGAACGCGCTGCTGGCGGCGCGCCGCTAGCTCAGCGCGAGGGCGGCGGGCCGATCAGCAGGGAGCCGTAATGGGTGACGCTGTCGCCCTGGCTCCACACCCCGACGGGCCCGGGCTGCATCAGCGAGCGGTCGGTGACGTCGAACAGCTTCTTGCCGTCGAGTGCCACCTCGATGCGGTCGCTGACCGCGATCACCCGGAGCGAGTGCCACTGCCCGAGCGTCACCGGCGCTTCCTTCATGCCGAGCTGGCTGCGCTTGCCCTTGTCCATGCGGTAGAGGCGGACCGAGTTGTCGCGGGCATTGGCCCGCACGACGTAATAGTCGTTGGCGCTCTGGGCACGGAACATGAAGCCGGCCACCTGGTCGCGCGACCCCGAGATCGGCTTGAAGCGCAGGGTGGCGTCGAAGTCGCGGCCGGACGCCTGCTCGGAAATGCAGAGCGGGAAGCGCTGGTCGGTCGGGTCGGGCTCTCTCTCGACCAGAGCCCAGCCGCCCGGCCCGTCGGGATCGGCAACGGCGCGCCAGTCGGCCGGCCGGCCGATGCCGGTCTTGCCCTGGGTGCAGCCGACCCGGCCGTCTGGCGTGGTGAGCGGAACGACGAGCTGCGCCGAGGCGGGCAGGGCGGCGAAGAGCAGAGGGAGGAGCAGGAGGAGGAAACGCATCGGCGGAGACTAGCAAAAAAAGCGGCAAGCTTGACCGAAGATGCGGGAGGGAGGACTTTATGCGCGGCCGTATTTCGGACGAAATCTTCAAGGGGGAAATTCATGCGTCTTTGCACCATCCTGAGCGGCGGCAAGCCCGCCGTCGGCGTCAAACTGGGCGACGGCAAGATCGTCGATCTCAGCAAGCAGATGCCGCGCGGGCCGAAGTCGGTCGTCGAGATCCTGGCGGGCGGCAAGAAGCTCCAGCAGGCGGTGCTCAAGGCCTGCGCCAAGCCCAAGGCCGGCGCCACCGTGTCGGAGAAGTCGGCCAAGTACCTGACGCCGATCCCGGCGCCCGGCAAGATTCTCTGCATCGGCCTCAACTATCGCAAGCATGCCGAGGAGACCGGCAGCCCGATCCCGCAGTATCCGGTGGTGTTCACGCGCTTCAACAACACGCTGGTGCCGCACAAGGGCAAGATGCTGTCGACGACGCACTCCAAGGAATTCGACTGGGAGGCCGAGCTCACCATCGTGATCGGCAAGAAGTGCCGCAACGTGCCGAAGGAGAAGGCGCTCTCGGTGATCGCTGGCTACGCCTGCTTCAACGACGGCTCGATCCGCGACTGGCAGCGCAAGTCGGGCGGCCAGTTCACGCTGGGCAAGAATTTCGACGGCACCGGCGGCTTTGGTCCCGATATCGTGACGCCGGACGAACTGCCCAAGGGCGCCGCGCCGCTGCGCATCATGACCCGCGTCAACGGCGTCACCATGCAGGACAGCAGCACCGACGACCTGATCTTCGACGTGCCGACCCTGGTGCACGAGCTCAGCAAGTGCATGACCCTCGATCCGGGCGACATCATCATCACCGGCACGCCCTCGGGCGTGGCGATGGCCCGCAAGCCGCAGCCCTGGCTGAAGCCGGGCGACGTCTGCGAGGTGGAGATCGAGGGTATCGGCATCCTGAGCAACACGATCGCCCAGGGCGCGTAAGCGTTTCAGGTCGTTCTTGAGATCAAGCGGCGGCTCCGCAAGGGGCCGCCGTTTTGCTGTGAGGATAGAGCGGCCCGCCGGCGCCTATAGCTCAAGAAGAGCAGCGTTCCTGAGTTATGGAAACGACGCCTATAACTCATCCCGTCGTCTCGACCGGAGCGCCGAAGGCGCGAAGTGGAGAGACGACGGGAGCTTTTCGAATTAGCGCCGCGGCAGCTTGTCGAGGCCACCCAGCATTAGGTGCGTCGCGAACTCGGCGGCAGCGGCGGGATCGACCGGGTCGCGGGCCACCATCACCATCGAGATTTCGAAGGCGATGCCGGACATCGAGGCGCTGAGATAGGAGACGTCGACGCTGGGCAGGATGCCGCGGGCGATGGCGGCGCGGATGTCGTCGTTCAGGGCCTTCGCGAGCGCCCGCACGTCGGGCTTGTCGAGGAGCGTGCGGACGGCCGTGAAGCTCGACCGCGCCAGCGCCAGCAGTTCGGGATCCTCGGCCAGGAAGTTGAAATAGGCGGCATAGTGCTCGCGGACGAACGCCTCGGCCGTGGTGGCGCGACCGCGGCCGTCGCGATGGCGCTGCAGCAGCACGCTGGTCAGCTCCCCGACCACCGCCTCGAAGATCTCGTCCTTGTCCTTGAAGTAATTGTAGAAGGTGCCCGAGGCGAGATCGGTGCGGCGCACGATGTCGCGCACGCTGGCCGCGCCGTAGCCCATTTCGGCGAACACCGCACGAGCCGCCTTGATCAGGGCGGTGCGGTTCTCGGCCTTGTTCTGTTCGCGCCGGCCCGCCCGTTCGCCGCGCGTTTCCGCTCCTGTCGTGCCGTCGCCCATGTTGCGATGCTCCGTCATCGTCCGAGTTGCGCGAGTTCATGGCGCAGTCCTGCGACCATGTCGTCCATCGCCCGTGCCGCGGCATGCACCGCACCCCGCATGCCGATGAAGCCGTGGATCAGCGTCTCGAACTCGCGATGGATGGTCTTGACGCCGGACGCCTGCAGGCGCTCGGCATAGGCGCGGCCCTCGTCGCGCAGCGGATCGAAACCGGCAGTGAAGACCAGCGCCGGTGCCACGCCGGCGAGGTCGGCGGCGCGCAGCGGCGAGGCCCGGGGATCGCCGATCTCGCCGTCGCCGTTGAGGTAGTGCATGCGAAACCACCTCATGTCTGCCTCGGTGAGCAGGAAGCCATCGCCGCAGCTTCGATGGGAAGGGGTGTCACCCGCCATGTCGGTCGCGGGATAGATCAGCCACTGCAGGCAGGGCGGATGCGGCTCGTGGCGCAATTCCTGGGCGACAACGGCGGCGAGCGTCCCGCCGGCCGAATCGCCCGCCACGACGATGCGATCGGGGTCGAGGCCGAGCGAGACGGCCTCGCCCGCCACCCAGCGATGGGCGGCGACCGCATCCTCGACCGCGGCCGGGAACTTGTGTTCAGGGGCCAGCCGGTAATCGACCGAGACGATGGCGCAGCCCGAGCGCGCGCAGAAATAGCGGCAGGCCAGATCGTAGCCTTCGAGGCTCCCGATAACCCATCCGCCTCCATGGAAATAGAGGATGGTCGGCAGCAGGCGCGCCACGCTGCCGGCCGGCCGATAGATGCGGATCCGCATCGGTCCGGCGGGGCCAGGCAGGGTGCGATCGAGGATGGAACTCACCGGTGCGGGGTGGCCGCCCAGCATTTTCATGAAGGCGTCGTAGTCCTCGCGCGCCTCGGCGACGCTCATCGTGTGCATGGCCGGCTGACCGCTGTACGCGAGCAGCCTCAGAAACCACTGGGCACGGCCATCCAGGGTGCGGCCGTCGACCCCGATCGGCGGGCCGGCCAGGATGTTCACCCAGGAAATCGGCATGCGCAGTGCCAGGTTGGCGACCTTGCCCTGGATCTCCCGCGCGATCTCCTTCATCGACATGAAGTGTACCTAGCACCGCCCCGGCCCGTTGTGGAGCCCGGCGGCTATGGCTAGTTTGGCGGCCGATGCCTCCCGCGGCGCCCGACTTCTTCTCAGACGCGCTCCGCCGCGAGATCATCCGCAGCGAGCAGCAGCGCATGCGCGCCCTTGCGATCATTCTCGCTGTGCTGCTGGCGGGCACGCTCGTGGTCGCCAACTTCTTTCCCGGCTATTCCGCCCGCATGTTCCAGCGCGACGTGCCGGGCTGGGTTCCTCTGCTGGGCGTGGCCCCCTTTCTCCTTTACGAACTGGGTTCGCTGACTTTTCTGCGTTTCAGGGCCATGCGGGACCTCGATTTCCCGCGAGTGGGGCGATTCGCCAATGCGCTGATCGAGACGTCGCTACCGGCTGCCGTCATCATTTCGCTCAGCCACTACATGGACCCGCTGCTGGTGTTCAGCTTCTGGCCGCCGCTTCTCTACTTCATCTTCATCCTGCTTTCGACCCTGCGGCTCGACTTCTGGCTGTCGGTCTGGACCGGCAGCGTCGCTGCCTTGCAGCAGATCGTACTGGTCCTGTGGCTGGTGCCACTCGAGCCGTGGGGCAACATCCCGCAGGAAACACTACTGTTCCATTTCAGCCGCACCCTCGTCCTGTTCGCCTGCGGGCTGGTGGCGGGCTTCGTCGCAACCAGCCTGCGCGCCCAGTTCGAGAAGTCGGTGCGGGCCGTGGCGGCGCGCGACCGGGTCACCAACCTGTTCGGCCAGCATGTCTCGCCCGCCGTGGTCGACCGCCTGCTGGCGACGCGCACGGATCCGCCGAGCGAGATGCGCACCGTGTGCGTGCTGTTCCTCGACATTCGCGGCTTCACGGCGATGACGCGCAAGCGTAGCGCCGAGGAGACGGTGGCGCTGCTCAACGCCTTCTTCGCCGAGATGATCGAGGTGGTGGACCGCAACAACGGCATCATCAACAAGTTTCTGGGCGACGGATTCATGGCGGTGTTCGGGGCACCGCTCGAAGATCCCGCGGCGGCGCGCAACGCGCTGGCGGCGGCCCGCGCCATGATCGACACGGTCGGACGGTGGAACGACACCCATCCCGGCTGGGCGTTGAAAGTGGGGATCGGCGTCCATCTCGGCGAGGCGGTGACGGGCACGGTCGGCTCGCCGCAACGCAAGGAATACACGGTGATCGGCGACACGGTGAACCTCGCCGCTCGCCTCGAACAGCTCACCAAGGAAGTCGGAGCGCAGTTGCTGATCTCGCAGTCGGTGCATGATTCGACCCCGTGTGACGGGGCAGTGGATCTCGGTCCCGTCGAGATCCGCGGTTACGAAGAAGGGGTGCGCGTATGGCGGATGGCCTGACCTGGTACTTCGCCTACGGCTCCAACATGGACCCCGTACGCCTGTTCGATCAGCGGCTGGCGCCACGAGGGGTGCCGCGCAGCGAGCGTATCGCGGGCCGGCTCGACGGCTGGCGGCTCGTCTTCGACAAGCCGGCGCGTCACTTGAAGGGCGCCGCGGCCGCCAACATCGTGCCGGCAGGGGGCGGCGTCGTGCATGGCACGCTGAACGCCCTGCCCGAAGAAGGCTTCGCGGTCCTCGATGTCTACGAAGGCGTCGCCGACCGGCACTACGAGCGCCGCACGATCGGCGTGATGCGTGGCGATACCGGAGAGAAGGTCGAGGCGATCGTCTACGTCGCGCTGATGCAGGGCGAGGGGCTGAGGCCGCAACGCGCCTATCTAGAGTGCCTGCTCGCCGGGCGCGATCTGCTCCCGGCGGACTACTGGGAGCAGCTCGCCGCCACGCCGACGTTCGATTGAGTCTCGAGCTTTACCGCCCGATCCTTCAAGCTGGCACCTTCTGCTTCTCGGCCGTGATCTTGTTGCTCATTGGGTCGTAACCCTGGAGCTCCGCCACGTCTTCCTCGTGCCAGAAGTTGAGTTCGATCATCACGCCGTCGGGATCATGGACGAAGACCTGCTGCAGCGGTCGCGCCGGCACCTTCTTGACCTCGAAGGGCAGGCCGTCCTGCTTGATCTGGTCGAGGGTGCCGCGGATGTCGGCGCAGTTGATGGCGATATGGTCGATCGCGCCGCTGCCCTGGTCGGTGCGGCCGCTCTCGGAGATGAGATGCAGGATCGCCTTGTCCCCCGCGTACATCCAGGCGCCGGGGAAGGGGAAGGGCGGACGGTCGCCGTTGGTCAGGCCGACATAGCGCTCGTAGAAGCGCACGGTCGCCTCGAGGTTGGCGCAGTAGACGTTGTAGTGGTCGAGCGAGAGTGCAGGCATGCATGCCTCCTTCGGTTCTGGAAGCTCCGGTCAGACCGGAGCACCTTAGGCCGAATGGGCGAACGGGGAAACCGCTTCCGGGCGGCGGAGGACGGCGTTGAAGACGGTCGGGGGCACCGCGATGCGCGGGTCGTCGTAGACGGCCCGCAACTCGTCGAGGTGCCCGTCGGGTTCGCGCGTCAGGCGGGCCAGCCGGTCGATGAAGGCGGGATCGATCTCACTGTCGACCAGGGTCATGCCGCCCCAGACGTCCCAGGGCAGCATCTCGCGGTTGTTGAGCGCGGCCACATCGCGAATGACGTTGCTGGCGATGAACCAGAGGCCGGCCATGTCCAGGACCCCGAAGCACTGCGGGTCCGCCTGGCCGGCGCGGCACAGCCGCCAGGCATCGCCCGCCACCAGGAACCTGTCGCGCGGCACGTCCAAGGTGTCGAAGTCGATGCCGAACAGGGTGCGCTGCCGGTCGTCGATCTGGGCGTCGACGAGGATCCAGCGCCGCCGCGCCGCGTCGAAAACCTCCGCCACCCAGTGGTCGATGAACCTGTCCTTCGTGAAGTAGGCGCCGAAGCCGCAGCGCGCCCGGGCCGCGATCCCCTTGCTCCTGAGCATCGCGACGTACAGCAGAGCGTAGTGTCGGCAGCACCCCGCGAAACGCTCTGCAGGCGAGCGGGCCCGGGACAGCGGCCGCGGGTCTTGGACGGCGATCCGCTCGAGGATCTCCTCCGCGCTGCGGGTATGGGGTTCGCCCCGCTGTCGGTCCGAGAGCCTGACGCCATAGACATCCGGCATATGCTCGTGGATGAGCAGTCCCTGCAGCACCTTCGCGAGCCCGGCGACATCGTCGGGCAACGCGGCGAACTGCAACGCCCAGAGGCCGGCGTCGCTCAGGCCGACGGGCGTGCGGAAGGCGGCGTGGTTCACGCAAACAGCTCCTCGAGCTTGTCGAGCGCCATGCCCCAGCCGCCGCGATGGCCGTCGCGTGCCTTCCCGTCGAAGAACTGCTCGTGGGTCAGGGTAAGGAGGGTGCCGTCCTTGTCCGGCTTCAGGTCGATCGTGACCTGCGACTCGCGCTCCGGCGTACTCTGCCAGGCCCAGGAGAAGACCAGTTTGGTGGGCGGCGCGATCTCGCGATAGACGCCGCTCACGCTGTGATGCTCGTCGTCCGGCGTCCAGAACTGGACCCGGAAACGGCCCCCGACCCGGAGGTCGGTCTCGGCGATGGGTGTCTTGTGGTGGCCGGTGACCCCCCACCAGCGGATCATTTTTTCGGGCTGCGTCCAGGCTTCGTAGACTTTCTCGGGCGGGGCGTTGAGGCGGCGCTTGAGGGCGAGGCTGGGCTTGCTGGCCATTTGTCTTCTTCCTCCAGGAAGGTGGCGAGGCGATCGAGCTGTTGGGTCCAGTAGCGCTGGTAGTGGGCGAGCCAGTTCATCGCCTGCTCCATCGGCTCGGCCTTGAGCTGGCAGGTGACGGTGCGGCCGGACTTGGAGCGCACGATCAGGCCGGCGTCGGAGAGCACGTCGAGATGCTTCATGATGGCCGGCAGCGAGACCGGGAAGGGCCGCGCCAGCTCGCTGACCGTGACGGATTCCTCCGCGTCGAGGCGGGCCAGCAGCGCCCGTCGAGTCGGGTCGGCGAGGGCGGCGAAGGTGCGGTCGAGCGTGACGCTTTTATTGTTAACCATAGAGTTAACAATTAGATGCCGACCCTGCAGGAGTCAAGCGGCGGCTGCTATTTCCCGAGCTTCTTGATCAGCGCCTGGGCCGCGGCGGGATTGCGGACCTTGGCGCCGGAGATGAAGTAGACGAAGGCGTCGCCCTTCTTCGCCCAGGCCTTGGCGCGCTTGGCCCACTTGTCGATGTCTGCCGGTTTGTAGCCGGTCTTCACCTTCTCCTCGGACTGCATCAGGCGGGCATAGGTGAAGTCGGCCGTCGGCTGGTCGATCTCGGGGAAATCCTTGTCGTGGGCATAGACGATCGCGGCGTTGTACTTGGCGGCAAGAGCGTAGAAGCGCTCGTCCTTGAAGCTGTCGTGCCTGACCTCCAGCGCATGGCGCAGCGGCAGCGTGCCGATCTCGCGCGGCAGCAGCTTCAGGAAGGCCTCGAAGTCCGCAGGCTCGAACTTCTTGGTGGCCATGAACTGCCAGTTGATCGGGCCCAGCCGGTCCTTCAGTTCGACCAGCCCCTGCGTCACGAAGCGCTGCACCGATTCGCCCGCGTCGGCCAGCACCTTTCGATTGGTGCAGAAGCGCGAGGCCTTGACGGCAAAGACGAAGCCGTCCGGCGTCTCGTCGCGCCACTTGGCCCAGCTTGCCGGCTTGAAGCTTGAATAATAGGTGCCGTTGATCTCGATCGAGGTGAGCTGCCGGCTGGCATATTCCAGCTCGCGCTTCTGGGTCAGGTCCTCGGGATAGAAGACGCCGCGCCACGGCTCGAAGGTCCAGCCGCCGATGCCGACAAGGATTTTTCCAGTCATGGCGGGAAGTATAGCTCGAAATGGAACTCAACAAGTCCGCTGCGGGCGCAGATGAGACGAGGCTAGGTTTTCGCCCGCACGACCAGAACCGGACAGGGGGCATTGCGCATGACGCTCTCGGCGACGCTCCCCAGCAGGGCGCGCTTTATGCCACCCCGTCCATGGCTGCCGATCACGATCAGGTCGGCCGGCCAGTCCCTCGCGGCATTGACGATCTCGGTATGCGGAGCGCCGATCGGAACGAAGTCCAGGGCGGCCACCTGCTGCGGGAGGCGCTTGCGAAAATCGTCGATCAGCTTTCGCGCGTCCTCCTTGGCGGAGGCGACAAATACATCGGGTTGAATGCCGGTGTCGGCGGCGTTCACGAGTTCGGCGTCGATGACATGGACGAATGCCATCTCCGCTCCCGCGAGTTGCACCAACTCTGCGGCGATATCAGCCGCGTGCGCCGAGATTGGCGCGCCGTCGACAGCCACGAGAATCTTCTGGAAGATCACGAAAGCCTCCCTGATCTACGGCGACAGGCCGAAGATGCGCTCGATGTGCAGCGGTAGCCCAGCTCCCGAGCCACGATCGCGGCGACGCTGGAACATTGCAAGTCTGGCCGGCCCGCTCCTTGCGGTGGATCAAGGTGGCAGAGCGAGAGAAGGCCGAAGGTTCGTGTATCCATAGCGATCATTCTCAGGCTCTGCCAGATGACCTGAAAGGAGCAGCCGGATGTCGATCGAGTCGTCGTTGCGTCAGCCCGGTGGCGAACGTGACGCCACCTGGAGGTGGCTTGCCGCCACCGTGGCCGGTCTCGTCCTCTGGGGCTTGCTCTATTCGCAACTCATCCCGTTCTCGGAATGGATCGTCTCGGTGCTGCCGGTCGAGCGCTCGAGCCACCTCGGCGAGGCAATCGCCTTCCTCGCTTACGATACGCCGAAGGTGCTCCTGCTTCTCACCCTGGTCGTGTTTGCCATGGGTATCGTGCGCAGCTTCTTCTCGCCCGAGAACGCGCCGAGGGCGTCGGCAACGTCGCTGCCGCCGGGCTTGGAATTCTGACGCCGTTTTGCTCGTGCTCGGCCGTGCCCCTGTTCATCGGCTTCGTCAGTGCCGGCGTGCCGCTGGGGGTCACTTTCTCGTTCCTGATCGCCGCGCCCATGATCAACGAGGTGGCCCTGGGCCTCCTGTTCGCGTTGGTCGGCTGGGAAGTGGCGCTGACCTATCTCGCCTTCGGCCTTTCCGTAGCGATCGTCGGCGGATTCGTCATCGGCAAGCTGAAGCTCGAGGGCTGGCTGGAGCCCTGGGTGCGCGAGATCCGGGCCGGCGCCCTCGAGTTGCCCGACGAGCAGATCACCATCGTGGACCGCCTGAAGGCCGGCGTCGAGGCCGTGACGGATATCGTCGGGCGGGTGTGGATGTGGCTGATCGCGGGCATTGCCGCGGGCGCGCTGATTCACGGCTACGTGCCCGCCGAGCTGATGGTACGGATCATGGGGGCTGACGCCTGGTGGTCGGTGCCGGCAGCCGTCGCGCTCGGCATCCCGATGTACACCAACGCCGCCGGGATCATCCCGGTCGTGGAAGCTCTTCTCGGCAAGGGGGCTGCGCTCGGAACGACGCTCGCCTTCATGATGAGCGTGATCGCCCTCTCGCTCCCCGAGATGATCATCCTGCGCAAGGTGCTGTCGCTGAAGCTGATCGCCGTGTTCGTGGCCGTCGTCGGCACCGGCATCCTGGCAGTCGGCTTCCTGTTCAATGCGCTGTTCCACTGACAGAGGAGAGATCCCATGAAAGACGTTAAAATTCTCGGCCCCGGCTGTAAGCGCTGCGACGCCGCGGCCGAGATGGTCAAAACCGAGGCTGTCAAACTCGGCATCGAAGTGACGGTCGAGAAGGTGACCGACTACGCCGCGATCGCCGGCTACGGAATCGCCTCGACGCCGGGCATCGTCGTCGAAGGCAAGGTCGTTCATGCGGGTGGACTGCCACGTCAGGACGCAATCGCCGGGTGGCTAAGAGCCTGAGCAGGTGAGGGCGCGGCAGATCCAGGGGGATAGAGGGTAGCGGCGGGCGGCGCGCGGCGCGCCACCTGGCTTGGCTCGCCGGCTGGAACCTCGAACAGGAAACGCCGCTGATCTCGATCAAGGTGAGCAGGTCCAGCCGCCGATGCGAAAGAAGTCGCCAGTTCCGGAATGCGGTTGGACTTGAGTGAACCAAAGCACACTTTCCCACGCATGTGACGTGGCTTTCGGAAGCCGTGCGTACAGAATTGCCTTCTGATGCCGATGGCGGCTGCGGTGATCCCGAGTTCGTGACGGCGCCGAGGAAGCGACAGGGCCGGGACGCCATTGCCTCGGCACGCCGTTCAGCTGGTGGATGGCGGACCAGTCCAAAAGGCCAGCATTCCCATGACCTGGCGGATCGCCTCGGTGTTGTCGCGTGAGAGTTTGGGATCGGCCGAAGGATGCTGGAGATCACGCCCGCGGTGTCACTTGGTCCTCAGCGCCTTACGTTCACGTGCCATTGCGGCTGACAGATGAGGCCGCGCGGTGGTCGCGTCGATCGGATCGCCGCATGCCGAACAAACCAGGATGGGTCGGGTGGTTTGCCCGCAGGCCGTGTGCCGCAAGGCGACCGGCGGTGGCCCCTTTCCCGAGAGCCATTGGTCGCCCCACTCCTTGAGCGCAATGATCAGTGGCCACAGGTCGCGTCCCTTCCGCGTCAGCCGATATTCGTGCCTCGGCGGGTGCTCCGAATAGAGGCGGCGCTCGACGATGCCCTCGGCTTCGAACCTTTTCAATCGTCGGCTCAGGATGAGCGGAGAGGCACCGGTGAACTGCTGCAGTTCGTCGAACCGGTGTGATCCGAGAAACATCTCCCGCAAGATCATCAACGCCCAAGTGTCGCCCACGATCTCGATCGTACGGGCGACACTACAAGTCGATCGCGACAAGTCGGAGCGGCTCATGTTGACTCACTTCAATTATTGAAGCTACGCTCGCACAGGCGGTCGGCCGATTCAATCAGTCTTGCCGGTCGTCCCGTCGCACCGCACGCGCGGGCACATCTGCTTCGGTCACGAGGAACGTCATGAAGATCTACCACGCCCCAAACACCCGCTCGGTCCGCATCGTCTGGCTGTTCGAGGAATTGGGGCTGCCGTACGATCTCGAAAAGCACAAGCTCGGCGATCCCGGCATGCGCTCGCCCGAGTATCTCAAGGTCCATCCGATGGGCCGGGTGCCGGCCCTGCAGGATGGCGACACCACGATCTTCGAGTCGGGTGCGATCGTTCAGTATGTTCTCGCCAAGCATGGCAAGGGGCGCCTGGTGCCGGACACGGCCTCGCCGGAGTTCCCGCAGTATCTGCAATGGCTGCATTACGCCGAGGGCATGATCATGCCGCCGGTGAACATCATCGTGGTCGAAACCATCCTCCTTCCGCCGGATCGTCGCAATCAGGTCAACGTCGACCGAGCCACCAAGCTCCTGTCGCGCATGCTCGGCGCCATCGACGTCCATCTCGCCGGACGCGAATTCCTCGCCGGAGACTTCAGCGGCGCCGACATCATGACCGGGCATGCCTGCACGGTGGCGCGCCGGCTTGGAGCGGACGTCTCTGACAAGCCCAACGTCGCCGCCTATATCGAGCGGTTGAATGCGCGGCCGGCCCTGAAGCGCGCCTGGGCGGCGTGATGTCCCGGGCGGTCGATACCGGCACGGACCAGCTTCTGTGCGCGGTGGCGGACCACGTCGCCACCGTGTCGTTCAACCGGCCGGAGAAGCGCAACGCGCTGGGCGATATCGTCACGCCCGCGCTGCGCGAGATCCTGCTCGTGCTGGAGGCCGATCCGGACGTCCGCGCGATCATCCTCACCGGCGTCGGCAAGTCCTTCTGCGCCGGTGGCGACGTCAAGGGCATGGCCGGCGGCAGCCCCGACGATCGCACGATCGACGACAGGATTCGCGCGCTCCAGCACCGCCAGCAGACCCTGACCCTGCGCCTGTACGAGCTGGCGAAGCCAACCATCGCCGCCCTGCCGGGCGCCGCGGCCGGGGCGGGCATGTCGATCGCGCTCGCGTGCGACATCAGGATCGGCGCAACCAGCGCCTTCTATGCGTCCGGCTTTGCCGCGATCGGGCTCTCGGGCGACTATGGCGGCTCGTGGCAGCTCACGCAGATCGTCGGCCCGGCGAAGGCAAAGGAGATCTACTTCACCGGGCGCCGCGTGTACGCCGAGGAGGCATTGGCGCTGGGCCTGCTGAACGAGGTCGTCGCCGACGAAGACCTGGCGACCCGGGCGGCCGAGCTGGCGAAGCAGATTGCCAGCGGCCCGCCGCTTGCCCTCCGATACATGAAGCAGAACATCAACCGTGCCACGCAGGCCGACTTCAGGACCTGTCTCGACTGGGAAGCCGATCGCCTGGTCCGGGTCGCGCAGACCCAGGACCACAAGGAGGCGGTGCGCGCCTTCATCGAGAAGCGCCCGCCGGTCTTCAAGGGCGCCTAGTCGCGCGCGGCGCCTCGCGGCAGGTCGACAGCAGCATTGCCACCAAAGGGAAATCCCATGAACGTTCTGGACGCCATCGCAAGCCGCAAGTCGATCCGCGCCTTCCGGCCCGATCCGGTGCCGAAGGACACGATCGAGAAGATCCTGCAGGTCTCGCAGCGTGCGCCGAGCGGCACCAATACGCAGCCGTGGCACGTCTACGTCTGCGCCGGCGCCGTCAAGCAGGCCATCACCGACGACGTGCTCGCGCTCGTGCGCAGCGGCGGCGGGGAGAAGTACGAGGACTACGACTACTATCCGCCGGAGTGGAAGCCTGTGCACCGCGATCGCCGTCGCGGCGTCGGCTGGTCGCTCTATGGCCTCGTCGGCGTTCCCAAGGGGGACCGCGTCGCCAGCGCCCGGCAGGCGGCCCGCAACTTCCTGTTCTTCGACGCGCCGGTCGGCCTGTTCGTGACGGTGGATTCCTACCTGGGCCGCGGCAACTGGGCGGATGCCGGCATGTACCTGCAGACGATCATGCTCGCGGCTCGGGAGTTCGGCCTCGACACCTGCCCGCAGGCGGCGTGGATCCCGTATCAGAAGCCCGTTTTCAAGCATCTGGGCATTCCGGCGGACCAGGCGCTCGTCTCCGGCCTGGCGCTGGGCTTCGCCGATCATTCCAAGATCGAGAACACGCTGGTGAGCGAGCGCGAGGCCCTGGCCAATGTCGCGCATTTCCACGGGTTCGATTGAACCGATCTCGCACGCGCGTTGGGACAGGGGCGGTAACCTTCCGAGGACAGACATGAACACCCGGCAGCGCGCCGCATGAAGACCGCAGCCCTCGCGCGGCCCTGGCTGGTGCTGGCCGGCCTTGCGCTGGGCGTCTGCGTGACCCACGGCTTTGCCCGCCTGGCCTACGGTCTGCTGCTTCCGGCGATGAAGTCCGAGATGGGGTGGACCTACGCGCAAGCCGGCTGGCTGAATACCGCCAACGCGCTGGGCTACCTCGCGGGTGCGGTGCTCACCATGTTGATCATCCGCCGCGTCTCCCCCGCACGTATCTTCGCCTTCGGCATGGCCACCACCGCCGTGGCCCTGCTGGCCACGGGGCTGGACGCCGGGTTGGCGTGGCAGACGTTCTGGCGCTTCGCCGTGGGCCTGCTGGGGGCGCTGTCGTTCTCTACCGCGGGCGCGCTCGCGGCGGGGCTGTTCCCGGGTGATGCACGCCGCAGCGCGCTGGCCATCGCCATAGTATTCGGTGCGGGGGGTGGCCTGGGCGTGGTGCTGACCGGCGGGAGCTTGCCGCTGATGCTGGACACATGGGGACCGGCGTCGTGGCCGGTGGGCTGGATGGCCATCGGTGCCGTCAGCCTTTGTGCCCTGCCGCTCGGCCTATGGGCGGCCTCGCGGCTGCACGCGCCGGTGCAGGCGGGACTGACCGAGCCGACGCCCTTGCCGGTGCGCCGCATGCTGCCCGTGATGGCCGGCTATGCGTGCTTCGGCCTCGGCTACTTCGTCTACCTGACTTTCCTGTCTGCGTGGATGAGCGAGCAGCGGGCGAGCGCCGGCTTCATCGCGTTCGTGTGGGTCGTGCTGGGCGCCAGCATCTGCGTGTCGCCGTTCGTGTGGCGGCGCGTCATGGCGCGCCATGCCTCGGGCTTGCCGATGGCCTTGATCATGACCTGCATCGCCATCGGCACCGCTTTGCCGGTGGTTTTGCCGAAAGGGCCCGTGTTGCTGGTGTCGGCAGTGGTCTTCGGCCTGTCGGTCTTCATGGTCCCCGGCGCGGGCGCTAACTTCGTGCGACAGAACCTGCCACCACAAGCCTGGGGAAGCGCCATCAGCCTGTTCACACTGATCTTTGCCGTGGCCCAGATCGCGGGCCCCTATGGCGCCGGGCTGGTGGCAGACCTGTTTGGCAACATCGGCATCAGTCTGCTGGTGGCCGCGGGCGTGTTGATGACCGGCGCGGCGCTGGCGCTTTTGCAACGGCCTCTTCAACAGGCCAAGTGAGTACCATGTACCCTCGGAGGGTCTGATCATGAGTCCAAAAGTCGAGTTTCACTTCGATTTCGGCAGCCCCAACGCCTATTTCTGCCACAAGGTCCTGCCCGCCCTCGCGGCGCGGACCGGCGTGCAGATCGCCTATGTTCCGGTGCTGCTCGGCGGCGTCTTCAAGCTGACCAACAACCAGCCACCCATGGTGCAGTTCAAGGGCATCAGGAACAAGGGCGAGTACGCCCGCCGCGAGACCGAGCGGTTCATCCGCAAGCACGGTCTCACCGGGTTCCGGAGGAACCCGCATTTCCCCGTCAACACCGTCCAGATCATGCGCGGGGCACTGGTCGCCGAGCGCGATGGGTTCCTCGACCGCTACGTCGATCAGGTGTTCCACCATATGTGGGAGGAGCCTAAGAAGATGGACGATGCCGCGGTCATCCAGGACGCGCTCGATGCCTCGGGACTCGATGGCCGGGCGATCCTCGATCGCACCCAGGAGCAGTCGATCAAGGACAAGCTGATCGCGAACACCGAGGCGTCGGTGGCGCGCGGCAACTTCGGCAGCCCGACAGTCTTCGTCGGCGACGAAATGTATTTCGGCAAGGACCGGTTGCGGGAGGTCGAGGAAGAGATCGTCTCCGCCACACAGCGCGCGCGATGAGGCGCATCTAGAGAAGGGATCCGCCTGGGGCCGAGCTTCCTTCAAGGCGCAGCCAATTCAAGGCAGACGAAGGCTCCTGAAGCTCGCATGGCCCTTGCGGCCGATCACCAGTTGGTCGTGCATCGTGATGCCCAGCGCCCCGGATGCCGCCTTGATCCCGCGCGTCATCCCGATGTCGTCGCGTCTGGACTATTGATCCGGCTGTAATCATCTTGAAAATATCGCGACCGGTTTCTACATGGGATTGATGAAAGCAACGGACATGAGATCGCTGTCGCGCGAT
>LNFM01011473.1_pt1 | contig 22412 bp, 18 predicted proteins | sample 596031 | NCBI WGS metagenome assembly LNFM01 (sample SAMN04254537, study PRJNA301005) | activated carbon metagenome | isolation source: dual media filters at the Ann Arbor, Michigan drinking water treatment plant | place: USA: Ann Arbor | reverse complement strand
CCGCGCGCTACGGCATCCCCATGGGCAAAGGCGAGGTCTTCCTCTACACCGACTGGGCCTACCGCAGCAAGATCAACTTCTTCCTCTACGAAGCCACCGAGTTCGTCGGCAAGTCGCTGGTGGAAGGCGGCGTGAAGGTCGGCTACACCTGGGCCAACGGCAAGTACGAGGCAGCGGTGTTCGGCCGCAACATCACCAACCAGACCCGCGTGGTGGGCGCCATCGACTTCAACAACCTCACCGGCTTCATCAACGAGCCGCGCATCCTGGGGGCATCGTTCAAGGCGACGTTCTGAAGGCTGGCCCAGGTTCGGGCGCCAGGCAGTAGTCCCGCAGGCCACGGACCGGGATATGAGTCGCACGGAAGGCGACGAGTCTGGATGGACTCGTCGCCTTCTTCACCTCATGCCTTCCTGCGACCCAGCCAGTCATTGATGGCCTGGACGGCGGTGTCGTGCGAGGGGCTGAAGTTGGCGATCGGCGACAGGGGCACCGACTTGCCGTGTCGCATGGCGAGCGCCGGGCACTTCTGGCCGCCATTCATCATCGTGCCGGTTTCCTGCGCGTTCGTCCCGGCGACGGACACGAAGGCCTCGCGGATCGCTCCCAGCTTGATGACCTGCGGCTTGCCGCGGCCCAGGATCCCCTGGCGGATGGTGACGGTGCCTTCGCGGCGCGAAAAGGCGACATGACTTTGCTGCAGGTCGAACACCACCAGGCCAAAGACCAGCATGGCGGCGATCAGAACGAAGCCATAGGTGATGCCGGGCGCGTCCTCGTAGGCGAAGTACGCCATCACCAGGAACAGAAGCGCGAAGAAGCCCACGAACCAGGGCCGGATCAACCTGCGGTGCCGGAGGATCAGTGTCTCGGGCGTGTTGCTGACCAACTGCATCGGCAGGTTCCTAGGGGGCGACCGCATGGAAGGACAGAACGTCGTCTGTTCGGTGGCGAATCCAAGATTACAGATCACCCCAACCGGTCGGTATGGAGAGCTCAGCGTGGCGAACCCGAATCGTGACCGAACGACACCGTTCTCGCGACACCGCTCCTTGGGCGGCATCCCGCGCAACCGCAGGAGGTGACCGGGCGGCGACCGGGATGTGGGTCTCAGGCCGAAGATGCCCCAGGGCCGCGGGCCGCGGCACCTCCACTCGTTGCGGCGCGGCGCGGGAAACGGACCGCTGCCAGAGCCGCCAAAGCGAGGCCGGACAGCAACAGCGCACCCGGCTCGGGCACGCTGCGAACGACCTGCACGTTTGCCAGCACGAAACCCTCGGTGCCCCGCAGCCCGATGCCGTCGAGCAAACCTGCCAGGGCGCCCGAGACCGACACGTCGCCGTTGACCGCCACGGTCGCGACCAGCCAGTTGTTGTAGAACGTCGGCCCGGCGGGGCCGACCGGGTCGATCTCCAGATCCGAGAACAGCAATCCCAGGCCCGTGTGCAGGAGAAGGCCGTAGAACGCAAGCTTGTTGCCGACGTAGTCCGCGGTGATCAACGAGGTCGAGCTCTCGATCAGTTCTCCGCCCGGAGCCGGTGCGAAGGCAGTCACTTCCGAGGTGACGACGGGCAGCAGCGGGTTGCTGGTGTCTGTCGAGGCGCCACCGCTGGCGGTGAAGGTGATGCCCAGGCTGTCCAGGATCGGCTGCCCGACGACGGTGTAGTTCATCTGGATCGGCGCCGCCCTCGCTTCGCCAACACAGGCCAACGTGACCAGGGCAGCAAGGACGGCAGTCATGAAACGCATGGGAAGGCTCCTGAGATGAGTCACCAAAACGGTAGCAGGCACGCGCCCGACGGCACCAACGGATGACCAACACGGCGAATGCCAGCACCGACCTGGGGGGAGGGACGCGGAGCATGCCCCGGCATTTGCCTGCCGCGCCGCGGCGGATCCGGCGCGGTCCTCCCCGGCCTCGCCGGCATCCAGTCGGAACCCGGGGCCTTGAAATCGGCGTGTCAATGAACCGCTACAGGCCCGCCTGCCGCGCCAGTGCGTCGGTCTGCGCCGTTGGTTCGATCCCCAACCGGTCAGCCAGCAAAGCCCGCAGCCGCCTATAGGCCTGCAGCACCTCGGCGCGCTCGCCCAGGTGCAGATGGGCCCGCATGAGGGCCCGGTGCAGGGGTTCGCTCATCGGGTCGTGTACCAGCGCCTGGCGTGCGGTGCGCAAGGCGGCATCAGCCGCCCCACTGGCCAGCAAGCGCTCGAGCTGCATCTGCACGAGCGATTCGTGCGCCATCGCCAACCGGGTGCGGACGGTGTGCATCAGGCCGCGAAGGGGTTCGGCTGCGAGCAGGGGTGACCTGTAGAGCGCCAGGGCGGCCTGGGCCTCGCCGTCACGGGCTGCCAAGGTTTCGAACGCCGCGACATCGATCCAAACCAGATTCGGGTCCAGGCTCACCGCGTCGTCGGCCACGCGCACGGCTTCGGGCAGATCGAGCCACTTGCGCAGGCGAGACACCGCCATCTCGAAGCTGGCGCGCGGCGCGTCCAGGTCGAGCGAAGGCCAGAGCTCGTCGACGACGAGACTCACCGCGAGCGGCCCGCCGCCGTGTGCGGCCAGCAGGCGCAACAGCTCGAGCGGCTTGCGCTGGGCCTTCGCCGAGTTGCCTGCTACCAGCGGCAGACCATCGCGCCAGACCTGCAGCGGGCCGAACGCCTTCACGCGCACCCGCCAAGGCCAGTCTTCCCGGGTGCGGTCGGCCGGCACGAGGCGGCGCTCGTGCACCACGTCACGCAGGAAGTCAGGGGCGACGCCCAGACGCAGTCCACGTTCGACCAGGCGCGCAGCCATCAGAGGCAAGGGCCGCAGGAAGCGCGAGTAGCGCAGGCCTGCCACGGCCTGCAATGCTTCGTGACACAGCGCATCGGCGGCTTCGCCCGGCTCGTCGAGCACCGCCGCCGCGCGGTGCACGGCCATGCGGGCGTCGAACAGCGCACGCTGCGCGCCCTGCTGCGCTTCGGCCTGCTCCTGCAACAGCGCCAGGCTCTCGCCGTGCCGGCCCAACGCGAGCAGGCAGTCGGCGCGCAGCACCTGGTACGGACCGACATCGCGCGGCGGCACCTCCATGTCGACGCACAGCGCGAGCAGCAGGTCGATGCGCTGCAGCGCCGCGCCAAAATCGCCGCGGATCGCCAGGTACAGCGCCTGTGCCCGCAGGCCGTGCGGCAGGCGGCCCGGCCGGATGGCCGGGCGCAGCGCGTCGATTTCGCGGAACAGGCGGTCGGCCTGCGGCAGGTCCGCGGTCTTCAACGCTGCGGACATTTCCACGCAGGCCAGTTCGAACCTCAGCCGCGGCAGCATGTACCGCTGTGCCAGGTGCTGCGCCTGCTGCAGCGCCTGGGCGGTGCCAGCCGCGTCGCCGAACCACTCGCGGTTCTGCAGCACCAGCAGCCACCAGCGCCCCAGCCATGCTGGGCTCACGCCCGACCCGGCCGCCAGTTCGTGGCCGATGGCGATGAGCTGTTCGATGCGACCGAGGTCGAGCTGCTGTCCCCGGTAGTCGAGCAGCAGCTTGAGCGCCAGCATGCGGGCGTCTGCGTCCACCGGCGTGTCGCTGCGCAGCCAGTGGTGCACCCGCTCGGCAGCGGCCTCGCTCGCGGCGCAGAACGGCTGCCCGCCGTCCAGCAAGGGCAGGCTCAGGCGCGCCAGATCGAGCAACAAGCCATCGATGCCGTCGGCATCGGGGCCGGCGTCGTGCTGCAGGAAGGCCGGCAGCGCACGCGACAGGCCGCGGAAGTCGGCGAACTCGATGGCGATGGCCACCAGCAGCCCGGCGGCCGCGAGGGCGCATCCGGCGGCGTCACCTGCGGCCTCGGCATCGTCCAGAACGCGCGCGAAGGCCTCGCGAGCAGCAGACTCTTCGGCGGGCAGTCGCGCCCAGGCCGATCGGACCCTTGCGCCGCGGCGGGCTGGAGTGGCGTCGCGCGTCACGGCCAAAGCCCGCATCGCCCTCGTGGGGCGTGGTTGACCGCTGGAGCAGCCTGCCCTCGGACCCTTAGTGATCGCCCGGTGTGCACGTCGACATCGTACTGCCGAGCGCCGCCTCACTCCAGGCTGATCGTGGTGTCCCTCGAGGGGCCGGCAGGAGCACGACGCTGCCGACGTGCGCCGCCCCTGGTGGGCTACCGCTGGCCCTTGCGGTGGCCTGCCCCTTCCTGAGTCGAAGGCACCGTGCGCCCGAAGCGGCCATGCCGCCACGGCGGCGCCCAACCGTGCGCGGCAGCCTGGCAGCTCGGCGCACGCCTTCACCCCACGACTAGGGGGGAAGTACAGCGGTGTTGGTCATCCGTTGGTCCAACGCGGGGAGCTGTCCATAAGATTTTGTCGGAAATGCCCAGAACACCCGCAGCCCGGAGTCACGCACCATGAGCCACAGCAGGCTTCAAGCCCTCGTCCCCGTATCGACCCTGGAAGTGCCCAGGTCTTCCCGGCGAAAGGCACGCTGCTTCGCGCAGGCAGGCGCGTGGTGCGCCCTGGTCCTCGTGGCCGGCGTCTCGCTGCCTGCCGCCTCCCATGCCGCGCTCAGCATCTCGGCCATCCAGGGCGGCAGCCCGTCGGACGGCAATGCGAGGGAGAACTTCGACGCACTGACACTCGGCAGCGTGTCCCAGCTCACGTCCACCGGAATCACGGTCAACTTCTCGGGCGGCGCCGGGGCAGTCGCGGGGTCGCTGCCCAACGTGTATGCGGCACCGTTTCTGTCCGGAAGCAACGGCAACGGATTCGGTCCTGGCGGCACCAACCAGGCGCTGGGCGCCGACGCGACGACCTTCCTGTCCACCGCGGCCGCGCTCAACGGCGGCTTCGGTGCGGTCGAACTGCTGCTGCCGGTCGCGTCTTCGTACCTGGGCCTGTTGTGGGGGTCGATCGGTGTCGACGACACGCTCGAGCTCTTCGACGGGCTCACGCTGGTCGGCTCCCTCACGGGCTCGCAGGTGACCGCCAATCCAGACGGCAACACAGGCGTGAGCGGAACCAGGTACGTCAACCTTGTTTCCACGAACCCCTTCAATCGCATCGTCGCGTCGAACCGAACAGGCGCCTTCGAGTTCGACAACCTGGCCTTGAACGTCGGCCCCAGCGTCGTACCGCTGCCCACCACGTTGTGGCTCGCAGGTCTGGGCCTGCTGGGGCTGGCGCTGACTCGCAATGCCCGCGCCAACGCCGGCGCGGGCAGCCAGCCCGCTGAGACGGCTCCGGAGCGCAAGTAACAGGCGCCGGGGTCGATCCCCGGGACCAGCCGGGCCGAAGCAGCCCGCGCTCGGACCCGCAGTGTTGGCTTGGCCTCGACGCCGACCCTGCTGTCGGGCGCCCCTCTCTCCAGCCTGATCGCGGGGTCCTGCGAGCGCTTCGATGATCTCGACTGAAGATCGTCCTCGACACTCACGTCGTCTCTGACCGCGTCAGGCCCGTGGACACCGCCGGGGGCTCGGCCCCGGGAGGGCCCTGTCGGTGCACACAAGACAAGGACCCCGGTTGGGCGCCCTGCGGGTCAGTCGAGACTGATGCCCTCGCGGCCCGCGGCGCCGCGGATCGCGGCCTCGGCATCGTGACGGGCCCGGGTCGACAGAAAGGAGTGCCGCGCCGCCTGCACGGCCATCGCCAGCAGATCGTCGGCACTCAACGACGTCTGATCGAGCAGCGCCTGCGCCTCACTGCTGTGCGTGATGCACGACATCAGGCGGTTGTCGGTGTGGTACGACAGGCTCACGCCGGCGCGCCACAGGGCGGTGATGGGGTGCGTGGCGATGGAACGCGCCGCGCCGGTGTGCACGTTGCTGGTCGGGCAGACCTCCAGGTGCACGCCGGCGGCGATCACCTCGTCCACCAGCGCCCGGCGCGCCGGGTCGCCCAGCGCGTCGACCAGGTGCACGCCGTGGCCGATGCGGCGCGCGCCCAGGCGCACGGCCTCGACCACGCGCTCGGCCGCGTCGGCCTCGCCGGCGTGCAGGGTCATGGGCAGGCCGGCCTCGCGCACCAGCGTCAGCGCCTGGGCGTGCTCGCCGGGCGGATGACCGAACTCGCCACCGGCCAGGTCGAAGGCGATCACGCCGCGGCCTTGCCAGCGCAGCGCCAGGTGGGCGGCACGCAAGGTCTCCGACACGGGCAGGTGGCGCATGGCGCAGACGATGAGCCCGCTGGGCAGGGCGCTGCGCGCCAGGCCGGCCAGCAGGGCCTGCACCGCCGCATCGGGCGCCACGCCGTGCGGTTCGAACAGCAGCGGCGCGATGCGGAACTCGGCCAGCACGGCGCCGTCGGCCAGGGCGTCCTCGGCGGCTTCGAAGGCGACGCGCTCCAGCGCGTCGGGCGAGGCCATGGCCGCCACCGTCAGCGCGAAGCCTTCGAGGTACTTGACCAGGCTGCCGGCGTGCGCGTTGCCGTCGAACCAGGCCTGCAGGGCGGCCACCGAGTGCGCCGGCGGCGCGATGCCGCGCTGCTGCAGCAATTCGAGCAGCGTGGCCACGCGCAGCCCACCGTCGAGGTGCTCGTGCAGCAGCACCTTGGGCAGGCGCCGCGCCAGCGGCGAGGCAGCGAGGGCGTTGAGAGGCAGAGGCGGGGCCGGCGAATCGGTCATCGACCGCATGCTAGTGCAGGCCCGCCGGCGTGCACGCCCGGCCACGTCCGCGGGCCTTTCCCAGGGTGGGCCCGGCGTGAGTCTTGCTATCCTGCCGCACCGCGAGAAGGACTCGCGCCCCACCGCCTTCCACTCCGAGGAGCCCGCTTCGTGAAGACTCTGCAAACCGCCCTGTTCCTGGCCGCCACCGGCCTGGCCACTTCCGCCCTGGCCCAGCCCGCGGTCATCTACGACATGGGCGGCAAGTTCGACAAGTCCTTCAACCAGGCCGGCTTCGACGGCGCCGAGCGCTGGAAGAAGGAAAGCGGCAAGACCTACCTCGAGTTCGAGATCTCGAACCCTGCGCAGCGCGAGCAGGCGCAGCGCCGCATGGCCGAGCGCGGTGCCACACCCATCGTGGGCATCGGCTTCAGCCAGAGTTCGGCGGTCGAGAAGGTAGCGGCCGAGTTTCCGAAGGTGCAGTTCGCCATCATCGACTCGGTGGTCAAGCTGCCCAACGTGCAGAGCATCGTGTTCAAGGAACACGAAGGCAGCTTCCTCGTCGGCATGATGGCCGCGATGGCCAGCAAGACCGGCAAGGTCGGCTTCGTGGGCGGCATGGACATCCCGCTGATCCGCCGCTTCCAGTGCGGCTTCGAACAGGGCGCGAAGTTCGCCAACGCCAAGGCCGAGGTCAGCGCCAACATGACCGGCACCACACCGGCGGCCTGGAACGACCCGGCACGCGGGGCCGAACTGGCCAAGGCGCAGTTCGCCAAGGGCGTGGACGTGATCTTCGCCGCTGCGGGCGGAACCGGCACCGGCGTCTACCAGGCGGCCAAGGACGGCGGCAAACTGGCCATCGGCGTCGACAGCAACCAGAACCACCTGCACCCGGGCACCATGCTCACCTCGATGGTCAAGCGCGTGGACGTGGCCGTGTACAACGCCTTCAAGGGCACCAAGGGCGGCGAAGTCACCGTGCTGGGCCTCAAGGAAGGCGGCGTCGACTACGCGATGGACGAGCACAACGCCAAGCTGGTCAGCGCCGACATGAAGAAGAAGGTCGACGCCGCCAAGGCCGACATCATCGCCGGCAAGATCAAGGTCATCGACTACATGGCGAACAACGCCTGCAAGTGATGGCCCACCCCCTACGGCCTTCGGCCGCCCCCTCAAGGGGGCAACGCCAGCGGACCGGCAGAGCCGGATCCGCGGCGTTCGCTTGACGAGGGCCTGGCTTCGCCGGCCCATGCGGGGATGTCGTGGACGAACCCAGGGGGCAACGCCAGCGGACCGGCAGAGCCGGATCCGCGGCGTTCGCTTGAAGGGGGCCTGGCTTCGCCGGCCCATGCGGGGATGACGCAGACTCCTGGCACGCTGCCCGCGGCGGTGTCGATGCGCGGCATCGACAAGCGCTTCGGGGCGGTGCATGCGAACCGGGCGGTGGACCTGACGGTGCCCCGGGGCACCATTCACGGGATCGTGGGTGAGAACGGGGCGGGCAAGAGCACGCTGATGTCCATCCTGTACGGCTTCTACCAGGCCGATGCCGGAGAGATCTTCATCGACGGACAGGCCGTGCAGATTCCCGGCTCCCGCGAGGCCATCGCCTGCGGCATCGGCATGGTGCATCAGCACTTCATGCTGGTCGAGACACTCTCGGCGCTGGACAACGTGATGCTCGGCGCCGAGCCGCACTGGCAGCTCGACAGGGCGCGGGCCATGGTGCGCGCCAGGCTCGAACCGCTGATGCTGGAGTCAGGCCTGACCGTCAAGCTCGACGCCCTGGTCAGCGAACTGCCGGTGGGCGAACGCCAGCGGCTGGAGATCCTGAAGACGCTGTACCGCGGTGCACGCATCCTGATTCTCGACGAACCGACCGCCGTGCTGACGCCGGCCGAGACCGAGGCGCTGTTCGGCACGCTGCGCGGCCTGCGCGAGCGCGGCACCACGGTGCTGCTGATCACGCACAAGCTCAAAGAGATCATGGCGCTGTGCGACGCCGTCACCGTCATGCGCGCCGGCCAGGTGGTGCTCGATGCGGCGATCGCCGACACCAGCCTCGACGGCCTGGCCGAAGCCATGGTGGGCCGCCGCGTCAACCTGGGCCGCGATGCGGCGGCCCTGCCGCGGCCCGCCGGCGCCGTGCTGCTGCAGGCCAGCGGCCTGCAATGGCGCGATGCGCTGGGGGTGCCCAGGCTGGACGGCGTGGGGGTCACCTTGCGCGCCGGGGAGATCGTCGGCATCGCCGGCGTCTCGGGCAATGGGCAGAGCGAGCTGCTGGACATGCTGTCGGGCATGGCCGAACCCGCCGCGGGCGAACTGACGGTGGGCGAACGGCGCTTCAGGCCCGGTCACTGGATCGACCCCGAAGACGCGCGCGAACTGGGCATCGCCCACGTGCCCGAGGACCGCCACAAGCGCGGCCTGGTGCTGCCCTTTCCGGCCTGGGAATCGGCCGTGCTGGGCTACCAGGCCCGGCCGCGCTACAACCAGGGCGGCTGGCTGCGCCAGGCGGTGATGCGCACCGACACGGCGACGATGATGGAGAGCTACGACGTGCGTCCGCGCAACCCGGCGCTGCGCAGCTCGAAGTTCTCCGGCGGCAACCAGCAGAAGCTGGTGCTGGCGCGCGAGGCCCTGCCCGAACCCCGCGTGCTGCTGGTCGGCCAGCCCACGCGCGGCGTGGACATCGGCGCCATCGAGTTCATCCACTCGCGCCTGCGCGCCATGCGCGATGCCGGCGGCGCGGTGCTGCTGGTGTCGTCGGAGCTCGACGAGATCCTGGCCCTGGCCGACCGCGTGATCGTGATGAACGCCGGGCGAGTGGCCGGCGAACTGCCGATCGGCGAGTGCAGCGAACAAGCCTTGGGACGTCTAATGGCGGGTGTGCATTGAGTCAGCCTGTCGAGCTTCCGCGCTGGATGGACCTGGTCCTGCTGCCGGCCATCAACCTGGCGCTGGCGATGTTCGTCAGCGCCATCGTGCTGCTCATCGTCGGGCAGGACCCGGCGCAGGTGCTGGGCCTGCTGATCAAGGGCGCCTTCGGCACCTCGGTGGGGCTGAGCTACACGCTGTACTACGCCACCACCTTCGTCTTCACCGGCCTGGCGGTGGCGGTGGCCTTCCACGGCGGCCTGTTCAACATCGGCGGCGAAGGCCAGGCCATGCTCGGGGGGCTGGGCGCGGCCCTGGTCGCGCTGGCCTGGGCGGCTTTCCTGCCGGCCTGGATCGTGCTGCCGCTGATGGTGGGGGCCGCCATGCTCTTCGGCCTGGCCTGGGCCGCGGTGCCGGCGGCGCTGCAGGCCTGGCGCGGCAGCCACATCGTGATCACGACCATCATGTTCAACTTCATCGCCTCGGCGCTGATGGGCTACCTGCTGGTAGGCGTGCTGAAGGAAGCCGGCAACATGGCGCCCGAGAGCCGCGCCTTCGGCCCCACGGCGCGGCTGCCGGGCATGCACGAGCTGCTGGGCTGGCTGGGCCTCACCTGGCCGCGCACGCCGCTCAACCTGAGCGCGCTGCTGGCCGTGGCGGCGGCTGTCGGCGTGTACTTCGCGCTGTGGCGCTCGCAGCCGGGCTATGCGCTGCGCGCCGTGGGCTTTTCACCCGAGGCCGCCCGCTATGCGGGCATCGCGCCGCGCACCCAGATCATGCGCTCGATGATGCTGTCGGGCGCTCTGGCCGGCCTGGTCGGCATCAACGAGATCGCCGGCGTGCAGGGCCGGCTGATCGCCGACTTCGTGGCCGGCGCGGGCTTTGCCGGCATCGCGGTGGCGCTGATCGGCCGCAATCACCCGGTGGGCATCGTGCTGGCGGCATGTACCAGGGCGGGGCCGAGCTGGCCTTCGAGATCCCCGGCTTCAGCCGCGAGATGGTGTTCACGCTGCAGGGCCTGATCGTGCTCTTCGCCGGTGCGATGGCGCAGGTGGCCGCGCCCACGCTGGCTCGCCTGCACCGCGCCCTGAGCAGCCGGCCCGCGGCAGGAGCGGCACAGCATGGATGAGATCGGCATCGCCACGCTGCTGGCCAGCACGCTGCGTGTCTCCACGCCCTTGATCCTGTGCGCGCTGGCCGGCACGCTGTGCGAGCGCGCCGGCGTCATCGACCTCGGCCTCGAAGGCAAGATGCTGATGACCGCCTTCACCACCGCCGCGGTGGGTGTGGCCACGGGCTCGCTGGTGCTGGCGCTCGGTGCCGCCATCGCGGTGGGGCTGGCGCTGTCGCTGCTGCACGGTTATGCCTGCGTCAGCCACCGGGGCGACCAGGTCGTGCTGGGCATGGCCATCACGATGACCGCTGCCGGCCTGACCGTGGTGCTGGGCATCGCCTGGTTCAAGCAGGGCGGACAGACCCCGGCCTTGCCTGAAGCCGTGCGCCTGGACACCTTGATGCCCGGCCTGGTGGCGGCGGTGAGCGAGGTGCCGTGGGTGGGCAAGATCATCGGCATCGGGCTGCTGGGCCACAACGTCTTCGTCTACGCCACGCTGGCTGCCGTGGCCGGCGTGTGGTGGCTGCTGTACCGCACGCGCTTCGGCCTGCAGCTGCGCGCCGCCGGCGAAAACCCGGCGATGGTCGACGCCGCCGGCGTCTCGGTGCTGCTGCGCCGCTACCAGGCGCTGATGCTCAACGGCGTGCTGGCGGCGATGTCGGGCGCCTACCTGGTGCTGGCGCTGACGCCGGCCTTCATTCCCAACATGACTGCGGGCCGCGGCTACATGGCGCTGGCGGCAATGATCTTCGGCAAGTGGCACCCGGTGGGTGCGATGTGGGCCTGCCTGCTGTTCGGCTTCCTCGAAGCTTCGGCGATCCGCCTGCAGGGCGTGGTGCTGCCGGCAATGCTGGGCGGCGGGGCCGTGCCGGTGCAGGCCATCCAGGCCCTGCCCTACGTGCTGACGGTAGTGCTGCTGGCCGGCTTCATCGGCCGCGCCTATGCGCCCAAGGCGCTGGGGCTGCCCTACATCAAGGAGCGCTGAGTGGATGCGCTGCACGACGAGCAGGCCCTGTTCGACGCTGCCGCAGCGGCGCGCCTGCAGGCCTACGCGCCCTATTCGAAGTTCCTCGTCGGCGCCGCACTGCTCGACGAGGCCGGACGCATCCATGCCGGCTGCAACGTCGAGAACGCCGCCTATCCGCAGGGCGTGTGTGCCGAAGCCGGCGCGCTCTCGGCGCTGGTGCTGGCCGGCGGCCGCCAGGTGCTGGCCGTGCTGGTGGTGGGCGCGGGCGACATCGCCACCCAGCCCTGCACGCCCTGCGGCGGCTGCCGCCAGAAGCTGCGAGAGTTCGCCATGCCCGGCACGCCCATCGTCGTGGCCGACCCCAGCGGTTTGCGCCGGCGCTGGACACTCGCACAATTGCTGCCCGAGAGCTTCGGCCCCGAGCACCTCGCCCCTTGATTGCCCACGAGACGCGCATGACCCTGGACGACGCCATCACGCAGAGTACCGCCACGCTGAAAGCCCGCGCCGCCGGGCTGTCACCGCAGGTCGCCGTGCTGCTGGGCTCGGGCTGGGGCCCGGTGGCCGACAAGGTGCAGGGCGCGATCGACGTGCCCTACAAGGACCTGCCCGCCTTCCCGGCGCTGGGCGTCGGCGGCCACACCGGCCAGGTGCGCCTGGGCCGCATCGGCAACCAGGCGGTGGCCGTGCTGGCCGGCCGCAAGCACGCCTACGAGACCGGCGAGGCCGACGGCATGAAGGGCGCCATCCGCACTCTCGCCGCGCTGGGCGTCAAGGTGCTGCTGCAGACCAATGCCGCCGGCAGCCTGGACGTCGGCATGCGTCCGGGCGAGCTGATGCTGATCACCGACCACATCAACACCGTGCAGCGATCGCCCCTGTTCAACGAACCCGGCGACAAGCGCTTCATCGACATGTCGGCCGCCTACGACCCCGCGCTACGCGAGACCGCGCTCGACGCCGCCGCCACCGTGGGCATCACGCTGCACGAGGGCGTCTACGCCTGGTGCATGGGCCCGCAGTTCGAGACGCCGGCCGAGATCCGCATGCTGCGTGCATTCGGCGCGCAGGCCGTGGGCATGAGCACGGTGCCCGAGACCATCCTCGCGCGCCATGCCGGCCTGCGCGTGCTGGCGCTGTCGATGCTGACCAACATGGCCGCGGGCATGGAGGCGCAGACGCTCAGCCACGCCCACACGCTGGCCACCGCACAGTCGGGCAGCGCGCGGGCGGTGGAACTGGTCGAGGCCATGCTGGCAGCGATCCATGTGTGAATGGCGCCAAAGGCGCGCGGCTTGCCCTGCGGCCAGGCCTCAGTGTCCCAAGCTTCTGCCCAGGAGATCGCCTCCATGAGCCCGCACAGCACCCTCGGCCCCGAGCGCATGCACACCGCGCGCATCGCACTGGCCTGCCTGGATCTCACCAGTCTGAACGACGGCGACACCGAGAAGGACATCGTCAAGCTGTGCGAGCGTGCACAGACGCCCTTCGGCCCCGTCGCCGCGGTGTGTGTCTGGCCGCGCCTGGCCGCCTTCGCGCGCGCCAGGCTGCCTGCCGACATCGCCGTCGCGGCCGTGGCCAACTTCCCGCACGGCGGCATCGACCTGGCGCTGGCCGTGAGCGACACCGAAGCCATCGTGCAGGCCGGTGCGCAGGAGGTCGACGTCGTGCTGCCCTACCGGCACCTCGACGCGGCGCCCGCCGTGCTGGCCGCCGTGCGCAAGGCCTGCAAGGGGTTGACGCTGAAGGTCATCCTCGAGACGGGCGAGCTGCAGCAGGTCGAGCCCATCCGCCGCGCCTGCCGTATCGCGCTGGACGCCGGGGCCGATTTCCTGAAGACCAGCACCGGCAAGACGCCCGTCAGCGCCACCCCGGATGCGGCCCGGCTACTGCTGGATGCCATCGCCAACAACCCGGCATCGCGCGGCCGGGTGGGCTTCAAGCCCTCGGGCGGCATCCGCACGGTGGCCGACGCCGCGGTCTACATCGACCTCGCACGGCACGCCTTCGGCGAAGCCGGCGTCAAGCCCGCACGTTTCCGCCTGGGTGCCAGCGGGCTGCTCAACGACATCGTTTCGGTGCTGGCCGGTCAGGGCACGGCGCCCGCTGCCGGCTCCACCTACTGATCGAAGGAATCGACATGCGTCTTCGTCTTGCCCTGGGTGCCTTGTCGCTGGCCGTGCTGGCCGGCTGCGCCACCGGCCCCACCGAACCCGTCAAGGTGAAGGTGCTGGCCATCAACGACTTCCACGGCAACCTCAAGCCACCCGGCGGCGGCATCCGCATCAAGGACCCGGCCGACCCGACGAAGACGATCAACGTGCCCGCCGGCGGTGCCGAGCATCTGGCCACCGCCGTGCAGCAGCTGCGCGCCAAGAACCCGAACCACATCTTCGTGGCCGCGGGCGACCTCATCGGCGCGACGCCGCTGCTGTCGGCGCTGTTCCGCGACGAACCGACCATCGAGTCGCTGTCGGCGATGGGCCTGGAGGTCTCGGCCGTGGGCAACCACGAGTTCGACAAGGGAGCCGCCGAACTGCTGCGTCTGCAGCACGGCGGCTGCGCGCCCGACGAAGGCTGCAAGGGTCCGCAGCCCTTCACGGGGTCGAAGTTCCAGTACCTGGCCGCCAGCACCGTCGACGACAAGAGCGGCAAGACCCTGCTGCCGGCCTACCACGTCAAGCGCTTCCAGGGCATCCCGGTGGCCTTCATCGGCCTCACGCTGAAGGACACGCCGACCATCGTCGTGCCCGCGGGCGTGGCGGGGCTGACCTTCCGCGACGAGGCCGAGACCGTCAACCAGCTCGTCCCCGACCTGCGCCGCCGCGGCATCGAGGCCATCGTGGTGCTGATCCACGAAGGCGGCATGCCGACCGGCGACTACAACGAGTGCCCCGGCATCAGCGGCCCCATCGTGGACATCGTGAAGAAGTTCGACAAGGCGGTGGACCTCGTCATCACCGGCCACACGCACCGCGCCTACAACTGCCGCATCGACGGCCGCCTGGTCACCAGCGGCGACAGGTACGGCACCATCGTCACCGAGATCGACCTGGTGCTCGACCACAAGACGGGCGACGTGAGCAGCGCGGTGGCCGACAACGTCATCGTGCGCACCGCCAGTTTCGCCAAGGACCCCGTGCAGACCGAGTTGATCGCCGCCTACGAGAGGCTGGCCGGCCCGCTGGCCAAGCGCGTGGTCGGCCGCATCGGCGCGGCGCTGCCGCGCGAGAGCAACCCGGCCGGCGAGAACCCGATCGGCCAGGTCATCGCCGACGCCCAGCTGGCCGCGTCGGCCGACGCCGGGGCGCAGATCGCGTTCATGAACCCCGGCGGCATCCGGGCCGCGCTGCAGATGCCGGCCGACGGCCTGGTGCGCTACGAAGACCTGTTCTCGGTGCAGCCCTTCTACAACAACCTGGTGACGATGACGCTCAGCGGCGCACAGCTGCAGCAGCTGCTGGAACAGCAATGGGCCGGGCAGACCTCGGCGCGCATCATGCAGGTCTCGCGCGGGTTCAGCTACAGCTGGGACGCCGGCAAGCCGGTGGGCCAGCGCGTGGTGCCCGGCAGCCTGCGCCTGAACGGCCAGCCGGTGGCCGCGGACGCCCAGCTGCGGATCACCGTCAACTCCTTCATGGCCAGCGGCGGCGACAACTTCAGCGTGTTGAAGGAAGGGCGCGACCGCCGCACCGGGGTGATGGACATCGACGCGCTGGAGCAGTTCGTCAAGCGCAATCCGACCATCGCGCCGGGGACGCTGAACCGCATCACGCGCCTGAACTGAGCCTGTCGCGCACGCCATGCTCGCGCAGGAAGTGATACGCGCCAAGCGCGACGGGGCGGCGCTGAGCAGCGAGCAGGTTCAGGCCTTCGTCGACGGTCTGACGAGCAACGCGCAGGACGGCCGCTGGGACGACGCGCAGGCCGCCGCGATGGCCATGGCCATCGTGTGGCGCGGCATGGACACCGCCGAGACGGTGGCGCTGACGCGCGCGATGACGGCTTCGGGCGAGATGCTGTCCTGGGCCGGCGCCGGCCTGCCGGGCCCGGTGCTCGACAAGCACTCCACCGGCGGCGTGGGCGACAAGGTGAGCCTGATGCTGGCGCCCATGCTCGCGGCCTGCGGGGCCGTGGTGCCGATGATCAGCGGCCGCGGCCTCGGCCACACCGGCGGCACGCTGGACAAGCTGGAGAGCCTGCCCGGCTACCGCGTCGATCCCGACCGCGCCACCCTGCTGGGCACGCTGCGCGATGCCGGCTGTGCCATCGTCGGCGCCAGCGCGCAGCTGGCCCCGGCCGACCGGCGGCTCTACGCCATCCGCGACGTCACCGCCACGGTGGAGTCGGTGCCGCTGATCACCGCCAGCATCCTGTCGAAGAAGCTCGCCGCGGGGCTGCAGGCCCTGGTGCTGGACGTCAAGGTCGGCAACGGCGCCTTCATGGCCGAGCTGTCGCCGGCGCGCGCCCTGGCACGTTGCCTGGTGGACGTGGCGCGCGGCGCCGGATTGCCGGCCGTGGCGCTGCTCACCGCGATGGACCAGCCGCTGGGGCCCAGCGCCGGCAATGCCCTGGAGGTGGCCGAGTCGATCGAGTTCCTGACCGGCGCGCGGCGCGATGCGCGGCTGCTCGAGGTGACGCTGGCGCTGGGTGCCGAGGTGCTGGTGCTGGCAGGCCTGTGCGCAGATCCGGCTGCGGCGCGGCTGCGCCTGCAGTCGGTGCTGGACAGCGGCCATGCCGCCGAGCGCTTCGAGCGCATGGTGGCCCGCCTGGGCGGGCCGGCCCGGGTGCTGACGGACGCTGCACTGCCGCGTGCACCGGTGCAGCGCGAACTGCGCGCGCCGCGGGCCGGCACCCTGCTGGCGGTCGACACACGCGCCCTCGGGCTTTCCGTGGTGGCCCTGGGCGGTGGCCGGCAGCGGCCGGGTGCGGGCGTCGATGCGCGCGTCGGCTGGTCCGGCCTGCGCCCGCTGGGCTCGGCCGTCACGACTGGCGACTCGATGGGCGTGGTGCACGCGGCCAGCGAGGCCGACGCCGCCGCCGCCGCCGCGGCCCTGCTCGCGGCCATCACGCTGGGCGACGAGGGGGCGCCGATGCCGGCGCCCCTGCCACCGATCCTCGAACGCATCGCCTGAACCGACGCAGCCGCCCGCCGGCCCCGATGCCCGCCTGCCCGATCGTGAAGATCTGCTGCATCGGCGGCGTCGAAAGAACAGACGCCGCCGTGCTCACTGCTGCCGCCATGCCGGGCCTGGTGTCGCAACTGCGCAGCGTGCGGGCGCGATCAGCGACCGCACGCTGGCGCGTAGCGCGCAGCGGTGGTCAGGCGTTCCAGACGACGGGTTTGCGCATTCCCGTCCAGCGCTCGTAGTGGTTCGCGAACAGTTCTTCGATGCGGTTGCGCTTGACCTTGAAGGTGGGTGTGATGAGGTCGTTGTCCACCGTCCAGGGTTCGGTCATGACGACGATGCAGTCGAGTTGCTCGTGAGGATCGAGCGTCTCGTTGACGTGCTTGAGGTGCGCGGTCAGTGACGCGTCGATCTCGGCCTTGCCCTCCGCAGACCTCGACTTCTTCGAGGCATCGGGGTTGAGCATCACCAGACCCAGCGGCTGGCCCAGGTTGGCGCCGGTCACGCAGCAGGCCTCGACGTGCTCGTTCATCACCAGCCGATCCTCGATGGGAGCCGGTGCCACGTACTTGCCCTTGCTGGTCTTGAACAGGTCCTTCACGCGGCCGGTGATCTTCAGATTGCCTTCGGCGTCGAGCGCGCCCTTGTCGCCGGTGTGCAGCCAGCCGTCTTCGGTGAAGGCCTGCCTGGTGAGTTCGGGCTCCAGGTAGTAGCCCAGCATCAGGCAGGGCGCCTTCATCTGGATCTCGCTGTTGGCCGGGTCCAGCCGGCACTGCACGCCGTCGTAGGGCAGGCCCACGGTGCCAGGGCGCTGCTTGCCTGGCAGGGTGGCGTGGCTGACGCCGCAGTTCTCGGTCATGCCGTAGACCTCGACGAGGTCCAGTCCCAGCTTGTTGTACCAGCGCAGCAGTTCCGGCGGCATCGGTGCGGCACCCCCGGCGGCGAACACGCAGTCCTGCAGGCCCAGCGCCGTCAGGATCTTCTTGCGCACGATGCCCTTCAGGATCGGGATCTTGAGCAGGCGGTCGAGCTTGGCCGGCGGCATCTTGTGGTTGATGCCCTGCTGGAACTTCACCCACAGCCGCGGCACCGAGAAGAACACGGTGGGGCGCGCGCGCTGCAGGTCGCTGGTGAAGGTGTCCAGGCTCTCGGCGAAGAAGACGTGCATGCCCGTGGCCAGCATGCCGTGCTCGACCAGGGCGCGTTCCGCCACGTGCGACAGCGGCAGGTAGCTCAGCATGCGTGCGTTCTGGTCGATCGCCGTGACGCGCTTGAGGCCGGACTGCACACCCCAGGCGAAGGTCTCGAAGCTGTGCATCACACCCTTGGGCGCCCCGGTGGTGCCCGACGTGTACATGATGGTCGACAGGTCGCCGCCGTCGCGCACCGGGTTGCCCTTGAGAGGCTCGGTCTTCGCGACGATGCTGTCCCAGGAGGTGTAGCTCTTGACGGCGTCATCCGGCGCCAGCGGCAGGCTGATGCAGGGCAGGCCGGCGGGAACGCCCGGCTTCATGCCGGCCCAGCCGTCGAGCTTGCCGACGAACAGCAGGCGCGCGCCGCTGTGCTGCAGGATCTGGCGGATGGTGCCCTGTGCCAGGGTGGGGTACAGCGGCACGGAGACATAGCCCGCCATCCAGATGGCGAAGTCCGCCATCATCCAGTGCGCCGTGTTCTTCGACAGCAGCGCGATGCGCGCACCCTTTTCGAAGCCCTGCGACTGCAGGTGGGCCGCCATGCGGCGCGCCTCGTCCATCAACTGGCGCCAGGTGTAGTCGCGCACCGCGCCGCCGCCCTGCGGCTGCGTCAGCGCCACGCGGTCGGGAATGGTCTTTTCCCAGTGGTACATGCGCTGCAGGGCAAGCGCGTCGGCAGAGATGGTCGAGGCCATGAGCAGGCAGCCCGGGCAGGGGCCGGAGTCGGTCGATGAGGCCGGTAGCCTACTCAAGGCCCAAGGGCACCGCCAGAAGGACTTCCCCAACAAGCCCCACCCGGTGCGAGGGGGGTTTGCCCCAGGTTCAGGCGGCCCGGGCGTGCCCTTCGGCGTCGAGCAACTGCTCCTGGATCTGCCGTGCGGTGCGAAGCAGCAGGGTCTGGTCGATGTCGGCCTGCGGCGCCAGTTCGAGGCAGACCTCGTCCAGCGTCTCGGGGGCCGACAGCATCGCGTGAGCCACCGCCGACAGCACGCAGATGGGGCGCTTGCCATGTTGCTCGGGCAGTTCGCGCGTGGCCTGCACGGCGACATGGTGGCGCACGCTGGCCACGGCCGTCGGCGCCAGCCCCCAGCTTTCGCACAAGGCCGCACCCAGTGCATCGTGGCTGACGCCGAAGCCGACCTTCTCCAGGCTGAGCAGTTCGAGGTCGCTGGTGGCCGCACGCAGCATCGAGCGGTAGTGGTCCACGGCGTGGCGGAAGAGCACCGCCTTGCCGCACTCCTCGAAGAGGCCGGCCGAATGCGCAGCCCAGGCGTCGAGCACCATGCGCTGCGCCAGGCGACCCATGATCAGGCCGCGTTGCGCGGCGCGCTGCCACAGCGGCTCCAGTTCGGCCGCGGGGCCGAAGGCGGCCCGCAGCCCCATTTCATACGCGATGCCCACGACCTCGCGCGTGCCCAGGTAGGTGATGGCCTGCTGCACCGACTGCACCCGGCCCTTGAGGCCGTAGAGCGATGAGTTGACGGCCTTCAAGACGGCCGAGGCCAGGGCCATGTCGCTTTCGATGAGTCGGGCGACGGCGTCGAGATTCACCTCGTCCTTGGCCAGCAGCAGCGACAACTCGACAAGGGCATCGGGCTTGGTGGGGATGTCGATGTCCAAGGTGCGGATCTCGGCGTTGACGGGCATGGTGTTGCGGCGTGGCGGCAGGTCGGCTGATGGTAGGCAGCCGGAACCATGATCGATCGCCACAACAGACCGGTGAAGACGGGCCAGAACGGGACGCCGCAAAAAGAAGAAGGGCGTCGGATCACCGACGCCCTGAAGTCCGCCGCCAGGCCAAGCCGGCGACAGATTCGGTCTCGAGTTCTGATGTCTGTTGGGTCTCCTCAGCACCTCGTCCGGACAGTCCGTGGCGCGACCTCGGCCGGCTGTCTTGCGAGTCGGCCGAATGTAGTCCTGATGACAATGCTCGCCATCCGGGGTTTCCCGCCATGCGGGAAGGCGTGCGGCCGCCCGTGCCGCACCGATCAAGCCACGCGCATCCACTCGGCGGCGCGCTCGGCCATCATGAGGGTGGGGGCATTGGTATTGCCGCTGGTGATGGTGGGCATGACGCTGGCGTCGACCACCCTCAGGCCGGCCACGCCGCGCACGCGCATCCGCGCGTCGACCACGGCGGCGGGATCGTCGCTGCGACCCATGCGGCAGGTGCCCACGGGGTGGAAGATGGTGGTGCCGATGTCGCCGGCCAGCCGCGCCAGCTCCTCGTCGCTCTGATACTGGATGCCCGGACGCACCTCGCGCGGGCGATAGGGCGACAGCGCAGGCATCGCGGCGATGCGGCGCGTCAGGCGAAGCGAGTCGGCCGCCACCTGGCGGTCTTCCGGCGTCGAGAGGTAGTTGGCCTGGATGCGCGGCGCATCCTCGGGTCGGGGCGAGCGGATGCGCACATGGCCGCGCGCCGTCGGGTTCAGGTTGCACACGCTGGCCGTGAAGGCATTGAAGCGGTGCAGCGGCTGGCCGAAGGCATCCAGAGACAGCGGCTGCACGTGGTACTCGACGTTGGGCCACGCAAAGTGCGCAGCGCTGCGCGTGAAGGCACCCAGCTGCGACGGCGCCATGCTCATGGGCCCGCTGCGCCGCAGCAGGTACTCCAGGCCGATCAAGGCCTTGCCATGCAGCGAATGCACCATGGTGTTGAGCGTCTTCACGCCCTCGACTTCGAACACGGCGCGGATCTGCAGGTGGTCCTGCAGGTTCTCGCCCACGCCGGGCAGGTCGTGCAGCACGGGCAGGCCCATCTGATGCAGCAAGGGCGCCGGACCGATGCCCGACAGCTGCAGGATCTGCGGCGTGCCGATGGCACCGGCGCACATCACGACCTCGCGCGCAGCGCGCACCACCCGCGACTCGCCACCGCCCGAAGGGCGCCACTCGACGCCGCTGGCGCGCAGCGCGCCGCCACCCGAGGGTTCCAGCACCAGACGCGTGGTCAGCGCACCGGTCTGCACCGTCAGGTTGGGCCGCCGCATCGCCGGCCGCAGGAAGGCCTTGGTGGTGTTCCAGCGCACGCCGCTGCGCTGGTTGACCTCGAAGTAGCCCACGCCCTCGTTGCTGCCCCGATTGAAGTCGTCGGTGGCGGGAATGCCCGCCTGTTGCGCAGCTTCGGCGAAGGCGTCGAGGATCTGCCAGCTCAGCCGCTGGCGCTCGACGCGCCACTCGCCGCCGGCGCGGGTGCCGCTGGCATCGAAGCCGGGCGCGGCGTGCAGTTCGTCGGTGCCGCGCCAGTGGTCTTCATGGCGCAGGAAATAGGGCAGGCAGGCCTGCCAGCGCCAGGCCTCGTCGCCGGTGGCCACTGCCCAGCCGTCGTAATCGCGCGACTGGCCCCGCATGTAGATCATGCCGTTGATGCTGGAGCATCCCCCCAGAACGCGGCCGCGCGGATAACGGAGCTGGCGCCCGTTCAGTCCCGGGTCTGCCTCGGTGTTGTAGAGCCAGTCGGTGCGCGGATTGCCGATGCAATACAAATAGCCGACAGGGATGTGAATCCAGTGGTAATCGTCGTTGCCACCCGCTTCAAGCAGCAAGACGCGGCATCGGCTGTCGGCACTCAATCGATTGGCCAGCAGGCAGCCGGCCGTGCCTGCACCGACGATGACGTAATCGTACGTGGGCGTGTCGCTCGACATGGTGGGCGGATTCAGCCGCGCAGCGGCGAATCGAGCACGGGGAACAGCTTGACCAGGCCGTCGGCCATGATCTCCACGGCCAGTGCCGCCAGGATCAGGCCCATCAAACGCGTCATGACGTCGATCCCGGTGCGGCCCAGCAGACTGGCGATGCGGCCCGCCGCCGAGAAGGCGAGATAGGTGGCCAACGCGACCACCACGCCGTAGCCCACCAGCACCGCCAGTTCCCACCAGTGGCTCGTGCGCTGGGCGTAGATGACCATGGTCGAAATGGTGGCCGGCCCGGTGAGCAGCGGGATGGTCAACGGCACCACGGCGATGCTGGCACCGGCACCGGCCTTCTGCTGGCCTTCGGTCATGTCGCCCGGCTTGCTTTCGGCCGGTTGCGCGTTGAGCATCTGCAAGGCACTGATGAGCAAGAGCATGCCGCCGCCGACCTGGAACGAAGCGATGGAGATGCCGAAGAACTCGATGATCTTCAGACCGGCCAGCGCGCTCACGGCGATCACGAAGAAGGCCGCCATCGCGCTGGTGCGGATGGTGCGTCGGCGCTCCCGGGGACTCAAGGTCTGGGTGAAGTGGATGAAGAAGGGGATCACGCCGATGGGATTGACGATGGCCAGCAGGGCCACCAGCGGCTTCAGGAGATCCATGACGGGATGGTAGTGGAGCGTGCGTGGGGAACCTGCCACGCCGTCGACGCAGTTCCCAGGGTTAACCCGCTGGCACCAAAACAACACTCAGTCCGAGTCAACTTTGCGACGCTGCGCTTGACGTGCCCATAATCTACAGGTCTGTGTCTGGATGCCGCGCCTTTCGTTTCTTTGATTCACGCAGGGTTCAAGCTCGACATGGTTCGTTCTGTTCTTGATTGAGGGCTCCCCCGTGGGAAACAAACTTTACGTAGGCAATCTGGCTT
>LNFM01006088.1_pt1 | contig 22422 bp, 19 predicted proteins | sample 596031 | NCBI WGS metagenome assembly LNFM01 (sample SAMN04254537, study PRJNA301005) | activated carbon metagenome | isolation source: dual media filters at the Ann Arbor, Michigan drinking water treatment plant | place: USA: Ann Arbor | reverse complement strand
ACGCGCCCCTCGCAGCCGTCAACGCCATGATTTATATGCGAAATATCACGATTACGACAGCGAAATCAGCGACTTACTTGGAGAATGTGGGGTCAAGTCCTCTTCTTACATGATTTGACAAACCGCAAGCGCTTCCTGACCGCACTCGACAAGGTGTTTGTGGAGGAAGTTTCACCGAATTCTCTCGATCATTATGAAGCCCAAAAGAAAAACCTTCTGGCGAAGATTGATCGATTATGTGTCGATCTGGGGATTCCTGAAGAACAGGGGATGAAGCTTAAGGATGGGCAACGGGTCTACATTGACGGTTTGCGGGGAGCTGTTCGGGAAGCCGGTCTTGATGTTCACAAGTTCGACTTCTTTCACACCTACTTATCAAACCATGTCCATTCCCACCCTGTCAGCATCCTACGAACACAGGAGCATGGGATTTCTTTTGAAGAGCCTTCGGCGTTCCAGCTGAACCTTTGTGCTCAGTGCCTAAATGTCGCCACTGAGTACCTTACGCCGCTCAACAAACGTATCTCAACCTTTACTGGCGAAATATGCCGGGACCCCGTGGGTCCGCTTGAATAGGAAGACGATGTTTCACTCACTTGACAGACGGTTTCTATATACTGCCCACAAGATCACCGTGACGTTTGATGATTACGGCGCAGCAAAGAGCGGGCGGGGCACCTGCTTTTTCGTTAACTGCCCAGACGGCAAGGTGGCCCTAGTGACAAATCGTCATGTTCTGGACGCGGGCTTTGCCGACAAGGCGAAGGCACACTGGACCCCGGTCACGATCAGGGTCTTGGGCTTCCTACCGAACGACTTCCTGCCTTTTGAATGCACTGTCCTGATCGAGCCACCGAGATTCCCTATCTCTGCCCTTGAAGATGTTGCAGTAGCCCGCATCATAACGACGATTGACGGAAGTTGGGAAGGGCAGAGGAACTACGGAGTTCAGAACATCCCCCGGGAACTGCTTGCTACCGAAGATGACTTCGCGGAGTTGAGCTTGGCTGACGTTGTGCTCTTTCCCGGTTATCCGGATTGGCATGATCAGCTTGAGGGTCGCCCAATCATGCGACGCGGCTCCCTGTCAAGTGATCCGCTCCACAACTACCTTGGTCCGGGAATGGAGGTAGCCGGACGCATACTCGCATACGAAGCCTTCTCATTTGGCGGATCGTCCGGAAGCCCCGTCTTCCTTGCCCCCTTTGGAGTGAGACTCAACGACCAACACCCCGGGAACTATCGACCCCCAAAGCTTGTGGGTGTGAATGCGGGTCATCTGCTGACCCAAGATGGTAACCGTCACCATTCCGGGATTTCTTATTTCTTTCGATCCACCATCGTCAGTGAGTTAGTCGACGCCTTGTAGGTTCGAACCCTGCGCAGCCGCCGTCGACCGTTGCTGCAGCAACTTATTATACAAGCGAATATCAACACCAGATCACCTGACCCATCATCCCGCTGACGCAGACCTCTGCTTGTCCACCAATGTCCGTTAGGCTATACCCCAGCGGACCATTCAAATTCGCCCAGAAAGGGTGTCCATAAGGGTTGATTCCGCTCATCGGACAGTCTACCTATCGGACATAACCCTTACGGTTGGGAGGCTTCCTTGCAGACGATCCTTTATGCCCGCGTATCGACGATTGATCAGACCTTGGCCCATCAGCGAACACAGGCAGAGAAGGCCGGGTTCATTATTGATCAGGTGATAGCTGACGAAGGGGTGTCAGGTGTCTCAGTACCCTTCGCAGAACGGACGCAGGCCCGACGTCTATTCGACATCCTGCGTCCCGGAGACGTGTTGGTGTGCCGCTGGGTAGATCGTCTTGGGCGCGATTATGACGATGTGAAGGACACCATTAACGCCCTTATGAACATGGGCGTTGTGGTGAAGACCGTGATTAACGGTTTCACCTTTGATGGTGCCACAAAGGACCCAATCCTAAAGGCTGTGAGGGACGCCCTGATAGCGTTCATGGCGGCAACAGCACAGGCGCAGGCAGAGGCCACCAAGGCGGCACAGCGGGCCGGGATAGACCATGCCAAGGCATCCGCTGACGCGGACACGAAGTACCGCGGCAAGAAGCCTAGCTACACCCGTGCGACCTTCCATACAGTCCGGGACGCCGTGTCAGCTCCTACTGCTAACCTCTCTGCCATCGCCCGCGATACAGGGCTCTCCCGTCAGACTGTGCTGCGCATCCGGGATGATCTGGCAGGAGCGGAAGCTGCACTCGTTAGGTGGGGGATGTAGGGCGCGGCGTCTACGTTGGAGCGATGGCAGCATGGATCATGCGCGGCTTAGCCGACCCGACCGATCAAGAGCAATATAATTACTAGATATAGGCCATCAAGGGACCCGATGGGGGTATATACCCCCATATATAGATGGCGACAGTAGCCCTCTGCAGAGGTTGCAGCAACCTCCTACAATTCCAGCACCCACCCGACCGCAACTCGCCGAAAACTCGCATTTTCCCCGCCGGGGGACCCAGCCAAAGAGTGCGCACCCCTGTTCCAGAACACATATGGTCTCGAAAATTTATAGATTCCGGCAAAAAGGATTGTTCTACCGTGCAATAATGAGACAACCCCAGACTCATGATCGAATCCCCATGACTCTTTTTGTATCCGCGCTGGGTCCTGTGGGGGTTATGTTCTAGTGCGCCTTCTTCTCCGTGGAGCGAAAACTTTCTATGCGCCAAGGATTTCTTTGATCCTTTCGATGCCTTCCTGATACCAGAACCACTGCCCTCCCAGCTCAATTGCCAATCCCTTTGAGGGATTCTTGAGGTCGTGAAGCTTCCATGTCTGTTGAAACTGATAGCTTGTGACGGTTAGGCCATCTTCCGCAAGCTTCTTGATCGCGTCCGTCATCCGGAACTTCGGCCTCTCAACATGCTTGATCGCCACTTCAACATCCGAGCCAATAGGACTGTAGGTGACGGCTTGATCGGCCTTTTTGGAATTGTTGGAGACCTTGGGAACGACATAGACGCGGAACGAATACGCCGGATCGTTAAAGTCTGCCTGCGTCATCGCTCCTTCTAGGAGTGCATTTACTGCCGTTACAGCTTTCGAAACCGGAGCCGCTCCCTTTAAGAGGTTCGGTGACTTCAACGTCAGCGCTTGAAGCTGTATAGAAAATGCTAGGTCATGCGAGAAGTCGTACTTAGCGCCGAACTTTTCCTTCACGTATTTGAGAAAATTAAGTGCATTTGCCTGTATCTTAGGCTGCAAGGCATCGTTGATGTCCTCCGATGAACGATGCTCGATCGCATGGCGGATCGCGATAAGGTATGTCAGGTTGGCTTTCTCACCGGCGGAAAGGCCCGCCTCTGGCAGATCGATACAGTGACCCAACTCCCAAAGCTTCTCTTGCCCGTCTACCAAAACTGGTGTCCCATCGGTATTTTGATATACCGGAGTGATTTCCTGTTCGATCAGCCGAGCGTGAATGAGGTACGTCCAAGCAATGATCGAGAGGACGATAAAGCTTTCGGACCGGGTGAAGATAAAATTGTTGTTATAGACAAGAATAGCCGTCTTGAAGATTTCGACGGCCTTGCGGACCTGAGCCTCGCTGTAAGTCGTTTGGTAGAAACCTAGCCGCTCTGCTAATGCTTCCAGCTTGGAGTATTGATAGAGAAGTGCATCCACTTCCGAAACAGATGCCGCTACGATGGCGGCATATCGAGGCTTTGCCCCTGTTCGGATTGCTCCAACCTCGCGATTGTTGAAGTTGCGAGCAAGAAAGCTAAAGATCGCTGCCACCTGCTGATCGTTCATCGCCCGGTGCTGGATGAGTCCCTTGATCAGGCCCACTTCCTGATCCGACAACCTCACCTTCGCCATGCGTATCCCCCGAGTGAAAAGTATGAGTGGCGGTGCCATATTCGAGTACCGTCAAGCCAGCTTAGAAGTTGCCGGAAGTGATCCCTACTCATGGTGTCTTTTAGATGGCATGCTGAAACGCAGAGCACCAGCCTCACACGCTCGCAGACAGGCCCGCGGGCCCGGCGCTGTTGAGTCAGTCACTCCGCCCTGTCCATCTGCTCGCCGAGCCGAACTGCGTTGCGAGACTGGTTAGGCTGGGGCTGACCTGAAAGTCGCGACAGAATGATCTGTCGAATGTCATCAGAGTCTGCGTCCTCGATCCAGAAGACGCTGCACTTCGGAACCATAACCAGCAGGTACGCTGCGAGCTCATTGACGGCTGCATTAACGCCCGATCTCTCCAACTCATCCATGGCGGAAAGAAGTTGGTTCATGCGCCGGTTCCGGATGTGATCCTCGAGATACCGGCCTCGTGCGAATTCAATTTGCTTCTCAGAACCGACGGTGATTTCGGCATAGGTCTCACGCTCCGCGTCGGTGAGATGAGCGATCTTATCTTCTGGGCTTTCAACGAACTCCGGAGCAAACCGCTCGAACAGGTCCTCTAGAATGGCAATTCTGGTCTGATAGTGCCCAGCGTCATACATGATCATATCGTCTACGGCTTCCTGAGCCGGCCAGTCGAAGTCTCCGATCGCGATGCGAATGGCTGTCGATGGATCGTTGCCCGCGTCTCTGATTTCTTCGCTTAAGTCATAAGCCAAACCCATGGCAGACTTAAGACCCCATGTGCCAAATGGATACTCCGCAACGATTTCTCGCTCTCGTTTGTCCCTACGCAGCGATATAACGATTTGCGGCTCTCTCATACTTACCTCTATCGTAGAACCCGAGAGGATCATTGGCCACGTTCATGTGTCCCGCAAGCCTTGTCTGTTCGACCGGCGTTCAGCGTTCCGCGGAAAATAACGCGGACTTCTTCCGCCGTTGCAGAGTAGGCATTCTAGACAAGACGCACACGGGCTCAGGGCGACGGGAGGAAAAGGAAGGAGAGGGGGCCGCTATTGCTCTTCTTTCCAGTTCGCATGTTCATCCGTACATTCGGATTTGTGGCATTGGAGTTTCACATGGCAAAGCAGGTTTCCATCAAGGACGGTACCGTGTTCAGCAGTCTCTCGGCTGCGAAGGATCACTACAGCAAGCTGCGCGAGCAAACCCCCGTTGGACATCTAGTCGCCGACCCCGAAAGGTCGAACCTCCTCGACATCTACCGTCGCTACCGCGTTGCAACCAACTGGCAGCCGACGGATGCGATTGATGTCACCGCAGTAATGAACAATGAGAAGCGTCCGGGCGGGGCATATGCCACGACAAAGGCCCTATCGATCATCGATGCCGCCGGAACCAAGCACGACTTCAGTATCGACAAGGCGCTTGCGGCCATCGCCATCTAAATGGCAAAACACCGCCAACGGGAGGCACTAGCGCGCCCTTCCGCAGCCGCCCCACTGCGGAGAAAGCTCAAACCGCCACGCCCTCGTCTTCAATGACCGAATCGCGGCCTGCTTTTCGGGTATTTTTAGGGTACAATGCAGGGCGGTATTAGGGTACAAACAGGAAGACCCCAAAGATTAGACTTGTTACTTTTCAGTATCTTAGCATCCGATTGGGGGTGGTGGGCGGTGAGGATTCCGCAGAGCTTTGATTTATATGTGATAAGCTGAAAATACCAACAAAAATACCAACAAAAACCGCACTAGCATACGGCTCGCCCTGTTGCAGTTCTAACGCATGTCGACGCTTCTTGGATGCTGTACGCACCCTGAACGGCCTCAAGCGGAAATTCCCCGATGAGCGTACTTTGGGCAACTCGGCATCAGTAGAGGGCCGGGGCCACCGAGATTATCCTCGACCGATAAACAGAATCCAAATTCGCTCTATACCTAAAACGGAATTTCTACGTCGTCGAAAGATTCCTCCTCATTTCCAACTCGGATTTCCCATTCTTCAGCTGTCTGCACACGGAACCTGTTAATGCTTAGCGTTTCCGACTTTGACCTACTTCCCCACACTATGTGTTTAACGGTAAAAACATTATCCAAACCGAACGGAAAAATTTTCGAAGCGGTCCTCGACGCCAAGGTGTCAAGCTCCAGTTCTTCGGAATTTCTTCCAGGATAACGTTGACCGAGAACGCACGTCTCATTATTGTATTGAATCGCAACCCTTGCGCTCACATTGACCGCGGGCATGCCGCACTGCGCCACGGGACCAGGGGCGACGTACAAGGTAACCCCAAGTGTTCTGTTTTCCGCAGGCTTGATTCCGGTTGCAACAGCATGCTGTTCAATCATTTCTAAAATATCATCGACATTTGAGGCAAGCTCCGTGAGGCGAGCTCTGGTAGCAGGCGTAAGCGAGCCCTCGAAAACTGCAAATGCCGGTGGAAGCATGACAGTAGAGAGCGCTTCATTTGCGGACTGCATGCGAAGAACCCATCTTTCAACATCTCTATCGAGGACGTCTGTTACAGAGCGATTGCGGCTTAAGGACTGAAGAAGGTTCTGTGCTGTATCGCCATCGGAGGCCTCATCGCCGAACAACCTTTCAAAATTTACTTGGAATACCCACGGCTGCATAGCGATGCTGCCATCTGGGGCGTATAGGCCAAGAAGCGATGTTCCATCTTCAGAGATGAGCGCAACGGATCTTGTGCCGTGCCAAGCGAAGAATTTATGCTTTCGGCCGTGACCTTCTTCCTTCAAATGATGTTCAAAAGCGACTAAGTCGCGTGCTTCTATGTGAGCAGGCCAACGACAGAAGCGGTCTGGCCTCATGAAGCCACACAGCTTACGCAAAACATTGACTGCAGTCCCTTCAGCAAACTTGGCCAAGAGAAAAGCGCAATCGTGCAAGGATTGTAAAAGTTCTTCGGAAGCAATCGCGAGCCGATGCTCAAGGCCGTCGTGGATGTTTCCCGGCAAGTCGAGCTCCCACTTCCTTGTGGAATAGTTGAGGCTTTGAAAACACCCTCGCATCGTCTCTTCTACGTGGCCTTCAATTTCGATCTCAAAACCGCCACCTAGGGGGCGGCGCTTGAAGATCGCATTTTTGTTTCGCTTTTCCCAAGTCTCCACAGCCAAGTAACTTTGAAAAAACAATCGCTTGTCCCGCTCGTCAAATTCATACTTCCGATCTGGCTCGGAAAAGCTTTCCATTAAGTTCTCTGCCTGTGCGCCAGCTCCAAAAATATCTTCCCAATCGCCCATAGATACCTCCAGTTTCGTCGCCCGATCCGCATTCCCACTAGCCTGACGCCTGTAAGCTTGCCTAATTTGCCCTCCTGACAGCGCTTCTTGACTCAAGCAGTGTCTACGATCGGGGGCCCGTGGATGGCTTGGTAATTACAATTGGCTGGTCGGGCTGCTCCAGTCCTTAACCACAACCGATCGGATAAGTATTCGCCTTGTCTCCTGAAAACAACGCCTTCGCACTGGGTCCACGGCGGATTGCCTCCCGCACTTCCGCCACTTTCAAATCGAGACAACGGAATTTGTCATTCACTTTGGTGACGGCCTCGATTCGTCCGAAATGGTCTGCATGGCGTTCCGCGTAGTCGGCCAATCCCACTAGCTTGGGAAGCGAGTCAGCAAGGAATTGCCCGTGGGGATCAATGATGCTTGCCTGCACCGCCCCGTCTTCACCTGTCGAAAAGAAGACGAAATCGGGTCGCATGATGCTTGTCTGACCATCCTCCGGATAGGTTATTCCCAGCGACTCCGGGCTGGCCCATGAAGGGTTGCGATACCACGCAAGAAAACCGTCGCGCTTGGCTTCCTGCATCAAGACCTCCAATTCCCACGAGTTGAAGCCAGCTGGGAATTTGCCATTATCATCACAAAGCAAGTGGTGATCATGGAGTGGCAGCGCTACTTCCGTTCCGTTCTCTTTGACTTCGACGGTCGGCTGCAAGCTGTTGCGTGGCATTGCCAATGAAGTATCCAGAGGATTGGCACTCAGTTCCCGCAGTTCCCGGTAGACCTCCTTCCGCTCGTCGCTCAGTATCTTGACAGCGGCCTCGTGAGTAGTCAGCCAGTCATTTGCCAAGGCTTCCGCTTCGGCTTCCAACAAATCCTTTATCACTGGTACCAAGCCGATTGCTGCAACGTCTGTATGAGCCTCCACAAGAGCTTCTTCTTCGTCAACTGCGTCAGTGTTCTTCTCGGCCAAGTATTCGCTGTAGGTCTTTGCTACATCAGGAGAGATAAGGCGCGCGGCACGCTTGTATGCGTCTTCGATGACCGCCAAATCCGCTTCTTCAACGAAGTCGTCAAAGGTCATGTCGGTGCTTCCCACCGCTGCGCGGCCCGTCTTGCCCTCGACCGTGAGTACCGATTGGCGCGCCTTTTCGATTGCCTCGACATGATCGGCCTGAGCCTTGTCCAACAGAGCGTGCAAATGGCGATGCGCCGCCTTGCCCGCATCGATCAGGATCGCATCCACCGCCAATTCATGCGCAAGCCCAGTGAGGCGCTTGATAGGGCGTGCGTGCTTCTTGGGCAGTGTCTTGGAAGGCAGCGTCAACAGCTTGTCCCACACCTCTTGCGGCACTGCCGGGTTGGGAGACATTTCCTTGGGATTGATCAGCACCCTGCGTCCGGGCAGTTTGTCGCCCAGATCGCCGCCAGTCATCAGCGATTGCACAACCGCCTTAACGGTGGCCTGATTGAAGTTTGGCAGCAAGCAATCGACCGCATTCAGCCGCTCATTGCCGGGAATGCGTCGTGCCAGCGGAGTCCGTACCATTCGGCCCAGCAACTGAGTTATGTGCGTCTGATCGGAGGCAGCCCGGAACGAAACCATCACTTCTGCACGGGGGCAGTCCCAGCCGGTGCTGATTGCTTCCTTAGCCAGCAGAATGCGCACATGCTCGGATTCCTGCACTCGCTCAGGCGCGATGTAGGGTACGGAATATCCACCCAAGTTTTCGGTCTTCTTCTCACCGAACACGTTGTAGACGCTGTCGGGCGCCAACTCGGGCCAAGTATCGAAGATGGTTTGCAACCACGCCCCCACATCTTCCTTGTTGGGCGTATTGGGCACCTGCAACACCATTAGCGGCGTCACCTTGAAGCTTTCCCCTTGCTCGGCTGCATATGCATCCCAAGCCTTCGTGCTGTCGCGTAGCTTCTGCGTTCCGCGCCTTAGAAGAACGGTTGCGAAGTCCCCCGTCTCATCCGGTACGTCCAGATTGATTGTGTCCTTCAACAGGCCAGAGTCCTGCACTAGCTTGGAATTCACCACCACGTTGGGCAGCGCCGTCCGATCCTGCATGGATTTCACGGCATCATCGAAGCGTTGCACCGTGGCTGAGATACCCCAGACCACCGGCACACCCGGAACACCGCCCTGACCGTTGATTAGCCGCGTGACAATTGACTTGGTGCCTTGCACCGTGTCGCGTATCCCGCGGTGCGCTTCGTCTAGCACCAGATACAGCGTCAGGTCCGGGTCTTCGATGGTGTTACGGATAGTGTCCCAGATCGTGTGCGACCGTGCATCTGGCATCAATGGTAGCCCGTTCAACACCTCAACCCCTGCGTCTTCCGGGTTATGTCCGCGCACCAGAAGGCTTGTCTTGCTCAACTTCTGAGTATTGAGGAAGTAAATCTTGCCTGGTTCAAACTTCTCACGCGAGAATGTGTTTTCAACCGTGATCAGGTCCGAAACTGTCAGCTTGTCCGCCGCTTCCATAAGGCGATATTTGGATTGTTCGTTCAGCGAAGGATCATCACTGAACCAGATCACGGCCGCGCCAGGATCGGCCTCGAAATCATAATCGTCCGATCCGAAAAACAGCGCCTCGAACACGGAAGCGGCCATGACCGTTTTCCCAGCGCCCGTAGTCGCGGTCAGCGAGAAGGCGTTCTTCTCCTTGTCGTCGTGCCAGCGCTTGCGAGACTTCTTGAGCCGATCAAGAACTTGAGCAACCGCACCGTCCTGATAATTTTTGAGGGTGAACTTCATTTCTCAGCGCCCCATCGCGAAGCGGAAATTGTTGAGATAAGATTCATACAGCCGCACCGCCTTCACCCCGTCAGCTAGGCGTTGGGCTACGGATTGAAAGCGCTTCTCGTCGTCCGTGACGATGTATGCAATCCGAATGCTTCCTGCGGCTTCCACGGCGTCGGTAAAGGCCGCCGCCGCGTCCAGGTCGGTCAGCACGCCATAGGTGTCCACAACAGCCCATCCGGCATCCGGTACAGCATCTATGCGCCGGCCCTCGCTGCCCGCGCGCATCCAGAGAAGCGGTGCAATGCGGGCAAATGCCCGGTTGTGGCCGATCGAGACCGGGGTTTCGTAAGTCAGTGTGAAGAATTCGGCATTCTCTTCAAATCCTTCAGCCATTGGGAATTCGTCGGTGAACCTGTAGTCGCCTGCAATAGGCTGGCCGTCTAGTGTCTTGCCGGTGATGGCCGCCGCGATCCTTGGCTTTGTAATGTAATCGCAGATGCCCCACTTCTCCCATTCCGGGTCGCCCGCGCGCAGGCCTGCTTTGCGCAAGGCGGCCTGTTCGTCTGCGGCCACCTCGTTGTTGGTAACCGAGATGCATTGTCGCCGCCCGCCATCCTGCCGGTTGAGGCGCATGACAGCATGTGCAGTGGTTCCGGAGCCCGAGAAGAAGTCTAGGATTGTCGCATTCGGCTTCTCCTTGACGAAGAATCGCAACGCATCCTCAACTGCAAAAAGAGACTTCGGGTAGGGAAATTTCCGGCTTGGTAAAAAGGCGGAAAGTAGTCGCGACCCATATTGAGTAGAATCATGGCTCGCAATGCGCCATTGCGTCCCAGGAACTGCCAGCGGGCGGTGATCGTCAACGGTCCCAACAATCATTGCACCACCAGCCGCGTGCCCATCAATCGGGTAAAGACCATCGGTGATCTTTTTGTATTCGCCGTCGGCGAGATAATAAATGACTACTTTACCTCTCGAAACGCTCAAGCGGATTCGGCCTTCTGTCAGGCGTTTCTTGAACTCTGGAACTCCGGCCATCCAAACACCCTCGCTTCCATCCTTTCGGATTGGAAGAACAGCAACGCAATCGGGGCGCTCATGTGGATGAGAAACCCCTTTTGGGATTGGTTCTCCGACCTCGACAATGGCAGGAATCTTAATGTCCACATAGATCGGGTAGAAACACCCTGGAGAATGGCTGCGTGAAGCATTTGATCCAGACCGGCGAAACAGGTCCCACCGAGCAGTCCCTTTATGGGTTCTTCCCTTCCCAGGTATCCACTCACCATCGAGTGGGAGTTGGTTGGGAGCGGCCTTTCCAAATGAAACGAAATAGATGTACTCGTCAATTCTTCCGAACGAGCCAGCGCGAGCAACTACGGCGGGATTGATCGCAGAACTAACCATCTGTACCCGTGCTTCAGGAAAAGACTGTTCCAGCAATAGTCCCAGTCGAAGATACTCCTTCTCGTCAATTGTCACAATCAACACCGAGTTTTCTGGATTTAACAGCTCCGCCGCAACCTTGATCCGCCGCTCGATGAAAGCAAGCCACTTCGAATGTCGATAGTTGTCCTCTTTCTCGACATAGTCGTTATTGTATTTCCAGTCCCGCGCACCCGAATTGTAGGGAGGGTCAATGTAAATCGCATCGATCTTGCCCCGATGCGTGTAGGTCAGCGCCTCCAAGGCGTGAAAATTTTCTCCGTTGATGACGGTATGAAACGGCTTATCACCGCCACGCTCAACCTTTCCGGTGCTCACAAGGCCAGGGTAAAGGTAGTCCCGAAACTCGGCCACCACGATCAGGTCTTCTACCGGGACTGTTTGAGTTTCCGCCTCATCGGACCCGATCGATTCAAGCTGTGCCCCACGGGCGCCGCCGGCGCCGCCCTCGTGCGAAGTGGAAACCACTTTCCACAGCCGATTGTCGCCTTTCTCAAGGCTACCCCGCGGCGAAAGCACCCGAACCTTGTCTCCCTTGCGGATGGGCCGTCCGGGCAATTCCACCGTCTCAGGTGTGTGCCGTTCAAAATTTAGCCCGAATGATCGGCGACTCGAGAGCGCCTTAAATTCGCGCTCCAACTCCCGCCCAAGGTCCGCATCCTTTGACTTCGCTTGCGCGATCAGATCCGTCAGTCGCGACATGCGCGCACCTCGGCTGGCTTAGCGTTGTGTGGCATGATTGTCCGAGTGACCATACTTCTCGCGCGACGGCTTAGTCGCCCCCTTGTTGTTTAATAAATTGTGGGTGTTACCCTGCCTCACGCAACAATTGCAGACAGGACAGCCCATCGCCAGCTCAAAGTGACCGGCAGGCCTTTTTGAGGGAGGTTAGGACGCCGCTTCCAGATACCGATACACACTGGACCGCGCAACGCCCAGCGCCTTGGCAATCGCCGTGGGAGCCATGCCCTTCTCGCGCATGGCGTTCACCTTAGCACCATCTATTGTTGCTGGCCTGCCCTTGAAAGGGGAGTCTCCGCCCCTCGCCAATGCAGCGTCTATGCCCTCACGCTGGCGCGCCTTGCGAATTTCTGTCTCGAACTCCGCTACGGCAGAAAGCATTGTGAAGAACATGCGCCCCTCTGACGTCATTGTGTCAATCGCCTGTTCCAGTACACGCAACCCGACCCCCTTCGTGGTGAGAACATGGGCGATGTTGTGCAAGTCGCGCGTGGACCGCGCCAGACGATCTAGGCGCGTCACAACGACCGTGTCGCCCTTGCGAATTCCGCGCGTCAGAAGATCGTCCAGCGCCTGCCTACCATCTCGTTTCGTGCCACTGGCCTTTTCGCTGTATAGATGTTCGGTAGTTACGCCCGCTGCCGTCAACGCGGCAACTTGCACGTCGAGCTTTTGCCCGACTGACGAAACTCGCGCATACCCAATCAACTCGCCCACGTTAGTCTCCTTTTGTCCGAATAGACTGTCCGATTGACAGGTAACGTCCTAAAATGGATTCCGCAAGTCTAATAGGACCCTTCCGGGCGACTTTTGATCGTGCCGCCAGAGTATACTCAAACGAGACACAGTCGCCCCTAACTAAACAAGGCAGTTCGGCGGGTTTTTCGGTCGACGCCATTTGCTTGGAAAGTTCCTCATTTGATTTGGGAAGCGCTTCCTGTCGGCAACGTACCTCTCATAGCCTTCTGGTCGCCGTTCAGATAGTGGCGCTGTTTTTGTTTGGCCATGTTTTACTCCCTTTCCGAATTCACAATCCTGACTAATTTTTCTGGCTTTGGGTCCTTCCTCGGATGTCCGCACGCTGGGCGGGACCGCTGACTCGCCCAACTCGCGCGTTTTTGATTTCGCAGCAGTCAGATTGATCCAATGCAAGAATCGATCACAGTGAGACAGGCCGAGGGTCTGGGAAACCCGCGCTGGCACCCCCCCGGGTAGAAACCAAATACAATGGATGATCGAATCTGACCCATAATTTATCCCAAGAGTTCAGTTACAGGGTTCGGGCTAGGACAAGGCGGCCGGACACCGGACACCCCTAAGGGATGTGTCCGTGTTGTCCGCCCCCTGTCCCAGCTAGCCTTGCAGCGTGTCCGCCGGACTCTGCGCATTGTCCGCCCCTTGTCCGCGTTGTCCGGGCAGATCGTCAAAGTCCTCCAACCCGCTGAACTCACTCAGGCGAACGTGCATTTCTGCCTTCCCATCCGGGACAAACCGAACAATTGCCCCTTGTCCGCCGAGGGCATCCCTGACGCGCCGGAACACTCTGCCCCGTGACTCCTTGTTCGAGCTATCGGACAACGCCCCTTCGACCGTGCAGGCGTCTCGCCAAAGGCTTTCGGGGGCCAAACCAGATGCATCATTGACTAGGATGCATTTCAAGATTGCCACGGCTGCCACTTCGCTTGGGGTCAGCTTCAGCCGCATTGTGTCGGACGACAGTTCCCGGCAGCGTGGCAGCGTGATCGTCTCGCCGTCTTGGTCGGTCCCGCCGTCTTCGGTCGCGATGCTGAAGGCAATATCCAGATCGCAGGGGCCGTTACGGTTCTTCGTTAGCTTGGCTCGGATGACACCGGACTCGGCGTCCCGCTTCACATGCAGCGCCACGTCAAGCGCCCCATTCAGGATCGAGTGGCCACGCGGAGTCCCGCCTTCCGCCTTGGTATCGTGATGCACCAGAACTACGGCCGCGCCGGTCTCTGCCAGCTTCCTCGCCACTGCAACCACGCTACCCATGGACTCGGCGCTGTTTTCTTCCAAGCCCGGAAAAGCCATGGCGAGGGTATCAATAAAGACTACTGACGGCTTGCGGGTTTGAACGGCTTCGATCAGCGCCGTCAGGTCCGGGGAGACTGGTTGCAGTAGGTTGCTGACCCCTTCGACAAGTTGGAAACCCCGGGCATCCCCATAGGCTACCTTCAGGGCGCGGACTCGACCCCTCATTCCGTGAGGGTCTTCCGCTGCCACATAGAACGCGCCACCGGCCTGGACACGCTGCCCAAAGGCTTCGCGCCCTTGTGAAACGGCATAGCCTAGGAACGGGGCTAGAAGCGATTTACCAGCTCCAGGGGCGCCAAAGATGCATCCAACGTCGCCGGGGGCCAGCAGACGCTTGATCACGTAGCCCCGCGACGGGGCGGCTTCGCAGTCAGCCGGGCTAAGGAAGGTCAGCCGGGAAGGTTTGGAGAGGGTAGCCGCGCCCAGCAGATCGAACGGCGGATCGCGGTTCTCATTCGCCGCTGCAATAATAGATCGGAAGGTGACCGGATTGCCGGTCCAGCCTTTGAAGGATCGCCATACAATCTTCGAGTCGCGCAAGTTGAACTTGTCACTTTGCCGCGACCAGTTGCACCATTTCTCGAATCCGACTTCTCCACCTTTGTATTGGTGGGATAGAGCCTGCCCGGCCTTTACCCACAAATCCCGATCCTCCACCCAATCTTCAGGCAACTTGGCGAGGTATGAGTCGACCTCGGAATCGGTTAAGTCCAGCGGGTCCGCTTGGAGGATTGCAAAAAGATCGTCGTCGTCCGCTTTCTCCGTAGCTGGGCGAAAGCTAAGTTTTGGCGCGGTCATCCCCCGATCGATGCCGAGGCTCACCAGAGAGGTATCTATCGGGCGAATCCAACGATAGGGTTGCCCCGTGTCTGGATGGACGGATGGGGGGATAACCGCCTGCTTTCCGTCGCCTAGCAGGTCAAGTTCCCAATCGTGTTTCTTGACCTCACGGCCTAGCCGCTGATCGAAAACCATCGTCCAGCCTTCCGACTGGGCCAGCCGTCTTGATTTCAAGGGAAACGGACTCAGGAAGTATATGTGGCGACTCTGCCCCCCGGACCCGCTTCGCGCTTGGGGCAGCTGATCGAAGTTTGGCACCATTGCTCTGAGCGCCGCGCGGGCCTCTGGGCCAAGTTCGGGCTTGCGGATATCTACGTCGATAATGTGGATGTATCCGGCAGGAGTCTTAGACGGTTCGCCGAGTCGGATCCCGATGTTCGCCCCGTCGACGTGCTGCCGCTCAAGGTCGATTCGGGTCGCCCGTGGCGCGGTCGACCAGCCTTCGGCAATCGGTCGCTTTTCGCGCGGCTTCACCCAATGCAGGGCTGCACCAATGTCAATTAGCGCGCCGTTCACTTGATCAATGCGGATGCACGTGGACGCATGGGGCCACTTGGGGATGCCAAGAAGATCGTCTAGAGGGTCTTGCGCGACAGAGCAGCCAGTGCTATTTTGAACGTAGATATCCAAACGGGTATCCAATTGCATCTCCTTTTCAAGCTCAGAAGGCTCGCAAGTTCAGGCGCGGGCCTTCGCCTTTTCCAATTGACAGATTACTGGAAATTGCCCTCCAAGTCACCGGGTCAAATTAAAAAGGCCGCGCTTTGTTGCGGCGCGGCCTTTAAGTTAATAGCTGACTTTAATTATGCTCTAACGCCTTTGCGTCCAATAGATTTGAATACCAGTCCATCATCTTCCGGCGCTCGTCTAGATATAGGGCTGCGTTGTATGCGCTGCGAACTTCATTGGCCGGAACGTGGGCAAGCTGACGCTCGATCGCGTCTGGACGCCACAGGCCAGACTCGTTCAAGATGGTTGATGCTGTAGACCTGAAGCCATGCACCGATGCGCGCGAGTGATACCCAAGCCTATAAAGTCCATAGATGAAGGTATTTTCACTGATCGGCTTGTGTCCCGACTGACCAGGCAGCACCCATGGAAGCCCGAAAGAAAGTGCCTTCAGTTCGGCAAACATGGCCTGCACCTGAGGTGAGAGCGGCACGATATGCTCTTTCCTCATCTTCATTTTCTCGGCCGGAATGCGCCAAATATCGCCATCGATCTCATTCCAGGTGGCAAAGCGTAGTTCGGCAGTCCTCACGAAACAGTGCGCTATGATCCGAAGCCCAAGGGCGGTTGCCGGATCTCCGCTGTACGCGTCCAGGGCGTTGAAAAAGCCCTTGAGCTGGCCTTCTTTCAGGGCTGCCCGATGTTTCTGACGGCCTGGCGACTTCATTGCACCGGCCAGAGGTGCGGCGGGGTCGGACGTAGCCCACCCGTTGGCCACTGCGAAACGGAAGACTGCCCCCACGGCTTGCCTTACACGCTTGGCCATCTCTAGCGCCCCACGCCCTTCTACTTTCTTCAGAACCGCCAGCACCTCGGCCGGCGTGATAGAGCCAACGTCCTTTTCACCAAGGTCAGGGATCACGTCATCATGCAGGCGCGCCCAGATGCGCGACGAGTAGGTTGGTACCCATTGCGCTTCACGGGCGTTGAACCATTCACGGGCGGCGTCCTTGAAGGCCTTAATGGGCTTTGTAGCTGCACCGTCCTTCGCCGCCGGGTCTATCCCTGCCGCAAGTCTGTCCTTCAGCTCGGCTGCCTTCAGGCGGGCAGTTCCAAGGGATACAGTTGGGAAGGGCCCGAAGGATGCGGTTCTCTGTTTTCCTTGATACCGGTAAGCCATTCGCCAAAGCTTCGACCCGCCAGGCGTGACATGCAAGTATAGCCCGCGTTGATCGCTAAGCTTCTGAACCTTCTGTGCACCCTTCGCGGCACGGCACTGGGCATCGGTAAGGGCCATCGGCGAATCCCTTCATGTTGGTATCATTCTGACCATACCAACAAATTCTACCAACAACAGCGTGGACGCATAGGGATACATGCGGACGCATGGGCCGAAACGGATACCTAAAACTACAGAAAAATATGCTACCTGGGAGAGATCAAGGATGCATGTGGATGCATTCTTGGTGGGCGGTGAGGGACTCGAACCCCCGACATTCTCGGTGTAAACGAGACGCTCTACCAACTGAGCTAACCGCCCGCAGGGTGCGGTTTACACCGATCCGGCGGGGCATGGCAAGCGATGTGCGCCCTGCCCCACCGATACGCCTTGGCGCTCAGGGGGCCTTCAGTTCGGAATACTCGCCCGCCACACGCAGGGTGACGGTCACCGGCGCGTCGCCCCGGTTGCGCCAGAACCAGCCGTGGTTGCCGGTGAAGGCGGCAACAAGTTCGCCCGTCTGGTCGGGCACGGCGCGGCCCTGTTCGTAGCTGACCTTTTGGCCGCTTCCGTCACCGTGCAGATCGAAGTTCACCGCCCCACCATTTGCCGTCCATTCGAAGCGGGCGGTCTGGCCCGCCTGCATGGCAAGCTTGACCTCGATCCCTTCGCCCGGTTGCAGCGTGTAGCTGGCCTCGTCGCGCCAACCGGCGGGAGCGGTGGGTTGTGCGGTGGCTTCTGGGGCTGCTGCTGCGGTGGCCGGTTCTGGCTGGGCGATGGGTTCAGGGACCGGGGCAAGTCCGTCGGCGCCGATCACGGCGGAGATGGCGGCGAGTTGGGCCTCTATCCGGTCGAGGCGGTCGGTGACGTCGGGAGAGGCCGCGGCGGGTGCGACTGTGACCACGGTCGTTGAAGCGGTGGGTTCGGCCAGTGCATCAGCCTCGGCCTCGGCGGCGAGTTGCTGCTTGATCTGGCCCATTTCCGTAAGGCCGGTGAGGCTGCCAATTCCGGTCGGGTCCACCCCGTATTCGGCGGGGAGCCAGAAGAAGACGAGAAGCGCGCCAGCCGATGCCGCCGCCAGAAGGGTTGAGCGGATAAGGCCGCCGGGGGTGGCCGGAACGCTGTGCAGTTCGGCCGGCTGCCGGCGTTCGGCACGGATCGGGGTGGTCAGGCGGGGCGGGCTGTCGGTCATGTCGTTGCACCTTGAAGGAGATAGCCGGTGATCTGGAAGCCCATCAGGGCAAACCCCGCCACCATCATCGCGACGTTCGCGGTGTAGGCCTGCCGGGCGAAGGCGGCGCGCGCCCGCCAGTGGGTCATCACCAGAAGGATCAGCGCGAGGGCGATCAGCTGGCCAAGCTCGACCCCGATGTTGAAGGCGATGAGGTTGCCGAGAAGGCCGTCGGGCGAGATGTCGTAATCCTGGATCTTGGTCGCCAGGCCAAAGCCGTGCAGCAGCCCGAAAGCCAGGGTCGCAGCCTTGGTGTCGGGCTGCACGCCGAACCAGAGGCGGAACGCGCCAAGGTTGTCGAGCGCCTTGTAGACCACGGAAAACGCGATGATCGCGTCGATGAGGTAGGCATTTATCGCGATGGACCACCAGACGCCGGCGATCATGGTGACGGAATGGCCGAGCGCGAAGAGGCTGACGTAGGTGGCGATATCGCGCGAGCGGTAGAGAAAGAAGATCACACCGGCGAGGAAAAGCAGGTGGTCGTAGCCGGTGACCATGTGTTTGGCCCCGAGGTAGATGAACGCGATCGGGTGAAAGCCGGTAACCTCTTGCACGTAGCCCGCATCGCCTTCGGTGACGTTGTGCGCAAGGGCGGCGCTGGCGGCGAGGTGCACCGCCAGGGCGGTGAGGATGAGTGGCCAGACGCGGCCTGGCGTTGGATAGATCGGGGACATGGAGCGCACCTTGGGCTGGCTATGGGATCAGGGTGCGCGAGGGCGCCCTTCGGTCAGACCACCACTGCGTCTCGGGGTGGGCGTTTCGGGCCGGCCGCCGCAAGGAGGGGCTTATGTGGCAAGGTGGTCAGGGTGGCCGGTGTGGACGTTGCCGAGGCACCGGTGGCGCCTGGGCGCGCCAGCAGGGGATGGTCGGGATCGGCGGTGTCGGTCGGGGACTGGGGTGCAGTTTGCACAAGGTCGGCGGCAAGGTCGGTTTCCATCGCCCCTGCCGGAACCGTGTTCAGGCCGCCAAAAGCGAGCGACAGGCACAGCATGACGAGCGCCAGAAGTCTGAAAGGAGCGGTCTGGCGCACGAAGGACGGTCCGTCTGCAGGGTTCGGTCGAATTTAGGAGAAGCCGCGGGGTTTCTCAAGCCATCGGTGCCGGAGCGAGGCGGACCTTTGCCGGGTCAGGCTTTCTTCTGCGCCTCGGCGAAGGCGACGATGGCGTTGGCGTGGCCGTGACCGAGGCTGTGGTCGGATTTCAGGCGCCCAACCTTTTCCATGTGCTTGAGGTCGCCCATCGCGGTCACAACGTCCAGCCAATGTGCGATGGGCTGGCCGTAGGTTTTTTCGATCGAGGGGAAGTAGGAGGCGGGGCCCTTGATCGGGGCTGGCTTGGGGTCGGGCATGGCTTGCCTCCTTTGCTGGCCGGGTCAGGCCCCGACGCGGTAGTGAGACTGGACCAGGCCCGAAGGAAACGCCACCGTCTTGAGGTGGGTGAGCGGGATGTCGGCCGCCGTCGGGCCGAAGAGCGGGCGCCCCGTGCCGATCAGGACCGGCACGGTCGTGATGACCATGTCGGTGACGAGCCGAGCGGCGAGGAAAGACTGCACAAGTTGGCCGCCATCGACGTAGACGCGGGCCATGCCTTCGGCGTGGAGTTGCGCCATGGCGGCGGCGGGGGTGAGGTCGGCAAATCGGATGCGGCCTTCGAGGTGGGCCGGAACTTCCGCGGCGGCGAGGGTCTTCGACAGGACGAGGACGGGTTTGTCGTAAGGCCAGGGGTCGAACCCCGCGACCGCCTCATAGGTGCCGCGACCCATTACGAGGCCGTCGATACTGGCGATGAAAGCGTCGTAGCCGTGATCTTCGCCGGGCGCGTCACGGCTGAGGAGCCAGTCGAGCGTGCCGTCGGGGCGGGCGATGAAACCGTCGAGGCTGGTGGCGATGAAGACGTGGCCGGTGGTCATCGGGGCGATCCTTTTTGCGGCGGCGGGATGCAAAAGGCGCGCCGGGTGGTGGTGGGAGATAACGGATTTGAACCGCTGACATCTTCGATGTGAACGAAGCGCTCTACCGCTGAGCTAATCTCCCGTTGCGGGGGCTTTTAGTCGTCCTCTCCCGCGTCTGCAAGGGGCTGTTTCGCGCCTGACTTGGCACTGCCGCCAAGGCGCAGTTTCAGCGTCAGGGTGGCGGCGCCGTCCTTGTCGGCGGTCTTGGCGACCCGTGCCCGGCCAAGCGGCGGCAGGTTGAGGTCATCGCCACGCTTGAGTGCGTCGGCAAGGGTGGCGAGCGTCGCTTCGATGGCGCGTTTGGCGTCGGGTTTCTTCATGTCAGTGGCCGTGACGACAGCTTCGACGAGGTCTTTCAGGCGGAAGGGGGCGGCCTTGGCCGAAGTGGGCTTGGCCGGGGTGGACTTGACCGGGGTGGGCTTGGCCGCAGGCACCTTGGCCGGGGCCGGTTTGGCGGCGGCGGCGGCCTTGGCTTTCGGCTTGGCTGAGCGGTCGGCAGCGGCAGCAGGTTTCGCTTTTGTCGCAGATTTTGCGGCGGATTTGGTCGGGCTGGCGGGCATGTTGGCTTTCCGGGGGCTACGCTTCGCGTGGCACGATAATGCGGGAACCCGAAAGAGGCTACAGGGATTTGACGGCGTCGGCCCAACGAAAAAAGGCGCGCCCTGAGGCGCGCCTTTTGGTCATTTCAAGCCCGATCAGTGTGCGGTTTGCACCGGGGGAACCGCTCCGCCGGCAAGCCGGGCGGCGGCGGCGGCTTCCTCGGCCGCCTCGTCCCATTCCACCGGCTCGGGCTGACGCACCAGCGCCTGCGCCAGCACTTCACGCACATGGGTCACGGGAATGATCTTGAGGCCGGACTTCACGTTGTCCGGGATCTCGGCCAGATCCTTCTCGTTCTCCTCGGGAATGAACACCGTCTTGATGCCACCACGCAGCGCCGCAAGAAGTTTTTCCTTGAGGCCGCCGATCGGCATGGCGTTGCCGCGCAAGCTGACTTCGCCGGTCATGGCGATGTCTTTCTTGACCGGAATACCGGTCAGGACCGAGACAATCGAGGTCACCATCGCAAGACCGGCCGAGGGGCCGTCTTTCGGAGTGGCGCCGTCCGGGACGTGGACGTGGATGTCGATCGTCTCGAACTTGGGTGGCTTGACCCCGATCTGCGGGCTGATCGAGCGGACGTAAGACGCCGCCGCATCGATGGATTCCTTCATCACATCGCCGAGCTTGCCGGTGGTCTTCATCCGGCCCTTGCCCGGCAGTTTCAGCGCTTCGATCTGCAGAAGATCGCCGCCCACCGACGTCCAGGCGAGACCGGTGACGACGCCGACCTGATCCTCTTTTTCAGCGAGGCCATAGCGATACCGTTTCACCCCGAGGAAGCTTTCGAGATTGTCCGGCGTCACGGTGACGGTGCCGCCCTTGTTCTTGACGATCTCGGTCACCGCCTTGCGGGCAAGTTTCGCGATTTCGCGTTCAAGGTTCCGCACGCCCGCTTCGCGGGTGTAGGTGCGGATCATTTCCTGCAGCGCTTCGTCGGTGATCTTGAACTCACCCTTGCGCAGGCCGTGGCCCTTGATCTGCTTGTCGATCAGGTGGCCCCTGGCGATTTCGCGCTTTTCGTCCTCGGTGTAGCCCGCCAGCGGAATGATCTCCATCCGGTCCAACAGCGGCCCCGGCATGTTGTAGGAGTTCGCCGTGGTGATGAACATCACGTTCGACAGGTCGTATTCCACCTCGAGGTAGTGGTCGACGAAGGTGTTGTTCTGTTCGGGGTCCAGCACCTCGAGCAGGGCCGAAGCCGGGTCGCCACGGAAATCCTGGCCCATCTTGTCGATTTCATCGAGCAGGATCAGGGGATTGGTGGTCTTCGCCTTTTTCAGCGTCTGGATGATCTTGCCGGGCATCGAGCCGATGTAGGTGCGCCGGTGGCCGCGGATCTCGGACTCGTCGCGCACGCCGCCAAGCGAGATGCGGATGAACTCGCGCCCCGTGGCCTTGGCGACCGACCGGCCAAGTGAGGTCTTGCCCACGCCGGGCGGGCCGACGAGGCAGAGGATCGGGCCTTTCAGCTTGGTCGAGCGGGCCTGCACCGCGAGGTATTCGACGATGCGTTCCTTGACCTTGTCGAGACCGTAGTGATCGGCGTCGAGCACCTTCTGCGCGGCGACGAGGTCTTTCTTGACGCGCGATTTGGTGCCCCACGGCACGCCCAGCAGCCAGTCAAGGTAGTTACGCACGACCGTGGCTTCAGCCGACATCGGGGACATCGACTTCAGCTTTTTCAGTTCGGCATCCGCCTTTTCGCGGGCCTCTTTGGAAAGCGCGGTCTTCTTGATGCGCTCTTCCAGTTCGGCAACCTCGTTCTGGCCCTCTTCGCCGTCGCCGAGTTCCTTCTGGATCGCCTTCATCT
>LNFM01005327.1_pt1 | contig 22423 bp, 11 predicted proteins | sample 596031 | NCBI WGS metagenome assembly LNFM01 (sample SAMN04254537, study PRJNA301005) | activated carbon metagenome | isolation source: dual media filters at the Ann Arbor, Michigan drinking water treatment plant | place: USA: Ann Arbor | reverse complement strand
TCCCGCCGTCCATGGGCTCGACGCCCGAGTCCTCTGTGACGCCGCTGTCTGTGGCAGGGACGCCAGCGTCCGCGCGGGGAACGCAGCGGTTCATCGCGCGGTCGCACATGCGATCGGGCGCGCAATCGGTGTCGGAGTTGCATCCGCACATCGAGCGACCGCCCATCGTGGCCGGGCGGCACACGCGTCCGTCGGCGCTCATTTCGCAGCCGATCGAGCGGCCCATGCCGTCGACGTAGCAAGGCACGCAGCGGCCCGAGGACAGGTCGCACACGGTTCCGTCGGGGCTCGAGGCGCAGTGGTCGTTGGCCCGCGTCGAAACCGTGATGCGCGCCGCGCCGTCTTCGCTCGGGTCGCTGTCGGGCGCGCAGTCGTTGTCGCTGTCGCGATCGAGAAAGTCCGGGCCGTCGGAGGCGCGATCGGTGTTGGCCGGCATGGTGGGCACCGCGCCTGCTTCTTCGCGATCGAGGTCGCCGTCGCCGTCCGCGTCGGTGTCGCGATACGAGGGGACGCCGTCCATGTCGAAGTCGTCGCCCATCGACGGGTCGAGCATGCGCTCTGTGCGCGTGGGGATGCCGTCGCCGTCGTCGTCGGGGTCGAGCCAGTCGGGCGTTCCGTCGCGGTCGGTGTCGCGGTCACCGCCGACGCAGCCGGGCATCGAGCCCATGCATCCGCCGCGCTCGACGCTGTTGGGAACGCTGTCGCCGTCGCTGTCATCCGCGGGATCGAGGAAGTCGGGGCGCATGTTTCCATCGCGGTCCATGGTCCCCTCTGCGCGATCGGGCAGCGCGTCGCCGTCGGAGTCCGAGTCGAGGTACGAGGGCGTTCCGTCGCCGTCGAAGTCGTCGCCAGCGGTCTCGTCGAGCATGCGCTCGGTGCGCGTGGGGATCCCGTCCTCGTCGTCGTCGGGGTCGAGGGCGTCGATCAACCCGTCGCGGTCGGTGTTGCGGGGGTTGCTCTGATCGGGAACCTCTTCGCCGTCGCGCAGGCCGTCACCGTCGGTGTCGGGGTTGTTGGGGTCGGTTCCGATCCGGCGCTCGACCGAGTCACGAAGGCCATCGCCATCGGTGTCGAGGTCACCGCACGTTCCCGTGCTGACCTCGCAGGTCTGGCCCATCGGGCAATGCGCGTTGGTGGTGCACTGCACGCACGCGCCGCGGAGCGGGCCGCTGCTGGTAACGCAGTAGGGCTGCGCCGAACTGCGCATCGAGCACTCGGTGTCCGAGCTGCACTCGACGCAGAAGCGAGAGCCCGTGTCGCAGATGGGCGTCGTCCCGCGGCAATCAGTGCTCATGCGGCAGGTGCAAACGCCGATCGCCGTGTCGCAGATGGGCGCGCGCCCCGAGCAGTTGTTGTTCGGCGCGCCTGGAATGGAGGGGTTGGTGCGCCCGGCGGAGGTCTCGCTCACGTCGGGGAGGCAGTCGTTGTCGCTGTCTTCGTCGAGGTAATCCGGCGTTCCGTCGTTGTCGGTGTCCGCGGTGCAGTCGCCTTCGACCGTGTCCGAGTAGCCGTCGAGGTCGGCGTCGCCGAGCGCTCTGCGCGCGAGCGTTTGGAGCACCATCGTCGAGAGCAGCTCGTTGTTGTCGCCCTGAACGCCGACGACCACCGTCTCTTGAGCGTCCGCGACGAAGGGACGAAAGTCGTAGAGCTCGTCGTCGCGGCGCATCGTGACGGTGGGCATGTGCGCACCGGTAATCGAGTCGCCGTCGAGGCCGACGGGAGAGCCTGCCGCCGTGCCGGGGCCTGCTTCGGTTCCGCCGAACGACCCTGTGGTGCCGAGCGCGGCGCTCGCGCGAAAGCACGCCATCGCGTCCCACTCCGCCACAGGGACCACCGCCGGACGCGCGATCGAGTTGTCGAGGAGCTGGTCCCAATCATCCGCGCCGCCTGCGAGCGCGGTGAGCGACATGGGACCCACGCGCACCGTCGTGTTCTCTTCGCAGCGGTTGTACTCCCAGTTCATGTTGATCGACGTCGCGAAGGGCTCTCCGCGGGTCGATCCCGCGGGGCAGCGGTTGGCGACGGGCGACGGCAACCTGAGCGCCGGCGAGGTGTAGCCGTTGATCGCGGCGCCCTCGAAGACGACGACGTTGCGCAGCGGCGCGTACTCGAGGTCGTAGAGCACGACCAGCGAGTGCGCGAGGTACTGCGGATACGCCGTGTGATTCCAGTGTTGATCGCCGCGCTCTCGGACGGGGACCGCGATGATCGCGCCCGCCGACGCGGGCCCGACGATGGCGCGCATGGTCGTGGTGACGTCGTTGACGAACGTGCCCCACTCGCGGCCCATCGGGTCGACGGCGGTGTACGTGGGCATTCCCTCGAGCGAGCGCACGGTCGAGCGCACGCCGCTTCCGAGGGTCACTTGTCGCGGGCTGCCCGCGGGTCCTGCGGGGACAGGGCGCACCGTCGCGCCGCCCTCGGCGTGCACCGACGAGTAGAGCACCGCCCGACGCACGCGGCCTCCGCGTGGAATGCGAATGCGAAACGCACCGTCCACGGCCTGGGTAGGCGTCGAGACGACCGACCAGCCGTCGACCGTGACGCCTCCGCGAAACGCCTCGCTCACGCCAACGCGGAGCGTTTGAGCCTCGACTCGCGCGGATTGCGCGGTTGCGCTCAGGCCAATGAGCGCGCCGAAGGCCATCATCGCCCTCGCGCGTCCGCCAAACAGCCTCGAAAACAACGGTCGTTTCATCTTTGCTTACTCAGTATCGCCTGACGCTCGACGCGTACGCGATCCTTGCCGGTTACCAAAGTTTCGCGACGACGAGAAGGGCGCTGCTTCTCTCGGACCAGTGACCGAGGTAGTGATTCGTTCATGCAGCGACGAGCGATTGGGCGCGGACCGTGGGCGATCGTGCTGGCGACGTTGGGGGCGTGCTCTCCGAGCCAGGCTCCGATGGACGCCGCGGACGTGCGGGTCGATGCCGTGACACCGGACGCGATCGGAGACGCCGACGCGACGGTCGATGCGGCCACGGACGGAGCGACGATCGACGACGTCGCGGACGTGACGACTCCGCCCAGGCCGTGCTCGCGAACGCCGCGCAGAGCGATGATGGGCGCGGACTACACGCCGAGCGCGCCCATCGAAGTGCTCCGTGACGACATGGGGATCCCGCACATCTACGGCCGCAACGACCAGGACGCGATGTTCGGCGCGGGGTATGCGCAAGCGACGGACAGGCTCTTTCAGATGGAGGTGCTTCGCCGCACGGCGTACGGCCGGACCGCGGAGCTGTTTGGGCCGGGATCGCTTGGGCAGGATCGAATCGTGCGCATGGCCGACCTGCCGCGATGGGGCCGCGAGAGCACCGATCGCACGCAGCGCGAGGCGCCAGAGACGTATCGACTTATCGCGGCGTGGGTCGCTGGCGTCAATCGTCGGATCCGCGAGGTGCAGAGCGGCGCTGCTGCCAGGCCGCCTGGGTTGAGGGCGACCGAGTACGACCTCGTGCCCGAGCCATGGACGGTGGACGACGCGTTTTCGGTCGGGAGGCTCATTCTCTTTCGCAACGCCAACCAGCTCGAGTTCGACATCCTCGCGACGATCGTCGCGAAGTATATCGACACCGACGGGGTGATCCCGCTGTTTCAGCCGATCACCGACAGCTATGTCCTCGCGCCGGATGAGCGGCCGAGGGTTCGTCCGATGTCGCTCGACCGTCGCGCTGGCGCGCCCGCGCGTCTCGCGGGCAGAGCGCCGTCGATCGCGACCGCCGCCGGCTGGTGGCGTCGCGAAGGAATGCCGACCGAGCCCGCGCTTCGCGCCGGGTTCGACTCGTTTACCCGCGCGATGTCTGTGTTGCGTTCGGGCGGCAGCAACAACTGGGCGGTGTCGGGGCGGCACACAGACGACGGGCGGCCGATCATCGCGGGGGATCCTCACCAGAGCTTGTTCGCGCCGGCGGTGTTCTGGGCGCACCACATGAGCTCGATGGACGGGCCGATGGCGACAGGGACGCTCGACGTGGTGGGCTTTGCGTTCGCGGGGACGCCCGGCGTTCAGCTCGGGCACAACCGACAGGTGGTGTGGACCGCGACGACGACGTATCCGGACTTCATGGACATCGTCGAGGTTCGTCCCAATCGCGCCAACGGCACGATCATCGCGGGCACGACGGAGCTGCCCGTCGAGCGCTGCGTCGAGCGCATCGCGGTGCGCGGCGCGGCCGCAGAGGAGTACGTCGTCGAGGACGTCCCAGGTCAGGGCGTGCTGCTCCCCACGAACTTCGCGCCGCTCCCGCTGACGACAGCGCCGGCGAATCGGGTCTTGTTTCGATGGGTTGGCTTTCGAGGAACAGTCGAAGGCGATGTGTTTCTCGGCTTCGACCGGTCGCGCAACGTGACGGAGTTCGAAGGTCACGTCGATCGCATGGAGACCGGCGCGTTCAACTGGATCAGCGCGGACGCGACGGACATTTCGTATCGCGTTCACGTGTTGTTGCCAGAGCGAGGCAACCCCGCGACGCTGCCGTTTACGCCGAACAGGCTCTTGCCGGCGAACAACGCGCGGGCGCTCTGGCCGATGGATCGCTTCGCGTCTACCTCGTTTTTTCCTCGGTCTCGCGGCGGTTCGAGGGGCTTCTTGTCGTCAGCCAACAACGATCCGTTCGGCTTCGTGAGCAACGGCAGGACCGACGACGACCTCTGGTACTACGGCGTCTGGTTCGACCCGGGGACGCGCGCGCGAAGGATCGAGAGCGAGCTCGAGAGGCTCGTTCGTCGGGCGTCGATGGGCGGCGCTCGCGTGACGCGAGAAGAGATGCAGACGCTTCAGCTCGACACGCACTCGATCCTCGCGGACGAGCTGTTGCCGGTGCTCGAAGCGACGCTCGCTCGAGTCGCGACGGACGCGACGCTCGCGGAGTTTCGCGGTGATTCTGCGCTCGAATCGCTGGGCCGAACGTTGGCAGCGTGGGATCGGCGCATGGACCGCGCTTCGTCTGGAGCCGTCGCGTACGAAGGGTTTCAGCAGTTTCTCATGCTCCGCGCGATCGGCGACGAGTTTGGTCCTGTGCTCGACGCGATCGGCGGCGCCGAGCCGATCTTTCTCCTCAAGTTCATGCTCAACGCCCTCAAGGGTCGGCACCCGATGGCCGACGCGTTCTTGCAGGGCGGGCGCGATCGACTGGTGATGCTCGCGCTTCGCGACACGAGAGACTGGCTGATGACTCGCTTCGGCGGCGTAGATCCGAGCCGCTATCGATGGAGCGATTTCCATAGAACGCGGTTTCGAACACAATTCGAGCCCGCGGGCGTCTTCGAGACGACTCCGATCGAGAGTGACGGCTCGACTGGGACCGTCAACGTATCGTCGGGGCCCTTCTTCACGACGGGCATGGCGCGCGTGCCGAGGATGCACCACGAGAGCTCGGGCGGCGCCGTGTATCGAATGGTCGCCGGCTTCGCAGCGGACGGAACACCGGAAGCCCGAATCAATTTCGTCCGCGGAAATTCGGGAGACCCCACCTCGCCACGCTGGGGCGACCAGGTCGCGCCGTGGGCCGCCGGAACCTATCGTCCGCTTGCGTTTCGCCGCGCCGACGTCGACGCCCGCGTGTCGGAGCGCACGACGATCGCTCCATGACACGTGCTGACTCGCCGGGCAGGCGCCGGTGTAAGCAGCAGTTTCTTCGATGACCTGCGCGCGCGCCGCGGTACCGTGGCTGCGAACTCATGTCGGGACAGTCGGACGATCCTCGCTCGAAGGGAGTTGCGCCAACATCGCCGACGCGCGTCGAGGTGATCGAAGAGCTCGACGATGACAGCGGCGCGGAAGAGCTGCTCGACCCCGTCGAGCTCGTCGCCGCAGGGCCTCCCAAACCCCCGCCCGCGCCCAAGGTGATCCCGCCGCCGCCGCCGGCGAAGGCCGCGGTGACTCCGCCGGTTCCCGAGCGGCCGCAGCAGACTCCGCGGTCGCCGACGCTCGTCGCGAGCCCGCCACCAGCGCACACGAATTCGAGTGCGACGTCGCCGCAGGCTGCTCCGGCGCCAGTGCGAGCGTCGGTGCCGCCTCCGCCGCCTTCGTCCACACGCGCAAGCCTGCCGCCGCCGCCACCGAGCGCGAGCGTGGGTTCTGCGACGCAATCCTCGACGCCGCGCGCCGCGCCGCCGATCGCTTCTGCGAGGGTTCCGAGCATCATCATCGACGACGCTGCGCTCGAAGAGCCGGCGCCACCCGCAGCCCCGCCAGCACCACCCGCAGTGACGCCAGCGACCGTTGTCACCGCACCGTCCCCCGAGCCGATGGTCGTCTCGACGGGCCTCGCGCCGATGGTCGCGCCCGTCGCGACGCCGCCCGTCGAGCGCGCGACCAGCTCGCCGGTGCCGTCGGTCACGAACACCGCCGCGCCGCCCGCGCCATCGGCGTTCGCGTCCGCGCCGACACCGGCACCTTCGCTCGCTCAAGCGCCCGCGCCTTCGCCCACGGCGCCCGCCGCGACGGAAGCGCGAGCGCCGGCGGGGCCGATCGATGTCGCTGCGTTGCCTGTGGTCGCGGCGCTCGAGTCGCAGCCGCTCGCGCTGCCGGCGCTGGCCTTCGAGTGGGTGCAGCCCAGCGCGAGCGACGCGTTGTCGCGCGAGATCGAGACGCTCACCCGCGAGCATCCCGGGAGGGCCGCTCTCTTGCTCGCGGCGCGCGCGCTCGACACGCTGCGCGACGATCCGACGGTCACCGACGCGTCGATGCAGCGGGCGCACGCGTTGGCGCCAGACTCGCGCGCGTTGGCGTTCGCGCAGCGCTTCGTGGCCGAGCAGCTCGATCGAGCGCAGGAGGTTCCTGCGCTGTTGAAGGCGGAGCTTCCCCTGGTCGGAGCGGCTCGAGAGCGCGCGGCGATCTTGCACGAGCAGGCGCTGCGCGACGAGCTCGCGGGCGCGCTCGACGGCGTCGAACGGGCGCTGAAAGAATCGGTTTCGCTCGACCCCAAGGACCCGACGTCCTGGGATCTGCTCGCGCACTATTGGCTCAAGCGACGCAACCCTCGCGAGGCTGCGACGGCGTTCGAGCAGCTGGCCAACGCGCTCGGCGATCAAGCGCTGCGCAGCGTCGCGCTCGCGCACGCGGCGTACTTGCGCGAGGCGTCGCTCGACGACGCTCCTGGCGCGGTCTCGCTCTTGCGCCGCGCCCTCGAGACTCACCCGGGAAACCTCTCGGCCTGGTCGGCGATCGAGACGCTTCACCTTCGCTCTGGCGCGTGGGTCGATCACGCCCGGGCGCTCGTCGCGCAAGGCGCGCAGGTGGACGACGCGGCGACCGCGCGCGAGCACTTCGATCGCGCGGGCGACGCGTTTTGGATGGGCGCCGGTGACATCGCTGCGGCGATTCGCTGCTACGAGCACGTCTTTGGCCTGTCTCGCGAAGACCCCGTCGCGCTCGAGAAGCTCCGCGCCCTGCTCGAGTCCTCGGGACGCTGGGAGGCGCTCGTCGGGACGTTCGAGCGGCTGGTGTTGGTCTTGCGCGACCCGATCGCGCGCGCGTGCGCCCTCTACGCGATGGCGGGGGTGCTCGACGCGCGCCTCGATCGTCCCGAAGAGAGCGCGCTCGCGCTGCGCAGGGCGCTCGACCTGGTCCCGACGTTCGCGCCGGCCGCTGATGCGTTGAGCGCGCTGCTGCGCCGAACGCAGCGGCACGCCGAGTGGTGCGTACTTTCGCTCTCGGAGGCCGAGCGCGTCTCTTCGGTGGTCGAGCGGGCCGCGAGGATCGAGTCGATCGCGACGACGTTCGAGTGCACGCTGGGCCGCGAGTCCGAGGCGCTCGAGCTCTACGAGCGCGCGCTCGCGCTCGACCCGACGTGCATCGGCGCAGCGAGCGCGATCGAGCGGATCCTTCGGACCCGCGGCGATTGGGACGGTGTTCTCTCCGTCACCGCCAAGGCGATCGAGGGCGCGAGGGACCCCAAGCGAAAGCGCGCGCTCGAGTACGAGCGCGCCCTCGTGCTCATCGAGCACTCGTCGGACCGCGCGTTGGGCGCAGCGGCGCTGCAAAAGGTGCTCGAAGGGGGCGTCGACGAGTCGCTCTTGCTTCCGACGCTGGCCCGCGCGCGCGCGCAGCAAGGGGAGTGGGCGCTCTACATCGACGCGCTCGAGAAGCAGTCGGACACCATCAAGGACCCCGAGGATGCGCTGCGCCACTTGCATCGCATCGCCGCGACGATCGACGCGCGGCTCGGCGACCCGGTCCGCGCCCTGGCCGCTTGGAACAAGGCCCTCCTTCGCGCTCCCAACTACCGCCCGGCGCTCGACGCCGTTCGCGCCCTCCACGCCGCCGCGGGTCGGTGGGAGGAGGTCGTCAGCGTCGACCGCAAGCTCGCCTCGCTCACCAAGGACCCGAACGAAGCGGCGCATCGGCTCTACTGCGTCGGGCGCGTGCTCGAAGAGCGCCTCGGTCGCGCGGACAAGGCCCTCGAAGCGCACGAGCAGGCGCTCGCCAAGGCGCCGGGCTTCGACCCTGCGCGCTTCGAGCTCGAGCGGCTCTTGCGAACGCTCGGACGGCTGCCTCGGCTGATCGATCTGTTCGAGGCGCGCGCGGCGAACGAGCCGAACGTCGAGGTCAAATCGTCGCTCCTCGTTCGCGCTGCGCGCGTGGCGGAGTTTGGCCTCAAGGACATCAACCGCGCGCTCGCGCTCTACATGCAGGCGACCGCGACCAACGCCGAGCCGTCCTTCGCGCTGTGGGGCATCGCGCGCGTTCACGAGCAGCGGGGCGTGTGGGCCAAGGCTGAGTCTGCGCTCGTGTCGCTGCACGACCGGGCGCCGACGGCCGTCGCTCGAATGCGTCTCTCGCTCAGGCTCGCGAGGCTCTACGAGCTTCGCTTGCCGAACGCGACGCGCGCCGCGGCGTGCTTCGAGGACGCGATCGTCGCTCACTCGGCCGCGTCGATGCACGTCTTCGACCGACTGCGCCTCGCGCGCGCCGACGGGGCCAAGGACGTGATCGCGCACTGGCAGAAGCGCCTCGCGCAAGCGTCGCTCGACCGTCGATTCTCTCGCGCGCTGCTCGTTCAGCGCGCGCGCTTGCTCGAGATCGACGGCGCCAGCGCGGACGAGTGCCTCGCGGCCTACGGTGTGGCGCTCGCCCTCGAGCCCGACGACCCCGTGGCGCTCGAGTCGCAGGCGCGCTCGTTGCGCGCAAAGAGCGCTGATCCGCGGTGGGCCGAGGCCCTTCGCGCTCGCGCCGTGGTGAGCGGAGACCGCGCGCTCGAAGCGCTGCTTCGCTTCGCCGCGGGACGCGCGAGCGAGCGGGCGGGGCGCGACAGCGAGTCGCACCGAGACTACGAACGCGCGCTCATCGCGGCGCCCGAGCTGTGGAGCGCGATCGAGGCTGCTCGCTCGCTCGCCGCGAAGTCCGGCGATTGGGAGAGCGCCGCGCAGCTCGCGCTTCGCTCGAGCGAGGTCGCGACAGAGCCGCGCAACCGCGCAGAGTCCGAGCTGGACGCGGCCGAGCTCTTCGAGGCGCAGCTCGACGCGCCCGAGCAGGCCATCGTTCACGCGAGGAGCGTCCTCAGCCGACGGCCAGACCTCTCGCGCGCGTGCGCGCTCTCGGTTCGCCTCTCGGAAGCGAGCGAGGACTGGCCAGGCGTGATGGAGGCGCTCGGCGCGCACGCGGCCGCTGTGACCGACCCTGCGCAGCGCGCCAACCTCTTCGCGCAGCGCGCGAAGGTCGCCATCGAGCGGCTGGGCGACGCCCGATCCGCGCTCGATGATTTGCAGAAGGCGTTTGCGCTCGACGCCAAGAGCGCCGCGGTGCTCGACCGTTTGGCGCGCGAGTACGAGCGCGCCGCGCGATGGCGCGAGGCGTCGGACGCCTGGGCGGCTCTGGTCGTCGCGAGCTCGGACACCGAGGTGCGGCGAAGAGCGCGGCTGTCGCAGGCGAGGATCTGGGTCGAGCGCGTGGTCGATTGGGACCAGGCGCGCGCGCTGCTCGAGCCGCTCGTCGCCGAAGCGCCGACGGACCGCGAGGCGAGCTCGCTGCTCGCCAAGGTGCACGCGCTCGGGGGAAATCCGCAGCGCTCCAAGGATCTCTACGCGTCCGTCGCGCAGCTGAGCGAAGGCGCAGAGCGCGTGAAGTACCTGCTCGCGGTGGCCGACGTGTGCGCCAGGACCATGCGCGACGACTCGAGCGCGCGCGAGGTGCTGGCCTCGGCGATGGACATGGCCCTCGTCGACCCGTCGCTGCTCGCCCCGCTCGAGGCGTATTTTGCCCGGGACGGCGCGCACCGGGCGTTCGTCGCGCTCGCCGAAGAGAGCGTGCGTCGCGCGGCGCCTCCGCCCTCGGCGTCGGCTTCGGCCTCGATCCAGAGCAAAGGGTCTCTGCCGATGCGCCTCGCGATCGCCCGCGTGCTCCGCGAGTCTCTGAAGAACGGCGCGGCGGCGGACGATCACCTGCGCGCTGCGATCGACGCATTTCCACGGGCGCCCGAGCCGAGACTCGCGAGGGCGCAAGCGAAGATCCAGACGGACGAGCTCGGCGCCATCGCCGAGTATCGAGAGATTCTCGAGATCGATCCCACGTGCGGGCCGGCGTTTCGCGGGCTCGTCACCGCGCTGCAGCGCATCGGCAGCTCGGTGAGCGCGGGCGTGGTCGCGAGCGCTGCGATTCTCTGCGGAGAACAAGGCAGAGACATCGACGCTGCGCTGGCCCTCGCGGTCACTCCACCGCCCAGGGAGGGCGCGTTGCCGCCAGACGACGCGCTGGCGCTGCTCGTGGGCTCGACGCAAGCGCGGTTTGTCCGTCGCTTGATCGCGCAGCTCGAGCCGCACTGGTTCGAGCTCTTTCCCCAAGGGGTCGAGTCGCTGCGCGGGTTTCAGAAGGCGCCCGCGGGCATCCCCGCGGTCCGGATGCTCGAGGCGATCTCCGGGTCGCTCGGAGCCCCGATCGCGCAGCTCTATCGAGGCCGCGGACGCGAGGCGGTCTCGGTGTTCGCGCAGCCGCCCGCGCTCGTCTTGGGCGTGGACTATTTCGCCGAGGGCGCCGTGTCGCACTTGATCTTCGAGTGCGCTCGGATGGCCGCGCACGTCGGCGGTCAATCGATCGCGCAGCGCGTGTTGCCTGTGGCCGAGCTGCTGACCACGCTCGAGGTCGTCACGGACCCCAACATCGACGAGCCTGGCTACAAAGACGCGCGAAAGCGCGCCAGCAGCGTCTTGCCTCGCCGCGTGCGCAAGGAGATCGAGCGCATCGTCGAAGAGAGCGGCGGCGCGAGCGTGCGCGCCGAGCTGCCGCGGTGGGTCGATGAAGAGTCGCGTCGCGGGCTTCGCGTGGGCGTCGTGTTCGCCAGGGACCTTCGTACGGTCGCGCAGATCATCGTGCCCGAGGCGATCGCCGCGCCGACGGTGGCCGCGCGAAGGGAGCTGCTCGCCCGCAACCCGATGATCGTCGACACCCTGCGCTTCTGCGCGAGCGACGCCTGCAGTCGCGCCCTCGAGCGCGTGTTCGGAAAGACGTGAAGCTCTTTCGCCGACGCGAGGTCGAGCAGTCCGCTGCGCTCGCGCTGCTGGTCGGCGGGATCGTCGGCCCTGCGGCGAGCGCGGTCACGCAGCGAGACGCTCCCTACGCGATCGCCGCAGGGGTCGCCGCCGCGGCGCTCGCCTTCGCGGTGCTCTCGCGTCGGTGGCTGCGTCGCTACTGGCTTCTGCGCGGCGAAGCCGACCCGCGCGTGCGCGCGCTGCTCGAGGCGCGCGTGGGCTCGTATCGAAGGCTCGACGCAGAACAGAAGCTCGAGTTCGAGCGCAACGTGCGCTGTTTTCTCGCCGAGCACACGATCGCTGGCCCGAAGCAGAAAGAGGTCTCCTTCGAGACGAAGGTGCTCGTCGCCGCGAGCGCGGCGGTGCTGCTCTTCGGGCGCGAGGACCTGGATTTTCCCGCCCAGATCGACATCGTCGTGTACCCCGAGGCCTTCACCGAAGAGTACGAGGTCAAGCGCAAGGGCGAGATCCTCGGTCAAGCGCACGCGCAGGGCCCGGTGATCTTGAGCGAGCGCGCGCTCGTCGACGGGTTCGCTCGCCAGGGCGACGGGCAAAACGTCGGCATTCACGAGTTTGCCCACATGCTCGACCTGCAAGGCGCTCGCTTCGACGGAACGCCCGCTGGAATGGACGGCCACGCGGCGCGGAGCTGGGCCTCTCTCGTGCACCGCGAGATCGCGCGGATCGCGAAGCACAAGAGCATCCTTCGGCAGTACGGCGCGACGAACGAAGCAGAGTTCTTCGCAGTGGCGAGCGAGGGCTTCTTCGAGCGCCCCGCGGCGATGAAAGAGAAGCACCCGGATCTCTACCGAGCGCTCAGCGAGTTCTACGGGCAAGACCCGGCTGGGTGACGCTCGTGCGCGCCGCTTGCGACCGCGCTATGCGACTCGGTGTAGCACCGACACGCAGCGCGGTCACGCGGCGTCAAACTATGACCTCGCCTTGCTAACTTTCGCTCCGCGCTGGACAGTGGACGAGTCGCGGATCGATTGGCGGGCGTGACGATCGAGTGCGCAGCACTCCCCCAGACACGCGCCCAACTGGAACTGTCATCGAAAACAAGACGCAATCGCGCGGAGAAATCCGTAGGGTCGCGCTGCTCGGCAATCACTTGCCACGGCAGTGCGGGATCGCAACGTTCACCGCAGATCTTGCCTCGGCGATCGCAGCGGAGTCGAAGGACATCGACTGCTTCGTGCTCGCGATCAACGACAAGGGGCATCGGTACGACTACCCAGAGCGAGTTCGATTCTCGCTCACCGAGGGGGACGTCGAGTCCTTTCGAAGAGCGGCGGACTTTCTCAACGTGAGCGGCGTCGACGCGCTGTTGATTCAGCACGAGTTCGGGATCTTCGGAGGGGCGGCGGGCGCGCACGTCCTCGCCCTCTTGCGAGAGGTGAACATGCCTGTCACCACGACGCTGCACACGGTGTTGCCGTCGCCCGACGCGGCGCAGCGCGCCGTGATGGACGAGATCATTCAGCGCTCGGATCGGCTCGTGGTCATGAGCAACGGCGGCGCGAATCTGCTGCACGAGGCGTACGGCGCGCGGGTCGATCACATCGATGTGATCCCACACGGCACGCCGATTTTCGAAGGGCGAGCCAACCGCTCGAAGCTCGGCCTCGAAGGGCGCGACGTGCTGTTGACCTTCGGCCTGCTCTCGGAGGGCAAGGGGCTCGAGTACGTCATCGACGCGCTGCCGGCGATCCGGGCGCGGTTTCCCAACGTCGTGTTCGTCATCGTCGGGGCGACGCACCCGCGGGTCAAAGAGCTCGAAGGAGAGCGCTATCGACTGTCGCTCGAGGATCGCGCGCAGCGCAGGGGCGTCGCTGACGCGCTGGTGTTTCACGATCGATTCGTCAGCCACGACGAGCTCGTTCAGTTCTTGTCGGTCGCCGATGTGTTCGTGACTCCGTACCTCAACGAAGTGCAGAGCACTTCTGGCGCCCTCGCGTACGCGGTGGCAGCCGGCGTTGCCACGGTCTCGACTCCGTTTCGGTATGCCCGCGAGCTGTTGTCGGACGGCCGGGGAGCGCTCGTTCCCTTTCGAGACAGCGCCGCGATCGCTCGCGAAGTGACCGCGCTGCTCGAAGACAGCCGGCGTCGCAGCGCGATGGGCAGCAGCGCGCGCACGTTCGCGCAGTCGTCCACCTGGCCCGTGGTGGCGCAGAGCTACCTGCGAACCGCAGAGCGCGCAGCGGTCGAGCACGCTCGCCGGGCTCGGTCCACCTACAGCGCGCGCACGCTCGCGGCCAGGCCGCTCGAGCTGCCTGCGGTCAACCTCGCGCACTTGCAATCGATGAGCGACAGCACGGGCCTCTTGCAGCACGCGCTCTACGACGTCCCGCGCTTCGAGGACGGCTATTGCGTCGATGACAACGCGCGCGGTCTGCGAGCGATGATCCTCGCGGAAGAGGCCGCCGTCGAGCCGCTCGCCACGGTGCGCTCGCTCGCAGGGCGGTACCTGGCGTTTCTCGCCTTCGCGCTCGATCGCGACTCGGGTCGCTTTCGCAACATGCTCTCGTTTCAGCGCGCTTGGATCGAGCCTGTCGGCTCCGAAGACGCGCACGGTCGCGCGCTGTGGGCGCTCGGAACGCTCGTCGCCCGAGGATCGGACTACGCGCGCCGCGAGCTCGGCCGTTCGCTCTTTCGCGCCAGTCTGCCTGCGACCCTCTCGTTCACGAGCCCGCGCGCGTGGTCGTACGTGCTGCTCGGGATCGAAGAGTACAGCAGGGCCTTCGAGGGTGACACGGAGGCAGAGTTCGCTCGAGACAAGCTCGCTCACGCGTTGATGGAGTGCCTCGCCAGCGCCCGTCGTCCGGGCTGGCCATGGTTCGAGGACTCGCTGACGTACTGCAACGCGCGGCTGCCGCAGGCGTTGCTCGTCTCCGGCGCGCGCATGAACATCCCCGCGATGATCGTCCCGAGCCTCGAGTCGCTCGAGTGGCTCATCGCCGAGCAGCGCTCGAACGACGGTGACTTCGCGCCTGTCGGCTCCAATGGGTTCTATCACCGCGACGGCCCTCGAGCGTTCTTCGATCAACAGCCGGTCGAGGCGTGCGCGATGATCTCCGCGTGCCTCGACGCGCGTCGCATCACCAACAACCCGTGGTGGTCGCACCAGGCCCGCCGCGTGTTTCGCTGGTTCGTCGGGCAAAACCAGCTTCGTCTGCCCCTCTACGACGCCAGCAGCGGGGGCTGTCGCGACGCGCTGCACGACGGTCGCGTCAACGAGAACCAGGGCGCCGAGTCGACGCTCTCGTTCGTGCTCTCGCTGCTCGAGATCAAGCTCTCGGAGCGCGCGATTCTAATGGCCGCGAAGCCGACGGACGGGCAGTCCTCGACGATGCTGGCGGGTGTCTCGTGAGCGCGCCCACGGCGCTGTTCGTGCGTCACGCGGACAACCCGATCCTCACTGCGGCCCACTGGCCCTATCCGATCCACACGGTATTCAACCCAGCGGCCGTACGCTTGCAGGACGGATCGACGCTGTTGCTCTGCCGCGTCGAGGACTTTCGCGGGCACTCGCACCTGTGCGCCGCGCGATCGCCGAACGGCATCAACGGCTGGGTGATCGACGAACATCCCACGCTCTCGCCGTCTCCCGAGCAGTACCCTGAAGAGCTCTGGGGCATCGAAGACCCGCGCATCACTTGGATGCCCGAACTCGCGCGATTCGCCATCGCGTACACGGCGTTTGGCAAGGGAGGGCCGGGCGTCGCGCTCGCGCTCACCGAGGATTTTCACTCGTTCGAGCGGCTCGGGCTCGTGATGCAGCCCGACGACAAGGACGCCGCGCTCTTGCCTCGCCGGATCGACGGGCGCTTCGCGCTGATTCATCGTCCGATGCACGAGTCGGGAGCGCACATCTGGCTGTCGTATTCGCCGGATCTTCGAAACTGGGGAGGGCACAAGCTGGTGTTGCTCGCGCGCAAGGGCGCGTGGTGGGACGCCAACAAAGTGGGCTTGTCTCCTCCGCTCATCGAGACGCCGCGCGGCTGGCTCATGATCTATCACGGCGTGCGACACACCGCGGCGGGCAGCTTGTATCGCTTGGGGCTCGCGCTGCTCGACCTCGAACAACCGACGCATTGTCTGCTTCGGGGCGATCCGTGGATGTTCGGTCCCGAGGCGCCCTACGAGCGCGAGGGCGACGTGGGGTACGTCGTGTTTCCCTGCGGAACGACGATCGACGACGACGGAGACACGCTGCGGGTCTACTACGGCGCTTCCGACACCAGCATCGCGTTGGCGACGGGGAGCGTGAGCGGGATGCTGCGCTGGCTCGACGAGCACGGCAGGGCGCCAGCGTAGCGCGCGGGACGGGTGTGAATGCGGATCGGGGCTGCCCGAATGAATTCGGGGGCAGCGCGCGCTGCACGCTCGCTCTACGCGTCGGCCGACAGCTCTGGCGGAGGCAGCGGGCCGCGCATCGGGCGCACTTCCGGCGTCGCGAAACACCGGATGCGCGCGGTGGCTCGAGAGCTTCCTCGGCACTCGCACCGCGTGTTGCCGTAGCGACAGGTCATGGATCCGCGCGCTGTTCCCACGATGTTTTCACACGGTGCCCCGGGCGCAGGCCGCGCTGCGGGGCAGGGCCGCATCGTGAAGACCACTCCGGGGAGCGGCCTGGGCGCGCTCTGTTGGGCGTGCGCGTCGTTGCAGCTCGCGATCGCGCCGACGCCCGTGAGCAACGCGATCGAGCGAAGCACTTGCACGAGCTTGTGACCGTTGGCAGTGGCTCGATCCACCGATGATCCGTGGATGTTCTCGTCCAGTATTGCTGCACACCACGCGTGTCCGTTGGTCGATCTATTGCTCACGAGGTAGCCTTCTGTGGGTGATGCTCCGTTGAAGCGTCGGTGCGCATCGCCTTTCGATCCGCACTTCGACGATGGTACACCGGTGGTCATGATGGCACGACGAATCGGCGGTACTGCGCTCATCGGGCTCGCGTTTGCGCTCGTGCGCTGCGCGCCGATGCCACCGGGACCGATGGATGGAGCCGTCGAAGACGCGAGTGACGCGCGCGCGACGCCGTCGGACACCGTGTCACCCGTGGACTCGGGCGTAGAGACCGACGGCGCCGTGATGGACACGGGCATCGCGCCGATGGACACAGGCGTCGCAGAGGACGCGATGACTCCCAGCGACACCGGAGTCTCTGCGGATACGTCGACGACGCCTGACGTGATGAGCGGAGACGGCGGCGCCAATCGCTCGGCCGGCTGCGGTCGTCCGAGCTCGGGCGCGCTCGGAACGTTCGTCGCCAGGTCGATCATGGTCGGCGGGATGATGCGCGATTACTACGTGCGACTCCCGATGGGGTACGACCCCAATCGCGCGTACCCGATCGTGTATCAGTTTCACGGGTGCAGCACGGCGGCGGCGCGGCAGGACAACAACGTTCCTTTGCACAACGCGAGCGGGACCAACGCGATCATCGTGCGGGGCCGCGCCGCGGGCAACTGTTGGGAAGCCGCTGTGATGGGGCCGGACATTCCGTACATCGACGCGATGATCGCGGACAACGAGCGCAGCGTCTGTGTCGACACGCGACGACGCTTCGCCAACGGCTACAGCAGCGGGGCGTTCATGACGCACCGTCTGGGGTGCCTTCGCGGCTCGCTCTTTCGCGGCGTTGGTTCGATCGCCGGCGGTCAGTCGGGATCGATGTGCACGGGCAACGTCGCCGCGATGTTGATCCACGACACGGGCGACAGCACGGTCAACGTGTCGGCGAGCATTTCTGCGCGAGACAACCACGTGATGCGCAACGGCTGCAACGCGATGGCCGCGCGCACGCCGGTGATGCCCATGCCGTGCGAGTCCTACGCGGGCTGTATGCCCGGGCTGCCCGTCGTGTGGTGCCAGACCACGGGGCAGAATCACGGCCGTCAAGACGGCCTCGCCGCGCCCGCCTTCTGGAACTTCTTCAACAGCCTCCCTTCACGCTGAATCGTCCAACGCCCATCGGACCTGCGCTGCGTGCTCGCGCAGGTACCGTCGCCCTGCGTTGGACAGTCGTCGCTCGGCCAGCAGCTGCACGAGCGAGCGCCTCGCGGCCTCGCGGTCCTCTGCGCTCGCGTCGGTGTTCGAGAAGCGCAAGATCGCGGCGACCCGCGTGGCGATGTCCCGCCCCGCGAGCGACCTGCGCGCGCGATCGAGCCCTTGCGCTCGCCACTGATCGAGCGACTCGTTTTTGTGTGCTCGATACCAACGCACCCAGTTTACGTAGGCGTCCGACGCGAAGCGGGCGGATTGCTCGAGATCCATCGCGCCCTGCTGCCAGGGCGGCAGAGGCGTGAGGTCCCAACCTGTCACGCGACCGAGCGGCTCGATCCAACGAACGTATCCCTCGGCAGACCACTCGGCGAGGTGACACCTCGCGTAGTGGCTCAGCGCGGCGAGGGTGTACGGCACGACTTCGGCCGCGTCGAAGCTGCCCAACACCGGCGCGATGGTCGCGGCTGCGTCGATGACCGACGGCGATGCGCGATGAATCTCTCGCATTCCGCCGTAGCGAATCGGGACCCTGGTGGCTTCACGCTCTTGCAGCGTCAGCTGATGGTGTTGTTCGTCGTATGCGAACTGTCCGATCGCGTGCATCGCGGCGAGCCCCCCGCGCCGCAGCGTGCTCACGGCTGCGCGGCAATCCTGAGGGCCTACGTGCTCGACCCGATACGCTTCGAAGCAGCGCATCGCCTGCGCCACCACAAGCCGATAGCGAGCCACGTCCGCGCGAAGCTCCTCAGGAACGACAGGCAGCTGCACACGGCCTGGGCTCCCTCGATCGTTTACGCAGCGGAGCTCCTCTGTTGGCTCTCGCCGCGAGTCGATCGGCGCGTCGGGCAGCGCGAGCAACGGCGGATCATCGGTGCTCGCGTCGGTGCTCGCGTCGGTGCTCGCGTCGGTGCTCGCGCGATCGTTGGCGTCGCTCGCCACGTCGCGAGCGACGCTGGGCGCGGCGTCGCGGCGTTCTGTGCTCACCGTCGGCGCTGCAGGGCGCTCGTGGCACGCCCCCGCCGCGGCAGACAGCGCGAACAACAGCGCAGCGGTGGTGAGTCGATTCGGTGCTGTGTTCGTTGATGGCATCGGTCGCTGTCCCTCGCGGAGCTCGCGGAGCTCGCGGAGCTCGCGGAGCTCGAGGATCATGGCGCGTTGCAAGACAGCGCCTCTCCTTGGTGAACCACTGTCATGACTTCGCGTTGGTGAAGTCCCTGTCGTCGGGCGATCTCTGGGTCCGTGCGCCAGTGTTCGACGCGCCAGAGGGGGCGTCGCTCGCCAGCGCACGGGAGTTGGATGGAGGCAGTGTCCTCGGACTCGGGGCCTGGCGGCGCGAGCCTTCCGTCGAAGCGCTGCACGCGCGAGAAGAACGACTCGCCTCGGTCGTCTACTTCCAGCCGTCGCTCGAAGGTCCGCGAAAACACTCGCGCTCGCTCGATTCCCTGCGCGTTGACCACCACGAGCCGGAGTTGTCTGTGCAGATCGCCGGTGGGAACAGCGTGGCCGACCTCGTCGGTGGCGCGGAGGGTGGCGCGAACGTTCCACTCGGAGCCCAGGCGACAGGCGCGCACGGTGACGGCCACCGCGCGCTGCAGAAACGCTCGTTGCTCGACGCCGCGCACCGCGTGCGAGCCCGAGGGGAGGTGGCACTGTACGCAGTCCCGAGCGTCTCCCGTCGTCGCGCGCAAGTGACGCGAGGCGCGCTCCCACTCGTGCACGGTGTCCTGCATGGGCGTGGGGCTGTGCCACAACGGTCGAGTCGGGCCGCGATCGACCACGAAATCGAACTGATGACAGCCCGCGCAGAGCGCGCGGGACGCGTGAGCCCCGCGGTGCGCCTCGCGCGTGGCCGGCGCAGAGCGCGGCGACGCGAGGTGCGCGAGCGACTCGGCGTGACAAGACACACAAGAGACTCCTTCGGAGCGGGCGATGGCGTCTGGCTCGTTCGCCGCGTCGCCGAGGGGCGCGTGGCACCCGCGGCAGAAGGCCATGGGCTCTTCTCGGTACGCGGCCAGAAAGACCCCATCGGTCCAAGCGCGCGCGTGGAGCGACCCGCGCCAGTCTCGAACTTGCGCCTCGTGACAGGGCGCACACTGCGCGGAGGTCACGCGCGGGTCCGGCGCTCTCTCTCGAAACTGAGCAGCAAGCGTCTGCGCGTTTTGATTGTGTGGGCCGTGATGACCGACGAGAAGCGATGGGACCGAGGACGCGATCCACGCAAACGCGAACGCGAACGCGAACGCGAGCGCGAGCGGCGAACGGGCGCTCATGCGGGCGCCGCTCGGCCGCGTTGGTTCCTCGTCGGGAGCGACGCAGTCGCGGGCTCAGCGTCCGGTTTCATTCCTGGTGCTCTGGTGACTGCTGTCGTGCGGGCGGTCGATCTGTCGCGGTCGTGACACGCCCGCATAAGGTGGCACGGACGTCGCGTCGTGCGAACGGCGAGAACGCTCGCAGCGGTCCCTGCGATTCCCGGAGGGCGACCACAACCGCTGCGCGTTCAGGGAAAGATACGACGATGCCGCGCTCTTCCGAGCAGCCTCAGGGTCCATTCGTCCCAGCTGCGCGGCTGCGGGTCACCGTCGACAACCTCGAGCAACCCGTCTTCGAGCGCGTCGAACGTGTGCCAATGGATCGAAGCATCTCTGATCGGCTCTCGAGACATCGGGTCTTGGGCGTGGTGAGTAGCGCACCTGTCGCGAGCGAGTCATCCTTTGCGCGAGGACTAGCGACCGGCAATGGCATTCCTGTCGATCAACGATCGAGCTGCACGGAACTCTCTCTCTCGATCGACACGTCGGGCAGCTGCCGTCGCGTCGACGCTGTTCGCGCTTTCGGCGTGCAGTGCGCCACCGACAGGCAGCGACGTTTCTGCGCTGGACGCCGCGCAGGATGAGCGCGCGCCGGAGGACGTCGCGATCGACGTTTCACCGCCGATGGATCGCCCCGACGTACCGCCGCCGATGCCAGACGTCGCGGTCGATACGCCCGCGGACCAGCCCGTCGTCGTCATGGGCGACAATCGTGTCGTACAGCTCTCCGCCGGCGCGAGGCACACCTGCGCGCTCCAAGCGCGCGGGACTGTGTACTGTTGGGGAGGCAACGGAAACGGGCAGCTCGGCGACGGGACCTCGCGCACGACGCGACGTGTTCCGACGCTGGTGATGGGGCTCGACGACGCGACGCAGATCGCGGCGGGGTCGCTCTTTACGTGCGCGTTGCGACGAAACGGAACGGTGCTTTGCTGGGGCTCGAACAACAACGGAGAGCTCGGCGGTGGAGCGATGGGTCCCGAGCGGCTCGTGCCTGGACCGGTCGCCGGCGTCGAGGAAGCGACTCGAATCACCGCGGGCTCTGGCCACACCTGTGTGATTCGCCGCGACGAAACCGTCCTCTGCTGGGGGTGGAACCGGTTTTCTCAGGTCGGTGACGGCACGGTGGACGGCTTTCGACGCCCGACCGTCGTCGCGGGATTGGGCGGGGTCGTTCAACTCGACGCGGGCTGGAGCCACACGTGCGCACGACTTCGCGACGGGGCTGTTCGGTGTTGGGGCCACAACGATTCAGGCCAGGTCGGTGACGGCACGCGCGTCGGCCGCCCGAGCGTCGCGAACGTGACGGGCCTTCGAGCGGCGCTCGATTTCGCGTGCGGCGAGAAACGAAGCGTCGCGCTGACGGCGCCCGATGAGCTCTGGGTTTGGGGACGCAACGAGACTCCGTCGCGCCTCGACGATCCCATGCCTGCTCCGACGCGCTTCGGGAGCTTCACGGCGATCTCGCAGCTCGCGCCAGGATCGGGCTTCACCTGTGTCCGACTCGAGAGCGGGCGCGTTCAGTGCTGGGGCCGCGGGGCGCTCGGCTCGCTGGGCAACGGGAGCAATCGCGATCAGCTCCTGCCCACGGACGTCGCGATGCTCGACGATGCGGTCGACGTCGTCGCAGGCGACTTTCACGTGTGCGCGCGACGACGTTCTGGCTCGCTCGCGTGCTGGGGAAACAACTCCGATGGCCAGCTCGGCGCAACGACGCCGGCATCGCAGAGCCTCGTCCCCGTCGAAGTGATGCCGCTGCCCTGAGCGGACATCCGGTTCTCTGCTCAGCCGCTCGTGGCCTTCTTGGCGAGCTCGTTGGCGAGCTTCTCGCCGGCCTCGCGTCGCTCGGAGTAGCGATCGGTCAGCGATTCGACGTGGGGACGCAGCAGGACGGTGAAGCGCACGAGCTCTTCGACCACGTCGACCAGGCGTTCGTAGTAGCTCGACGGGCGCATGCGGCCTGCGGAGTCGAACTCGTCGTACGCCTTCGCGATGCTGGACTGATTGGGAATGGTGAACATCCGCATCCATCGTCCGAGCAGCCTCATGGTGTTGACTGCGTTGAACGACTGCGAGCCGCCGCTCACTTGCATCACGGCGAGGGTGCGGCCTTGCGTCGGGCGCACGGCGTTGGTGTTGAGCGGGAGGTGATCGATCTGGGCTTTCAGCAGTCCGCTGACCTGACCGTGCCTCTCTGGGCTGCACCAGATTTGCCCTTCGGACCAGAGCGATAGAGCGCGAAGCTCGTGCACCGCGGGATGATCGTCGCCCTTGATCTGGTCGGGAAACGGGAGCTCCGACGGGTCGAAGATCTTCGGCTCTCCGCCGAAGAAGAGCACCAATCGCGCGGCTTCTTCCGTCGCGAGCCGCGAGTACGAGCGCTCGCGAAGAGAGCCGTACAGCAGCAAGATCCTGGGCGGAGTCGCATCGGACGGCGGCGTGAACTCGGGGCGCGCCCGCGCGTAGCGCAGGTCGAGCGCAGGCAGATCGTGGGGCGCAGGGAGAGGTCGAAGCGGCATCAGGTTCGGTGGGGTGTGGCAGCGCGCGAGCGCGCGGGCGTCGGGAGCACGGAGCGATCGTGACGTATCGCCGGGAGAGATGCACTGTGCAGAGCGCGGAGCGGCGGCGAGAGGCAA
>LNFM01005326.1_pt1 | contig 22426 bp, 23 predicted proteins | sample 596031 | NCBI WGS metagenome assembly LNFM01 (sample SAMN04254537, study PRJNA301005) | activated carbon metagenome | isolation source: dual media filters at the Ann Arbor, Michigan drinking water treatment plant | place: USA: Ann Arbor | reverse complement strand
CCGTCGGCCGGCCGATACGTTGGGCGGTGGATGCTTCGGCGTCCTATTATTTCGGTGATCAGCGGGCGGCGCTGGGCTTCTCATGGTCGGCCAAGGTGGGCGGCGGCATTGAGTTCGACATCGGCTGCTTCGAGGTGGGTGCTTTGGGGCTGAACATGAACAGGGCACGGTTAATCGGGCGGTATTTCTTTGGTTATGGCGGGGTCTCCGGCACCTCCTTCGGCATCGGCATCGGCATCGGCATCGGCATCAGTTTCTAACAATGATCGTGCCCCATCGCTCTTACACCACGGACGGGGACACGACCCCCCCCTGCTGGCCCAGGCGCAGGCCGCGACCTCGGCGGAGTTCGCTCTGGCCTTCACGTTCGATGCAACCAAAGCCTGACCATCAAGCTGCACGAGGTCTACCGGGCGCTGGCCAAGACCCCGATCGAGGGGCCGGCCGGCGTGGAGGCCAGCTTTGATTTCAGGGCCGCGTTCAATGCCACTGCGAAGCGGATGATCACGGCAGTGCTGCGAAATCAGTAGGCGAGACCGGAGTATGCTTGAATCCGAGGCCTGCGGCCGGTGTCCGCGCTGGACGGAAATCAGTCCAAAATGGGCAGTGATCGTCATTTCCCGCCGACGCCTGGCGCCCAGCTCTGCCCTCAGAATCCTTGAACCCGCCCAAACAGACCACTCCGTTACCCAGGACGCGCCAGCCAGGCCGCACAGGATGCGTCTGGCTGGGTCGGCGCCTCCGGCCCATCACCGACCGAGGCGCCGTCCGCCGGTCGCTAGCGTCTGTGACGGCGTCTCGCCGAACAGGTCGCGGTAGGCCAAGGCGAAGCGGCTGAAGTGCCACAGGCCGAGGTCGAGCGCGACCTGCTTCACAAGCAGCCCATCCCCCCCGGCCATCAGCCGCCGGCGCGCCTCGGCGAGCCGTCTCAGTCGCAGGTAGCGGTGCACGCTTATCCCGAAGACCGCGTCGAAGCATTGATTGATGAAGCGAGGGCTCACGCCGATCGCGGCGCCGATCTCGTGGCTGAAAACAGCCCGGCCCTGGGCCGCTTCGAGATACGCAACCGCGGCGGATGCGACACGTACGGCGCGCCCGTCGGCACGCGCCCGCCGGGCCGGCGCGGCAAATGCGCTGTCGAGTTCCGCGCACAGGCTATCAACCACCCCCTCCGACACCGCAGTGCCAGCTGCGCCTGCTGCAATCGCGCCGGCGACCTCCTCTAGGCGGAGAAGCCCGGGTGCTTGGGCGAGAAGGCTGGGCAGATGGACCGCGCGCCCTTCGCATGCCGCGGGTATGTGGTCGAAAATCTCGCGAAAGCGGCCGTCGTCGAACACGGCCATCGTCCAGCGCTGCCCGTCCGAAACCCTGGCATGGAGCTCGGCCTCTGGTCCGTACAGGACAGCATCGGTGCGGCCCGGCAGCATGCCGTTGAGGCGGCTGGCTTGCTCCGGCCCACCGGTGGGGAAGAATAGTGTCCAGGCGCCCTGCGGCACCACCGCACGCCCGAGGTAGCTGCCATCGAGGTCATTCGCCTGGACCCGCAGCGGTCCGAAATCTACCAGCCTCAGCCCATAGCGGAACCGCCCCGCAGAGAGCTGGAGCATTTCCGCCTGGAAATCGCGCTGTGCCTCGGCCAGGGGCTCGATGCGGTCCAGCTCGGCCGACCAGGTCGCGGGGGCGATGCACTCCAAGCCGCGGATCTCCTCGATCAGTTACGCCCGCCGATGTGCAAGGTGCTCCGAATCTGGCTAGCGTTTCAACCCACACCGGAGAGCGAATCACGGTAAGGTCATCCCCGGCGTCGCTGATGGCCCGCCGTAACAGCAACAAGATCAAGGCGGGACGGCGGTTCTGCAGGATGGGCCGTCGCCAGACCCGGCCAGCGCCGCCCGTCCATCCGGAGAGGCTCGACCTGCATGACCACACGACGTGAACTCGCGGCCCTCGCCTCCGCGGCCGCCGCGCTGCGCGGCGCGTTCGGCGCCGGAAGCGCGCAGGCGCAGCCGCTCACCGGCACGCCGATGCCGCCGGCCTTCCGCTACACCACGCCCATGCCCCCGGGCGTCGCCTCGCCGCCCTCGGTCGAGACGCGCTTCGGCCGGCTGAATTTCTTCGACGGCGTGCCGGACGGGCCCAGCACGGATGCGATCTACGACAACCTGATCTTCCAGCAGGCGGTGCAGGCCTACCTCCTCGGCATCCCCGCGGTGAACCAGGCCTTCAACCGCCAGGCCATCCGCAGCTTCGGACCGGACAACGTCACCATCCCGATTTGGGAGCAGTTGGTGGACAGCCGGACGGTCGAGCTGACCGCCAATGACAACACGCCCTACACCTGGTTCTGGGTGGATCTGCGCGGCGGGCCGCTGGTGATCGAGGTGCCGCCCCGCGTGCTCGGCGTCGTCAATGACATGTATTATTTCTGGACCGCCGATCTGGGCCTGACCGGCCAGGATCGCGGCCGCGGGGGCAAGTATCTGCTGCTGCCGCCGGGCCATACCGGGCCGGTGCCCGATGGTTACATCGTCGTGCGCCCGGCGACCTTCGCCAATCTGGTGATCTGGCGCAGCTTCCTCGAGAACGGCGACCCAGCCCCCGGCGTCGCGGTGGTGAAGCAGCACACAAAAGTCTATCCGCTGGCGCAGGCGGCCAACCCGCCGCGGCTGAATTTCGTGGACGGTTCGGGGCGGCCCTTCAACATGGTTGGGCCGGGCGATTTCCGCTTCTGGGAATTGCTGAACACTGTGGTGCAGGAGGAGCCGTTCTCGGCCACCGACCCGACCAGCCTCGGCTACTTCGCCGCCGTCGGCATCCAGAAGGGCCGCCCCTTCCAGCCCGACGATCGCATGCGCCGCATCCTGACCGAGGCCGCGGCGACGGGCGACGCCACCGCCCGCGCCCTGTTCTACCGGATGCGCGACCCCGAGGGGATCATCTTCCCCGACCGCCGCTGGAAATTCGCCTTCGTCGGCGGCTACAAGTTCGAACGCCAGCCTGGCGTGCCGAACCTGAATGCGCGGTCCTTCTACTTCTTCGCCGCGACCGGGGTGACGCCGGCGATGGATACGCAGGTGGTGGGCGAGGGCTCGACCTATCCCTGGACGGCCGAGGATTCGCAGGGCAACGCCTTCGATGGCGGCAAGACCTATCGGCTGCGGCTGCCGGGGCCGGTGCCGGTGCGGACCTTCTGGTCCACCATCGTCTATGACACCCAGACCCGGTCGATGCTGCAGACCGACAACCGCTTCCCTTCGGTCAGCAGCCAGAAGCCCGATCTGCAGGTGAATCCCGATCGGTCGGTGGATGTGTGGTTCGGCCCGACCGCGCCGGCGGGGCGGGAGAGCAACTGGGTGCAGACCATTCCGGGCAAGTCGTGGTTCGTGATCCTGCGGCTTTATGGGCCGCTTCAGCCGTGGTTCGACAAGATCTGGAAGCCGGGTGACATCGAGCTGCAGGGCTGAGGCTGGGCACTAACGGGCGGTCGTGGACGGCGCGTGAGCCGCGCGCCGCGCGACAAAAAATGAGCGCAATCCGGCTCCAATGGGCTTGGGATGACGTGTTGCCGCTGCTCGACCCTGCGGCATGCCTCACATCCGCTCGATGCGCCGCTCGAAGCATATGCCAGAGATCAACAAGAGGCTCTTTGGCCACCGCCGTAACGACGTGGCTACGGCACCATCTGCCGGTGTCGTGGCCGGGTGTATGTCTGATTAGGGTCGAAAGCGAACCTCTCCGCTCGCCTTGGCTCCGCCTTCGATCTCCATAGAGACTCTGGATCGTGCCGGCTTCGAATTGATCCGTTTCGCGGCGGCCCCGATTGCTTCGGGAAGTGGTTGTCCGGTCCACACCCGCATTCACGCATATGGAGAGACCCTATGCTCACCTTCGACCTCCCGGTCGAGCCGTACTGGCTCAACCTGCACCGCGGGCTTCCCGGGGAGATCCGCCCCGTCACTACCGCGGTCATGACCGCGGCCCAATTGGCCTCCTTCCGCCGCCTCGGCGCGGTCCGAGCGTCTGACGCCGACCTCGACCCCGACATGGCCCGCGGCTTCGCCCTCGTTCGCCTGATGGACATGGACGACATGGCCGCCGCCTTCTGGGAGCGCGCCACCAGCCCCGCCGCCACTGTGGCGCGCGAGGGAAACGGCTAGGGGCTCGCGCCGAGTGGCATTTCAGCGCGGGTCGCCCAGTCTCTTGTTCCAATGGAGGCGCCGCATGTCAGAGGGTGGCCACGAGGCCGTCAGGGCCGACGAGGAGGTCGTCCCCATCAGCCGTGTCCGCGAGCTCGAGAACAAGGTCCGTGAGCTCGAGCGGCTGCTCGGCCGCAAGACCATGGAAACCGAGATCCGCCGCGACGCCCTCGCAGTCGCACGCCCCGAAAAAAAGCCTTGGCTCGTGCCGTCGCTGCCTAAGGAAATACCCGGTGAAGGCCGTCGCCGACACGCTCAGCGTCGCCCGCTCCAACCTGGTGGAGCAACTGAAGCGGCCCGATCGCCCGCGCCGGGGAGGCGCACCGGATTCCAGTGGATGTCGCAGTTCATCATGAGCAACGCATCCTGAAGGTTGAGACCCTCTGAGAGGACGTCGGTGGAGATCAGGATACAGGACGCTCGGATGGCATCGCGGCCGCGGCCTGGCCGGGCGGCAGTGCCAGCGCCAGGCAGCAGGCGCAGCCCACGCCCAGAAGCCCGCGCCATGCTGGCGAGACAGCCTCGGCCCTAAACGCGGGGCGGGCGGTTCAAGAATGGCATGGCGGCTTCCTCATCACGGATCAGGCAGGGTCTCATGCCACCAGATTTATTTTCGAAAATCTTGACATGTTCGATATTCAGCAGGAGGCTGCCCGCTGCCCAGGAGGAACCCAGATGAGCCCAGCATCCCGCCACGTCACGGCGCTCGCCGCATGATCCCGGTCAAGCGCCTGCGGCACCTCGCCCTCACCGTCGTCGACCTGGAACGCCAGCGCGACTATTATCGCGACGTCATCGGCCTGGCCGAGGTGGGGCGTGAGGCCGGGCGGGTGTTCCTGGCCAGCGAAGCCGGCCAGCTCAGCATCGTGCTGGAGACGGGCGCGGCACCCGGCCTGGCCCGCCTCGCCTTTGACCTGCCGCCCGATATGGACGTCGCCGCGATCGAGCATGCCCTGCGCACAGCCGGCCTGCCGGCCGAGCGCGTCTCCGATCCGGCTCCCGGCTGCCCGCTCGTGCTGCGCTCGCGCGATCTCGACGGCCGGGAGTTCGAGCTGCACAGCGGCGCCCACAGCCACCACAACCGCCAGCCACTGCCCGGCGTGGCACCGCTGAAGATCGGCCATGTCGCCTGCCTGACCGCCGACCCGGCGGCGACCGCGGCCTTCTACACCGACAGCCTTGGCTTCCGGGTCTCCGACTGGATCGAGGACCGCTTCGTCTTCCTCCGCTGCAGCCACGAGCACCACACGGTGAACTTCACCCGCGGCGAGGATGCGCGCATGCACCACATGGCCTTCGAATTGCGCGACGCCGCCCATATGCACCGCGCCGCCGACATCCTGGGCGGGCAGAAGGTGACCATCCTCTGGGGCCCGGTGCGGCACGGCCCCGGGCACAATGTGGCGATGTACCACCGCGACCCCGAGGGCAACGCCATCGAATTCTTCTACGATCTGGACTGTATGACGGACGAGGCGTTGGGCTTCTGGGACCCCCGCCCCTGGCACCGCGACCGGCCGCAACGCCCCAAAACCTGGGTTGGCCTGCCGCGCGATGTCTGGGGGCTGCCGCCGTCGCAGGCCTTCCTGGAGATGCACCGGCTGCAACTTCCCGAAGCGCAGACATGACAGCCGAGATCCTGCGCAAGGAGGATCAGCGCTTCGACGCCATGATCGCGCTGGACCTGGTGACGCTGGACCGCCTGATCGCCGATGACCTGCGATTCGTCCATTCCAACGGCGTGGTGGAGGATAAGGCGGAATTCCTGCGCAAGCTGCGCGTGGGCGAACGCCGCTACCTCGGCTACCGTGCGCTGACGCGCGAGGTATGGCTGGAAGGTGGCTTCGGCTTCGTCTTCGGCGAGGCGGATGCGCGGATCGAACGCCCGGGCGGTGGCACAGCCACGCGCATGACCTACACCGCGATCTACCGCTTGGCACCCTCGCCGAGGCTCTTCGCCTGGCATTCGGTGAAATCCCCGGCACCGCCCGGCAGCCCGGGCACTTGAGCAAGGCGCCTGGGGATGGCACCGTCTGGAGTCACCAAGGAAATCAAATCCATGTCCCTGAGGGCCGTCGCCAAACGCGCCTCCCCGGTGGCGGTCCTTGCCAGCCAGGCCGTCCTCAGCCGGCTGATGGCCGATATCCTGGATGGGCATTACGCCCCCGGTGCCAGGCTTCGCTTCGCCGAGCTGCAGGCGGCCTATGATGTCGGCATCGGCACGCTGCGCGAGGCGCTGTCCCACCTCGCCTCGATCGGCATGGTGGAGATGGACGTCAATCGCGGCTTCCGCGTGGCGCCGGTCTCCGAGGCCGACCTCGATGATGTCTCCAGCCTGCTGATCGAGTTCGAGCAGCGCGCCATCCTCTCCGCCATCGAACATGGCGACACGCTGTGGGAGGAGGGCGTGGTGCTGGCCTTCCACCGCCTGGCCGCCCTCGAATCGCTGCCGCGCGCCGAGCGCATGGCGCGGTTCAAGGAATGGGTGCCGCTGCACCGCGACTATCACGCGGCATTGGTCGCCGCCTGCCAGTCGCGCTGGCTGCTGCACATGCGCGGTCTGCTCTACGACCATATGGAGCGCTACCGGCTGCTCTCCCAGCGCCACCGTCCGCAAGGCCCGGGGCGGCTGGCCGAGCATGAGGCGATCAAGGAAGCGGCCCTGGGCCGGCGCGGTGCCGAGGCGGCAGAATTGTTGCGCCAGCAACTGCAATGGACGGCCGACAATGTCCGCCGCTACGCGCCGCAATTCATCCAACCGGGCTGACGATCATCGAAGATATTGAGATTTTCGAAAATCCTGCCATGCTGCCCGCACAGCAAAGGGACGCCAGGACATGGACAGCGAAATCACCTTCACATCGGACGGGTTGCGCCTGGCCGGCAGCCTGCATGTGCCCGACACGCGCGGCCCCGATGAGCGCCTACCGGCGCTGATCGTCCTGCACGGCTTCATCGGCGCCAAAGACAATTCCTATTCCGAGGTGGTCAGCCGGCTGATGGAAAGCTGGGGCTATGTCGTGCTGCGCATCGACTTCCGCGGCTGCGGCAAAAGCGAAGGCACCCGCGGCTATGTGCTGTGCCATGACCAGGTGGCGGATACCCGCAACGCCATGACCTGGCTGGCCGGGCGCCCCGAGGTGGACCCTGCCCGCATCGCTGTGCTGGGCCACTCATTCGGCGCCGCCATCGCCGCCTACACAGCCAGCACCGATACCCGCTTCGCCGCCGCCGTCATCTCCTGCGGCTGGGGCAATGGCGAGCGCAAGTTCCGCGGCCAGCACCCCACCCCCGAGGCCTGGGAGAAGTTCACCAACCTCCTGGCCGAGGGGCGCGCCCACAGGCAGCGGACCGGCGAGACCATGATGGTCAGCCGCTGGGACGTGGTGCCGATGGCCGAGCATCTGCGGAAGAACCTCTCCCACCTCGCGCAGACCGTGGTCGCCGCCGACACGGCGCAGAGCATGTACGACTTCAAGGCCGAGGAGGTGATCGGCCAGCTCGCCCCGCGCCCCGTGCTGTTCATGCACGGCGCCGATGACACCGTCACACCCGTCGAGCAATCCATGCGGCTGTGGGAGCGCGCCGGCCAGCCCAAGGATTTGGTGCTGATCACCGGCACCGACCATTTCCCGATCTTCGGCCATGACAATCGTGGCCGCGACATCCTGAAAGGCTGGCTGGCGCGCTATTTCCCGCTGGCGACGGCATGAGCCGGCGCGTAGCACCCGACGCGCTGCGCGACTTCGCGGCCGCCATCCTGCAAGCTGCCGGCACCGGGCCGGAGGATGCCCGCGCCTGGGCCGAGACCCTGGTCTGGGCCAATCTGCGCGGCGTGGACAGCCATGGCGTGCTGCGCATTCCGCGCTATCTGGAGCTGATCGGCACTGGTGCCATCAACCCGCGGCCGCGGATGGAAATGCGGGTGGCGATGGGCGCCATCGGGCTGCTCGATGCCGATCAGGGGCCCGGCCCGGTGGCGATGAACCGCGCGATGGATGAGGCCATCGCCATCGCGCGGCGCCTGCAACTCGGCTGGGTGGTTGCGCGCGACATCACCCATGCTGGCGCGGTGGGCCATTTCGCCCTGCGCGCCGCTGAGCAGGGGTTGGTGGGGCTGGTGATGACCGCATCCGTGCCGCTGATGGCCTGGCCGGGCAGCAAGGGCGCGGTGGTCTCGACCAACCCGATCGCCATCGCCATCCCCGCCGCCGGCCGCCCGCCGCTGCTGCTGGACATGTCCACCGCCGCAGTGGCGCTGGGCAAGGTCATGGCGGCCAAGGATGCAGGCACCGCGGTGCCTGAGGGCTGGGGCGTAGACGCTGGTGGCCAGCCCACCACCGACCCTGGCGCCATCACCACCCTGCTGCCCATGGCCGGGGCCAAGGGGGCGGGGCTGTCGCTGATGATCGAATGCCTGGCCAGCCTGGCCGCTGGCAACCCGGTGATCGCCCCGGCGCTGGCCGGGCAGGGCTCGAAGCACGGGCCGCGGATGAATGGCGTGGCCATCGCGCTGGACATCGCGGCCTTCGGGGATGCCGGCGCCTTCACCGGCGATGTGGAGGCCCTGGCGCGCGCGGTGGCCGCCGTGCCGGCCAGCGGCGATAGGCCTGTGATGCTGCCGGGCGAGCGTGGCGGCGCGGTGATGGCGCGGCGGCTGCATGAGGGCATCACGCTGCCCGACGGCACCTGGAACCGCCTGGCCAAGGCCGCGGCCGGCCTGGGCGTGCCCCTGCCAGAGTGACGCTTCAGCCGGCACTGAGCCGCCGGCTAGAGATCAGCTCCTGCCAGCGCGAGATCTCTCGCGCCACCAACTCCCGCAGCTCCGCAGGACTGCTGGTCCGCACCTTGCCATCGACCAGCGCGGCGAGGCGGTTCCGGTGCTCCGGCTGCTCCGACAGCGCGATGACGGCCTGGTGCAGCTGTTGCAGGATTGGCGCCGGCAGCCCGGCAGGAGCGGCCAATCCAGCCCAGGTTTCCACCGCGTAGTTCGGCACCGTCTGCCCGGCCGTGGGGACGTTGGGGTAAGCATCGGCGGGCTCAGCCATGGTCACCGCCAGAGCACGCAGCCGGCCGGATTGGAGATGCGGCCCGATGGTGACGGTGGTGATGACGGCACTCGCCAGGTCACCGCTCAACAGCCCGGTGATGGCATCCGATTCGCCGCGATAGGGCACGTGCAGCAGCGGCGCGCCGGTCATCGCACCCAGTAATTCGCCGGCCAGGTGATGCGTGGAGCCCACGCCCGCCGAGCCGAAGGTCAGCCCGCCACCACGCTGCGCAAGCTGCAAAAGGCTTCGCAGGTCGCGCGCCGGATGGTCGGCGCGCACAGCGATGACGAAGCCGAATTCGACGACTCGGGAGATCCAGGAAAAACCCTCCACAGGGTCGAACGTCAGGTTGCGGCCGAAGGCGGCGGCCACCGCATGGCCGCCGGTGAGCAGGCCCAGCGTATAGCCATCCGCGGCCGCCCGGCTGAGCACCGCGGAGGCGATCATCCCGCCGGCGCCCGGCCTGGGCTCCACGATCAGCGTCTGCCCAAGCAGGTTGCCCAGCGAGGCCGCGAGCACACGGGCCAGCGAATCGGCCGAGCCGCCGGGGGCGAAGCCGTGCAGCAGGGTGATCGGCCGTTCGGGATAGGCCGCCAGCGCCGGGGCGGCGAGCAGCGCGCCAGCGCCGGCCAGAAGGCCACGCCGCGACAGGCCGGATGCGTTGCGCCGGGCATTGCTGTGAGCTGTCACCCTTTTATTCCCTCCTGAGTCCGTGCGGACCCGGGGGCCCGCTGCGGTGCCACTGCCCTGCGTTGGGGCGTGGTATTCGATGGCCATCATCGTCTCATAGAATATTCGAATATTCAATCACCTTCGAAAATAGGTGAGGATGGCCGTCACGTCGCGCCGAGCAGATGCAGCCCGCTCACCCCCGTCGGGTTCGGCCCCAGCGCCGGCCCTCCGGCCGCCCCGCTGCTTCCTGAACGCCAACTGCACCCGCACGGTCAGCATCTGCGCGGCGCCGGTCACGCTGCTGCCCTCGCTGCTTCAGCGGGCACCGCCAGGTCCCGCGCCAAGCTCGCCAGCCCTTCGAGCTTCAGCCGCACGTCGGCGCCGCCTACCCCGATGTCCACCCGGTCGACCAGAAGGCGGATGATGCGCGCCTGCTCCGCAGGGAGCAGCTCCTCCCACAGCCGCTCCAGCGCCAGGCGCATGAGATCGTCTCCAGAATAATCGGTGGAGGCTGCGGGGGCGGCATCCTCGCGCGCGCCCCGGCCGGCAGCTTTGCGCCTTCCCGCTTTCCCGTCGTCGGTGATATCGTACGCTTCACCCTTTTGAGAACATAGGAGACCCGGGCATGACCCAGACGCGCCGCGCGCTGCTTGCCTTGCCTGCCCTGCTCCCATTTGCCGCCGGCGCGCAGGCACCCTGGCAGCCGAGCCGCCAATTACGGCTCATCGTGCCGTTCTCGCCAGGGGGCAGCACGGATGTGGGCGGGCGCATCATCGCCGAGCGGCTGAGCGAGACCCTGGGCCAGTCGGTGGTGGTGGAGAACCGTACCGGAGCGGGCGGCGGCATCGGCGTGGAGGCGGCAGCTCGCAGCGCGCCGGATGGTCATACGATGCTGGTCGCCACCAATGGCGTGCTGACCCAGGCGCCGCATCTGGGGCTGATGCGCGCTGTGGATGTCCGGCGCGAGTTGGTGTTGCTCTCGAAAATCTTCACGACCGACGTCATCGTGGTCGTGCACCCCTCCATTACGGCGCAGAGCCTGCAGGAGTTCGTGGCCTATGTCCGGGCACGGCCGGGGCAAGTCAGCTTCGCCACCTCGGGCGTGGGCTCGGGCACCCATATCTTCACCGAATTGTTTATGGCGGTCACCAGGACCCAGATGGTGCACGTGCCTTATCGCGGGTCGGGTCAGGCCATGTCTGATCTCGTAAATGGCACTGTGCAGGTGATGCTGGATCAACCGGCCTCCTCCATCGGCCAGGTGCGCGCGGGCGCCATTCGGGCACTCGCCACCAGCGGGCCGGAGCGCATCGCCGTGCTGCCGAATGCGCCGACCTTCACCGAAGCGGGCTATGCCGAGGCCACTGTGCAAAGCTGGGGCAGCATCGCGGTACCCGTGGGCACGCCGCCGGCCGCCATGGAGCGCTTGGGTGCCGCGGTGCGCGAGGCGGTGGCCCACCCGGCGGTCGTCAGCCGCATGGCAGCGGCCGGCCTTGTTGCCGTCAGCAATTCCCAGGCCGAAATGGAACGCTTCAACGCGCAGGAATTCGCGCGTTGGGGCGAGGTGATCCGCGCCAGGAACATCCGCGTGGAGTGAGGGGTCTTTCGCCGGCAAAAGCCCAGTCCGCCACGGGCTGGATCAGGCCGGGAACGGCGCCGGGCGCTCGGGCGGTCGCTTGCGCCATGCGACCAGGATTTGCACCACGCCCGCGTTCAACCCCATGGCAACACCCAGCATCCAGGCGAGATCAGTGCTGCCCACTGTGCCCATCGCGTCGAAGATCGAGCCGCCACCATTGGGGGCCTTCGGCTCGCTGACGAGATCGGCCAGAAGGCAGCGCTGCGGGCTTTCCTGATCGAAGAAACGCGGTGCGACGATGCCCTGGCCGAAAACAACGCACCTGCGGTAGCGTGATCAGTGATGAAACCCCAACAACAAGAAGACGAGACATAACCGAGACAGAGGCGGCCGCCATCGCCGTGCTCGACCGCTACATCACGGCGCTCAATGCACGCGACGACAACGGCGCCCATGCCGGCACGCGAACTGCGCATGCCAGTGGTCGTCCTCAATCGCGCCGGCGCCGCCAGCCAGATCGGCATGACGCAGGTGGCCCACGCCGCGCCTTGTCGGCGCCCGATCTGATTGGGTTCGGAGTCTAGACCTGCAGGTAGGTCGCCTGCACCGAGGGATCGGCGCGGAACTCCTCCACCGAGCCGCGCCAGGCGATGGCACCGCGGTCGATCACCGCCACGCGCGTCGCCACACCCAGGCAGAAGCGGCTGTTCTGCTCGGCCAGGATGATGGTGGTGCCGAGTTCGCGCAGCTGCAGGATCAGCCGGCCGATCTCGCGCACGATCAACGGCGCCAGGCCCTCGGAGGGTTCGTCCAGCAGGAGCACCGAGGGGTTGCCCATCAGGCTGCGGGCGATGGTCAGCATCTGCTGCTCGCCGCCCGAAAGCCGGCCCGCCATACGGGTGCGCAGCGGTGCGAGCATGGGGAAGATTTCGAAGGCGCGGGCGCGGTTCCAGTCCCGCCCGCCAACGCCGGCGCGCTCGGCGATCTCCAGGTTTTCCTCCACCGAGTGCTCAGGAAAGACCTGCCGGTCCTCGGGCACGAAGCCGATGCCGGCGCGGGCGATGCGGTAGGGCTTCTGCCCCGCCACATCCACGCCGCGCACCAGCACGCGGCCGGCGCGCGGCGGCAGAATCCCCGCGATGGCCTTGAAGGTGGTGCTCTTGCCCGCGCCGTTGCGGCCCATCAGGGCGAGTGTTTCGCCGCGCTCGACCGAGAGGCTGACCCCAAACAGCACCTGGCTGGCGCCATATGACGCGTCGAGGCCATCGACGGAAAACTCGCTCACAGCGCGTGCTCCTCGCCCAGATAGGCCTCGATGACGGCCGCGTTGCGGCGAATCTCGTCCGGCGGGCCCTCTGCAAGGACGGCGCCGTAGCGCAGCACCCGCACGCTCTGCGCGATCTTGAACACGATATCCATGTCATGCTCAATGAAGACGAGGGTGAGGCCGCGCGCCATCCACAGCGCATGCACCCGGTCGATCATCCGCCAGCGCTCATCGGGCCCCATCCCCGCGGTGGGTTCGTCCAGCAGCAGCACCTTCGGGTCGAGCGCCAGGGCCAGGGCAATGTCCAGCAGCTTCTGGTCGCCATGCGAGAGATGGCGGGATTCGGTGCCGGCCAATGCCGACAAGCCGCACAGCTCCATCACCTCATCCGCCCGCTCCGCCACATCGCGCGGCGGGAAGGCGCGCGAGAGCGAGGCGGTGCGCCCGGCATGCGCCATCAACGCCGCCGCCAGCGCATCGCGCACGGAAAAGCTGGGAAAGAGATTGGCCACCTGGAAGGCGCGGCCAATGCCGCGGCGGACGATCTCGGTGCGGTCCAGCCCGGTGATTCCGGCGCCATCCAGCAGCACCTCGCCGGAACTCACCGGAAGCTTGCCGGTGATGAGGTGGAACAGCGTGGTCTTCCCCGCGCCGTTCGGGCCGATGATGGCGGAGAGCGTCCCCGGATCGAAGCGCAGGCTGACATCATTGGTGGCAACCACGCCGCCGAAGTTCTTTCGCAGGTTGCGCAGCTCGAGAAGTCCACCGCTCATGGGTTGCCACCTCTGTTCCCTCGGGCCGGCGGCAGGCCACCATAACTCGCGAAGGAACCCGCAGTCAGCCAGCCCGCGTCCACCGGCAGGTTCACCCCGGTGATGCTGCGTGCGGCGTCGGAAGCCAGAAAGCACACCGCCTCGGCAATATCCTCGGGCGTTACCATGCGGCCGAGCGCCGAGGTCTGTTCCAGCAACGAGGGGTCGCGCTCGCCGGCCTCGATGGCCGCGCCCAGCGCGGGCGTCAGGGTGAAGCCGGGAGAGACAGCGTTCACCCGCACGCCGGACCGGCCCCATTCCGCGGCCAGGCTTTGCGTCATGGCGATGACCGCGGCCTTGGCCGGCGCATAGGCGTGCAGGGGCATGGCCCGCATTCCGGCGATGGAAGCGATGGTGACAATGCTGCCCGCGCCGCGCCGGGCCATCCGGCTGCCGAAGGCGACCGCGCTGTTCCAGGTGCCGATCTGGTCGATCTCGATGACGCGGCGGACCTCGGCTTCCGGCAGATCCTCGGCCCGCAGGGGGCGCTGGATGACGCCGGCGGAGGTCACCAGGATATCGACGGGGCCGAGCGTGGCTTCGATTTCGGCCGCGGCGGCCTCGTTGGCGGCCTGGGTGGAGACATCGAAGGTGATGGCCATGCCGCCGATCTCGGCCGCCAGCGCCGCCGCGCGCGGGGCGTCACGGTCGGCCACCACCACGCGGATGCCGCGCGCGGCAAACATGCGGGCGCAGGCCGCACCGATGCCACTCGCGCCGCCCGTCATCACAGCAATTTTCAAGGCGCGGCCCTCCGGCGTTCGGCGCGCCATTCCATGATGAAGTCCAACAGCCCCTTCCGCAGGCCGAGCACAATGACCAGCAGGATCGTGCCCATGAACAGCCCGTGATGCTCGGTGACCGCGGTGATCCAGTCATTTAGGAGAAGGAAGATCGCGGTGCCGACCAGCGGCCCGAGAAAGACCTGGATGCCGCCCAGCATGATCATGAAGATCGCCTCGCCCGAGGTCGTCCAGAAGGCGAAGGTGGGGAAGGCGCCGGAGACATAGAGGCTCATCAACACCCCCGCGAGCCCGGCGAAACTGCCGGCGATGACGAAGGCCGCGAGGCGATAGCGATAGACCGAAAGCCCCAGAAACCCGGCGCGATCGGGATTGTCACGCAGCATGCGCAGCGCGGCGCCAAAGGGCGAGCGCACGATCTGTCGCAGCAGCACCACCGAGATCAACAAACATCCCATGCCGAAGCCGGCGAGATGCGCGGGTTTTGCGAGCTCAATACCCAGGAAAGGCGGCTTCGGAATGCCGCCCATCAATCCCTGGTCACCGCCAGTCAGCCCGATCCAGGACAGGATCAGCGAATGCAGCAGCATCTGGAAGGCCAGCGTCAGGAAGGCGAAGTAGATTTCCGACAGCCGCACGCAGAGCGCGCCGACCACCAGGGCCAACAGCGCCGTGCAGAGGATGGCTACGAGAATGGCGGCGGGAATGGACCAGCCGCCGGACTGCATCAGCAACCCGAAGGAATAGGCCCCCATCCCGAAATAGGCGGCATGGCCGAAGGAGACGAGGCCGGTGGTGCCGATCAGCAGGTTCAGCGACATCGCCAGCAGCCCGAAGATTGCGAAGCGGATGGCGAAATCCAGCAGCGAGGGTGAGCCCAGGCCCGAGACCTCCAGCCCGAGGAAAGCAGCCAGGATCACCCCGGCCAGCAACAGGTCGCGGCCCATCATGAGCGCCGCCCGCCCAACCCGCTCGGTCGCAGGATCAGCACCAGCGCCATGATGATGAACATCGCACCCTCGACGAAGAGCGGAAAGCCGATGGAGCCGAAGGAGCGCGTCATGCCCAGGATCAGCGAGGCCGCCAGCGCGCCGCCGATGCTGCCCATGCCGCCGATGACGGTGACGATGAAGCTCTCGATCAGGATCGATACGCCCGCCCCTGCCACCACCGAGCGAATGGGTGCCGACAGCGCCCCCGCCGCCCCCGCCAGCCCCGCGCCAATGGCGAAGACCGAGGCATAGACCAAGGTCGTGTTGATCCCCAGCGCGCCGACCATCCCCGGATTGATCGCCGCCGCGCGCACGATGCGGCCGAAGCGCGTGCGCCCCATGCCCCAGGCGAGTGCGGCCGCGATCATCGCCGTTATGCCGAACAGGATGGCGTAGAAATACGGCACCACGCCGCCGCCGATGATAAACGGCGGATGGCGCAGCGAATCCGGCACGCCCATGGAGCGGAAATCCGCCCCCCAGATGATTTTCACAAGATCATCGAGGATCAGGATGATGGCGTAGCAGACCAGCAGCTGCATCAGCACATCCTGGCCGTAGATGCGGCTGAGCAGGAACCGCTCGAACAGCAGGCCCAGCAGCGCCGCCCCCACAATCCCCGCCAGCACGGCGGCGGCGAAACTGCCGGTCACGCCGAAGGCGGCCAGCGCGAAATACGCCCCCATCATGTAGAAGCTGCCATGAGCGAAGTTCACAAGCCCCAGCACGCCGAAGATCAGCGTGAGGCCCGAGGCCACGAGAAACAGCAACATCCCGATGGTCAGCCCCGCAGCACTCTGCGTCACCACGCAGGACAGCGAGGTGACGCATTCCACCAGTTCGGTCAGTTCCATGGGCGGGGCGTCAGTTCCAGCCCTTGCCGCGTTTCCACTCCGCTTCCAGGCGGAGGATGTCGGCCCAGTTCGCCGGCTGCATGTTCTCGACGAAGGGGTCGACCGGAATGGTCACGCCCCAGCCGATGGCGTAGCCCACCAGCGTCTGGTCCTCGGCGCGCATGGTCACGTGGCCATCCGTGCCGAAGGGGCTCTCGATGCGCATGCCCGAAAGCTTGGCGGCGACGGCGCGCGGCGTGGTCCCACCCGCCTCGCGCAGGGCACGGCCCAGCAGCCGCACGGCGGTTGCCGCCTGCCACGACCAATTGGTCGGGAAGGTGTTGAAGCGACGATTATATTCGGTGGCGAAGTCCAGATTGCCCGGCACATCCGGGAAGTTCTTCAGGTAGCGATTGCCCGAATGCACGCCGCGCGGCAGGTTCCGGATCTGCTGCAGGGTCGTGTAATCGGCCATGTTGACCGCGAAGAACGCCGAATTGGCGAAGAGCCCGAAGAGCGAGGCCTGCTCCACGAACGTCACCAGATCGCCCGCCCAGAGGCAGGAATAGATCGCCTGCGGCCGGCCCTGGCTCAGGCGGGTGATGTTCTCGGTGTAGTCGGGCTGGAACAGGCGCGGCCATGTGTCGCCCACCACCTGCACCTCGGGGTGGAAATGCCTGAGGTATTCGACGAATTCGGCGGTGGTGTCGCGGCCATAGGCGTAGTCGGGCGAGACCGTCATCCAGCGCCGCAGGTTTCGCGCGCGCGCGACCTTGGCGGCATAGTCGCCACCCGCGATGGAATCGTGGATGCCCTGCCGGGCCACGCGGAAGGCGTTCCAGAAGCGCTGCCTCGGATCGGCGGTCAGGGAGGAGGTTTCAGAATTCACATGCATGGTCAACGTGCCGGTCTCGCGCACCACCTCATGCACCGCGAAGCCACCCGAGGACGCCTCGGCATCGAGCAGGAATTCGCAGCCGTCGCTGCTGATCATCTCGCGCGCCAGGCGGGCTGCCTCGGCCGGGGTACCGCGGCTGTCGCGCACGACAAGCTCAATCGGCCGACCATCCAACCCGCCGGCGGCGTTGAAACGGTCGACTTCGATCTGCATGGCGTTGCGCGACGAGATGCCCAGCTGCGCCACGCGCCCGGACAGAATGGTGGGCACGCCCACCTTGATGGGCTGGCGCGGCTGGGTGAAGCCCAGGCGCGGAAATCCGGTGATGGCGGCAGCGCCCGCCAGCGCGGCGCGGCGCGGCAATGTGAACGACATGGTCGTCTCCCTGGTGTTCTTTGGTCTTGGTGCGGACGGTAGGGGTGGGCCTGAAGCCCTGTCAATTCGCGCGCGGGAACACAGCGCCGCGGAGAGCGCCAACCCGAATGACGACGGGCCGGCTGGCAGCCCTGCTGTCGGCGGCGGAGGCGCGTCCGTTCGATGCGCCGCGCTGGAATTGCGCGGTTTACGCCCTGATGGCCCTGAAGGCCCTCGAGGCGGTGACCGGCGCGCGGCCGGTGGTGCGGGTGCGGCCCAGCCTGGATGCCTGCGCCGACAGCGCGGGCTATCCGCGCATTCTGTCGGCCTTTGCGCGCCCTGGCGATGTGGTGCAGGCCGATGATCCGGAACGCCTGGGCGTCGTGGTCGAGAACGGCCAAGCCGCCTTCGTCGGGCCGCACGGCCTAATCCGCGCTCCGCTCACCACCTGCACCATCGCGTGGACAATCGGCTGACATGACCGCCGCCATCCCCCTCGTCGCGGCCGGCGTCGCCTCTGCCGCAGTCGGCGGCGGCATCGTGGGCGCGCTGGTGGGCGCCGGTGCCGCCCTTGTGGTCTCGGCCGTGAGTGGCGCCGTGTTCCGCCAGGAAGCACCCGCGGCGCCCCGTGTGGCCTGTGCCGATACCGGCCCCACCGCAGGCTTTGAGGCGGCCTCGCCCGGCGCCGGCCGCACGCAATCCTTCCGCCAGCCCATCGCCGAGCACCAGCTGGTCTTTGGTCGCGGCAAGGTCGCCGGGCCCATCGTCTTTATCCACAGCGCGACCGATGATGAGGGCCGCACCGATGGCTATTTCTATGCCGTGGTGGTGCTGGCCGCGCACCGCATCGGCGCCATCGGCGATGTCGTGACGGTGTAGGATGAGATCGATCGGTGAGGCGCGCCAGTTTGGGGTCGAACGGAATGCCTGGGCATTGCCGAAAACATGCCACTGCCGCATTGCAAAATGCGAGACCGCCTTCACCTGTCGCGTTTTGCGAGACCGCCGGATCTCGGAGGCACAGAGCTAAATCATTATAAAACAAGAATTTTTTGGCCATATGTTCCGTGCCCGTCCCTGGCCCAAGCGTTGCAACCTTGCCGGTGAACCCCACCCGGCGCAGCGCGGGCCATAACGGAGACTAACCTATGACCATCAAGACCATCCTCGGCACCAACAAGTCGGAATGGCTCAGCCTCGGCTGGCTGAACACAGCGCTCGACGTCAATGCGGGCCAGGGCGATGACGGCGTGCAGGGCGGCGCCTTCGCCGACATCCTGCGCGGCGGCGAGGGGCGCGACCAGCTCTGGGGCGAGGGTGGCAATGACACGCTCGAAGGTGGCCAGGGCGATGACCAGATCTGGGGCGGCACCGGCGATGACGAAATGGATGGTGGCGAAGGCCAGGACCAACTCTGGGGTGGCGACGGCCAGGACCAAGTGCAGCTCGGCGCTGGCAACGACCAGGCCTGGGGCGAGGCCGGGAATGACCGCATCCTCGCCGATGCCGGGAACGACATGGCCTGGGGCGGCCAGGGCAATGACAGCATCGACGGCGGCGAAGGCAATGACAGCCTCTACGGCGAGGCCGGCAACGACACGCTGATCGGCGGCGCAGGCGACAACTGGCTCTCCGCCGGCGAGGGGCAGGACAGCATCAACGCCGGCGCCGGCAACGATACGGTCGGCGGCGATGCCGGACATGACAGCATCGACGCCGGTGAAGGCAACAACACCATCTGGGCCGGGCAGGGCGACGACCAGGTTCGCGCCGGCGCCGGCCATGACTTCATCACCGGCGATGACGGCACTGACACGATCGACGCTGGCGACGGCAACAACACCGTGCATGCGGGACGGGGCGATGATCGCATCACCACGGGCAACGGCCACGACCTGGTGACCGGCGATGAAGGGCAGGACCGCATCGCCACCGGCGCGGGCAACGACACCGTCTATGCCGGCGCCGGCCACGACACCGTGCTGGGCGGTGCGGGCCAGGACTTCATCACCGGCGATGCCGGGGACGACCTGATCGACGCCGGCGCGGGCAATGACACCATCTACGCCGGCGAGGGCAACGACGCCTTCGCCTGGCAGCGCGCAGAGAACGCGGCTTCCACGGATTTCGCCGATGGCGGCAACGGGATCGACACGCTGCGCCTCGACTTCACCCGGGCCGAATGGTTTTCCGCCCCGGTGCAGGCCGATGTCGCGCGCTACGCCGCTTTCCTCGACACGCCGAACGCTGCCTGGCAGGCCTTCACCTTCGCCAGCAGCAAGCTGACCGTGCAGAGCTTCGAGCGCGGCGCCGTCACCATCGACGGCCAGGCAGCGACACTGCGCGACGACGCTGTGGTCGCGGTGAACGACGTCTTCACCCTCACCGAGGATGCGGCTTTCGCCGGCAACGTCCTGGCCAATGACAGCGTCGCGGACTTCGCGGCCCGTGTCGAAATCCTGCAGGGTCCGGCCCAAGGCAAGCTCGCCTGGGTGGGCGATGGCGGCTTCCGCTTCGATCCGAGCGCGGAATTCCAGTCGCTTCGCCAGGGGCAGAGCGCGGAGGTCTCCTTCACCTACCGCGTGACCGACGCCGATGGCGATATCGGCGAGGCCCGGGCGGTGCTCGCCATCCAGGGCATCAATGACCTGGCCAGCATCAAGGGCATTGCCGACGGCGAGGTGGTCGAGGATGCCGTGCTTTCCGCCAATGGCAAGCTGGCTATCGCCGATGCCGATGCAGGCGAGGCGGTTTTCGCCAAGCCGGCTTCGCTGGCCGGGAAATATGGCAGCTTCAGCTTCGATGCGGCGAGCGGCGAATGGAGCTATCAACTCGACAACGCCTCGGCCGCGGTCCAGTCGCTCTCCGCCAGGGACAGCGTGCGGGATGTGCTGGAGGTGACGTCGCTCGACGGCACGGCCAGCCAGGAGATCGTCGTGAATATCCAGGGCGCCGATGGCCCTGGCGCCAACCTGCTGGTCAATGGCAGCTTCGAGCAGGCGGCGATCGCCTCCAAGACCTGGGCGCCGCACAACGACGTGCCGGGCTGGAGCAATGGCGGCAAGCCGATCGAGGTCTGGAACGAGTTCTCCGGCAAGGCCTCGGACGGCCGCCAGCATATCGAGATCGACTATGACATGGGCCTGGACCGGATCAGCCAGAGCGTGGACGCCCGCACCGGCGCGGAATACTTACTGAGCTTCGACGCCCGCAGCCGCCGCCCGGACCAGGCCTTCTCCGAGGCCTTCGAGGTGCTCTGGAACGGCAAGAAGGTGATGGATGTAACGCCTGGCAACGGCTGGGCCAGCTACGAGGTGAAGGTCACGGGTGCCGAGGGGGTCGACACGCTGACCTTCGTCGAGCTGGCCAAGGGCAATGACAGCTATGGTGGGCTGCTGGACAATGTCGTGCTCAGCGACATGGTGTGGTGAGCGGCCGGGCGTCAGCCCAGGGCGGCCTTCAGGTCCGTCATTGTGGCCATCAGCGGCATCGGATCGATCGGTGACGGCATGAATCCGCACGCCTGGTAGAAGCGCTCGGCGTCGGCGTTCAGGGCCTGCACCAACACGCCGCGCACCGCCAGGACTTCGCTGGCCCGCAGGGCCTGCCCGATGCCCTGGCCGTGCAGGCTGCGGTCGACCGCCAATCGGCCCAGCATCGCCATGGAGATCGGGTTGGGCATGTTGCGCTTCACGCGCCCTGGAGCGGCGGTCACGCCCACCGCCCGCGGCCAGGCAGTAGAACCCGAGCACGAAGGCGAACCTGTGCGCACGATTCACAACACGCCTTCGACAAACATACTGTTGTCGCGGCCCGTCGATCCCTTCTGGTCTGGCCGGCCGATGATCTGCGGCGCCATCTGCTCCCACGCCGCATCACTCAACATCAAACGGTCCAAAACGCCCAAGTCAGCAAATCAGGACAGAATTGGCCTCTGGAGAGCAATTTTCGCCCGTCTCAGCGTCCGGCCAGTCAACAGGTCTGCCCTGAAAACCCGCGCAAATCCGATACTCAGCGCGGCAGTCGGCCTGGCGGAGAGCACGGCAGGTGTGGAAACTGGAGGAGGGGATGGGATTCGAACCCACGAACCGGTTTAACCCGATTAACAGTTTAGCAAACTGCCGCCTTCGGCCACTCGGCCACCCCTCCCAGGTAGTTAGCGTGTAGGTATCGAAGTTCGCACGGCAAATGCGATTTGCGGTATAATGCTGCGGTCCGGAAAGGTCAAATCCTCAGAACTCAGCCCCAGGGCAATCGCTTGATCGGCGGACGGATTCCGACACGGGCAGAATTCCGATTCATCGGAAACCTCTCGATGGAGGTATCCCGGACGGCGGTCGTGTCGTTGCTGGATCATTTTTCGCCGCTGGGTGACCCCCGGCAATCCGACCGAGTGGTTTACCCGCTGCCGGAGATCCTTCTGGTCGTCCTGTGCGGCACTTTGGCCGGGCCGCAGAGCATCGTCGAGATCCTTCATTGGGCCAGCCAAACGCTGGCCTTCCTGCGTGGCGTCCTGCCCTTCGTCCGCGATGTGCCCTCGCATGACACGCTGTGCGACGTGCTCAACGCGCGCGATGCCGCGAGCTTCTCGGCCTGGGTCCCCAGCCTGGCCGACACCGCCCCCGAGATCGTGGCGATCGATGGCAAGACATCGCGCAATGCGCATGCGCGCGCGGTCCTCGTCGAAGGATACATCAAGCAATCAACGGAGGCTGTTCTCGATCCGCCAGCGGGTGCGCACCGCCACAGCGAACCGCCCGGCGGTCAGCAAGGCGGAGGCGAGATAATTGCGGCGCGCCAAGGTGGTCTTGCCTGCCTGCTGGATCTCGGCCTCGACCATGGCCAGGGCGGCCGGACCCTGCGGCGTAGGTTCAGGCAGCCCAGGGATTCCGAACACTCGGCCGCGGTGTCGCGGCTCAAACCCGCCGAATACCCATGCATGTCCAGCCATGGTCATCCTGAGTATGCGGGCAAATGCATAACATTTCCTTGCGCTCGGGCATGCTGGCCGATCGGCCACGCCAACGCT